>Ga0302227_10001398_pt1 | contig 18097 bp, 24 predicted proteins | sample II_Palsa_N1_1_FD_193525 | JGI IMG/M metagenome (GOLD analysis project Ga0302227, IMG submission 193525) | Peat permafrost microbial communities from Stordalen Mire near Abisko, Sweden - II_Palsa_N1_1 | ecosystem: Environmental > Terrestrial > Soil > Palsa > Peat permafrost | place: Sweden... | reverse complement strand
TTGTTCATGATCTCGGCGTAGCCCTTGAGGGCGTCAAAGTGGAACGAGGGCGTGATCGCGGCGCGGTCCATCTTCCACTTGTGCCCGTGAGACGTCACGAGGCCGTCGCCAAAGATGCGGCCAAACACGAGCGAGTAGATGGGCATGGGCTTGCGGTTGTGCACAGGGTTGTCTGCAAACACAGGATCAGTCGGGTGGGTTACATCCACCAAACAACGTTACTAATCATCTTCTTGATGACTTCAGGGTCCTGGACGATGAAGAGAGGGAAGGAGCCGAGGATGAACGAGAAGTAGCCCTTGCCGTTGCCGTACCTGGAAAAAGAAAAATTAAGAAATAAAATAAATGAATAAAAGTCTGTACATGTCCAGCAGCTTGGGGAGCCATTCTTCGTAGGACTTGCGGTCGACGAGCTTGAAGTTGCAGGCGAGCATGAGCGAGAAGAGCATGCCGACTGGGATTGGTTTGGTTTACGTTGCCAGTTGCGAGTGAAAGGAGAGGTCAGTCAGTCAAACAAAAACGGTTCAATCTTTGTTCCAACGTACGGCCGGGGAGGTTGACCCAGCCGCGAGGCGTTAGATTGGCAAAGTCCTTGCCGTAGCTCTACGCGAGTGACATGTGCATTTTTAGCTCCACCAAACATGAGAATTGAAACAATTGTTTACCTGAGACCAGTGGTACCAGTGCACGACGTAGGCGACGGCAGCGACGGCCACAAGGGCAGCGCCAATGGCAGCTGGGTCGCTTGTGCCGAGGACCGCTTCGGCGACCGTCTCAACAACACCCATCTTGTTCCGGAGGCAGCCGAGTTTCCGTGGGGTGGAAAAAATGATCACCCCTGGAGGACGTCACTCCCGATGGCTCCGACGGGTCCATACCCAAGGAACTTGATGAGACATTTAGTCTGACATTGTCAAAGTGTCCACTGTGTTTCCCCAGTGCTGTCTTTATTTTTTATTTACGTAACAAGATTTTCTAATCGTCGTGGTTGCGATGGAAGATGCGCATCGGCACCCCACCGGCCGGGTAAGTATGACACGAATGCTTGGTGGCAAAAAAAAAAAAAAAAACGTCTCATGGTGTACACAGAATGGGTTAGAGCATCGAGTAGTGCTTGCGCAGATGCTGGGCGCTCTTGAGATGGGCGAGGCTCGTGCGGATCCTGGTGGCGACGACGGGCGAGGGGGCAGAGGGGTCGCTCACAAACTCGTACGAGACGGAGGGCGTCTTGGTCGTGGCGTCCTCGTCCTCGGCCCAGATGTAGATGTTGATGACCTGGTGCGGCTTGACCTCGGCTGTGTAAACAATAGAAGGACCTCCTCTTAAAAGAAAGTAGAGCTGTGATACGCGTACCATTGTACTGGATGTACACCTCGGCCGTGCTCAGCTTGGCGTACGCCTTGGGGAGGGCCCCGGACTGGACGGCCGCGTTCTTGGCGTCCTCCATCAGAAACATGTACTTTGCGTTGTTGATATGCCCCTGGGTGTCGACGTCGCTCTGGCGCACGAGCATCGGGAGCACAAAGGCGTTGGCCGGCCGGGGCGATGTCACGCTCTCGCACGCCGTCTTTGTCTCGATCGGCTGCACGATCTGCTTGAGACGGTCATAGTGCGGCAGCGGCGCCGCCCTCCCATCCAGAATCATCACACGCGTCGACGTGATGTACGCCAGCACCGTCTGATCGCTCGCCCTGCGCATCTCGTGCGTCAAGTCGTAGCTGCGCAGCGCCACGCGCGAGACCCACGACACGACCTCGACCTCGTCCTTGTGCGCGATCGCCCCCGTCAGCAGCTGCATGCGGTGCGCCCTGTACACGCCGCCGTACTGCACGTTTTCTGGACAGAACACGCCGTAAACTCACATGCCCAGACGGAACACGTACGTACTCGCATTATAAACCCCGTCAAAGATGCCCTGATTGTTGGATGCAGCCTCCAGATAGTCGCCCGACTCGTCCGACCACGTCAAGACCGAGTGCAGAAAGTCCCAATGGGTTGCACGTTGCTGCCAGTCTGTACTCACAGCACGGGGCGGCGTTTAAAACAAAATAAATAAATAAATAAAAAGAAAATTATACTGGGGATCGTCCGCCACGTGTTGGAAAATGGCACGCTGCCCGCCATCGCCCGCCGGTTCGCCGGTTCGCCTGTGAAAAAGACAAGTGGCCTGGTCCAGGGGGCACACTGGTACACGTGGCCCAAGACAGTTACGACTTGGGGGGCACACTTACGCATCCACGTGGCCGCAGACTGTTACACATTTTGCCTTGTTCTTTCTTTCCCCTCCCGCGCTCGTGTTTCTCCCTCCCCCCTCCCCCCTCGCGCTCACCGATGGTCTCCCTTGTGCTGTCCGGTGGATGGGGCTCTCTCCTCCACCGTCCTGCTGTTCTATCGCTGGCTCTTTCTCCCCCCTCTGTGTTGGTTTCCCTCGAACAAAAGATCTAATGCTTTTGTTTGCCCCGTCTAAACAGCTCAACACGAAGCCCGGCCTTCTCTCAACCCTTCACTAGTATCACAGCATGCGAAGAATGACAGGAGAAACCAACGTGTGTTTTTCACCCCTCCCTCGTCTTTTTTGCCGTTTAATCATATTTGCGTTCAGGTCACCACCACCATTATGTCGCGTCAAACCACCGCCACCGCCGTCCACCAAGACGTGGAGAACCAGTACGTGCCCACGCTGGCCAGACGCGTCGCCGCCAAGGACGCGCCCAGCATGGCCGATCAAGAGAATGTCGTCCCCACTGGCAAGCAGACCCTCAAGCGCGCTGCCCTGGGCGACGCAAACACCCATCGCCCTGTAATTTCACTCGATTCTTGCGTTCTCGACACTAACCTCCCATCTGTTGTTTTATTAGGATGCGCAGCCACTCAAGGCCGTCAAAGTCAACGCCTCGGACACGGCCGCTGCCAGCATCAAACCCGCAGCCCTCACGAGCGGCACCACCGCCACCGGCCGCGTCCGTCTCACCAAGACGACCACGTCCTCGGTCGTCGTCAACAGCATGGTCTCGGGGGTCGCCACCGCACTGCCCACCACATCGATGGCGAGCACACGGGGCATCACGATCAAGATGGATCCCTTGGCTAGTTACGCCCCTGCGGTTCCCACTGCCGCCCCCGTCGCTTCGAAACGGATGCCCCTCCTCACCAACCTCGTACTACAAAGAACGAGTATTACTCCCCGTATACCAACTTTTCGAAATGTAGAGCCGATCAAGAGTCCAAGATATCCTCAAGGAGCATCGTCAAGAGATTGTGCGATTGGGCATCGAGGACATTGACGCCAGGGAAGGCGTGGTCCCCGAGGACGAGCCCGAGTACGCCCAGCCCTCGTTCGTCTACATGCGCGAGATCGAGACCAAGTATATGGCCAGCACAAACTACATGGACCACCAGGGCGACCTGAGCTGGCGCATGCGGTCAATGCTCATCGACTGGATCGTCGGCGTGCACTGGCGCTTTTCGATGGTATGACCTAGTGGTGTTCTTTCGTTTCGAGAAACTTATCTCGTTGCAAACAAACAGCAAGTGGAAACAATGTTTCTGTGCATAAACATTATCGATCGCTTTTTGTCTGTGGAGATCGTCCCAAGGGCACAAATGCAGCTTGTGGGCATTGTGGCCCTCCTAATTGCCGCCAAGGTATCTAGTGAAAAAGAAAACAATTGAGCTCCGGTTTTTAAATAACCGTTTTTTGTGCAGTACGAAGAAATCTACGTCCCCCCGATCAAGGACCTGCGCTACCTCTGTGAGGACGCATACAATCAGCAGGAGATCTTGGCCATGGAGCAGCGCATCTTTGCCCGGCTCCGCTTCAACCTCGGCATGCCGGCCCCGATCACGTTCCTCCGACGCACGTCCAAGGCCGAGAACGAGCAGATGGACACACGCATCATCGGCAAGTACCTGATCGAGAGCAGCATCCTCAGCGAGCGGTTCATCAAGTACACCCCCTCGCTCATCTCTGCGGCCGCAATGCTCGCTGCCCGACGGATGAGGCAGTCGGGTCCCTGGGTAAGAAAAACCATAAAACTATAAAGGAAAACAAAAAAATAATTATTTTTTTTGTGCCTAGGATGCAAAGATGCAGTACTACAGCGGCTACTCGGAGCAGGAGCTGCAGCCCGTCATCAACGACTTTGTCGCCTTTTTCAACACCAACGACCGCTACAAGTCGATCTATCGCAAGTACTCGACGGCCCAGTTCTACCGAGCCAGCCAGTTTGTGGAGCAGTACCTCCGCCAGCACAACACGATCTGATCGTTGAGCCTCCAGTGACCTGATAAACTACATTTCTTGTTCAGAACGATAAAAAAAAAAAAAACTGTGTCAAATTGTCGTTCCATTTTTAACAAACTCCGTTTCCTGACCATGACATCACAAGGTGCCGTTGCCCTCGAGGGCGACGACGATTTCGCGTTCAGCGCGTACACGTCGTCGTCCATCCCCGAGCCGTCTGCTGCGGATGCGGCTGCCGCATCTGCCGCGGCAGAGTCCCCTTTGCTGCCGGCTGCTGCTTCTCCTGCGGCGGCCACGACGACACGGTAAGAATAACATAATTCGAGGATCACCTCATGTGTAATAAAAAAGCAGCAAGCCTGGTCGACGCACCGGTCCTGCTGCCGCCGCCGCCCCCCCTTCATCCGCGGCCAACGCAAGCCATCGGGAGAGCAATCGTGCGTTCCGGGCGTCGCTCGAGCCCGATGACAACACGGCCGAGGCCCAGCGGCTCAATACGCGCTTTGCCAACTCGCTCAAGCTGCTCCTGGGCGTGTACGTGTTCACGTACCTGCTCGAGTCGACCCTGGGCGAGTTTAGCCCGATCGGGCCGGATATGGTGCTGCTGCTGCTGGGCTGGATCGCCTATGAGGGATACCGTGTGCGTGCGCTCAAGCTGTACGTGATCCTCACTGGACTGTCCATTTTCATCGACACGCTCGGATTTATCGCGTCGCTCACGTTTGTCCTTGCACGCGAATTCCCGACGTGGATCACGACTGTTCTGGTGATGCTCTTTGTCGTCGAAAGTATAACCCCCCGTGGAATTTTGAATGGCACTGATGGTCATTGCTGTAGCCGTGTTCAAGGTCAGCTCAATCTTCCAGGCGCGACAGCTTCGTGCCCACCTCGAGATCGTACACATGCAGCCAGTCGAGTCTGCTCTGCTCAACGTCTGATAACTTTATGGGGGACACCGATTTGTGTTATTTGTGATTGGTTGGCTGTGAAGGGAAAAAAAAGAAAGTGCAACTTACAACGACGAATAGTTCTCGGTTAAAAAAAGACAAAGGGGGAAAAAATAAGGAAAGCACTGAATGCGAAGAGAAGAAAACAGAAACAGAAAAATTTATGTGCTTTTCTTTGCCTTGAAATAGCCGCTGGATGCTGCTCCTGTCGATGTCGATGCCGGGGAAAACACGCTAATGAGCCCAGGATGTACTTCGGCTTGCAGTGCTCCTACCTCGAAGCTACAAGGGAAAAAAAGGTCACTTTAATAATTGCAAATAGACAAATCAACCAATCACGTACGATTCACCGTCGATAGAAATAAATGTGCCCGATGCGGCCTTGGGCTCGAGGCGGAAGGCTTTTACCTTGGCATAGTGGACGAGGTCCGACTTGACGTGCTCACCGAGCTCAAAGAGCTTGAAGACGCGCGTCAGCTCGGCCGTGTTGTTGTCAAACAGGACGTAGCTCACGTCGAGCAGACCGTCACTCGGGTGGGCAAACGGTGCCGCAAGGGTGTTGCTAGCCAGGTACGACACGTTGGCGCCAGTGACAGAGATAAAGTCGCCCTCGATCGTCACCCACGAGGACGGAAGCTCGTCAGCAAGTGTGCTCGACACAGACGGGCCGTTGCCAAAGGTCGGCGCAGAGTATTTCTTGGCTGGTGTGGGCGCAGCTGCCGGTGCTGCAGCTGCCGGTGCCGGTGCGGGCGCGGGTGCAGGGGCCTCAGCGACCACCTTGGGCGCCTCTTCCTCCACCTTGGGCGCCTCTTCCTCCACCTTGATCTCGGGCGCTGCTGGTGCGGCAGCTGTGGGCTCGTCCTCGATGACCAACTTTTGCTTGCCCTGCACATAAGAAAACAGACGTTGCTCAGTAAAATACAAAAATAACAAATGCAGTACTTTTTCCGCCTTGGTCAGCTTGGGCTGGCTGTCGGCCTCGTCGTCTTCGTCGTCCTCCGCGTCCTTTTTCTCCTCTGGCTTGGCCTCGTCCTTCTTCTCTTCCTCCTTCTTGTCGTCGTCGGCCTTGGCCTCTTCCTGCTTCTCCTCGACCTTGGGCGCAGCGGCCTTTAGCGATGCCTTGATCTGCTTCTCAAACTCGTCGTCCTCCTCAGTCGCTGCAGGCTCGGCGGGCTTTTCGGCGGGCTTCTCGGCGGGCTTTTCGGCGGGCTTCTCGGCGGGCTTCTCGGCGGGCTTCTCCTCTGCTTTTACTGGCTTGGGCTTGATGGGGGCATTAGGATCGAGGACCTGATCCTTCTCGACCTGGACGAGGAGCGAGAGCTTGGCAGGGAACTTTTTCTTTCCTCCCACAACGCTGCTGCTGGCGATGGCAAAGGGCGAGTCGCCCAGGAACTTGCGCCAGGCACTGTTGCCCTCGCCGCCCACGTCCAGCTGGGCAAAGAGACCGTACTTTTGGCCTGCAAACGAGAAGATGCGCTTCTTCTCCGAGTGCACCGATGTGATGTCGAGCTTTTGAGTGTTGCCCTTGATGACGGCGAGGGTGGCCAGCGACGCATCCAGCGCGTTCTCCTGACCAGCAAGAGAAACAGCCAATCCATTCGTTGATCCTGCAATAGCAATGGTTACCAACCACGACATAAAAAAAATGAGAATAAAATTCACCAGCAGGCACAACACCGATGGGCAGCTTGGACGCCTCCTGCCAGTCGGCACGCGACAACAGCCCGTTGACGATCTCGTGCACCAAACCGTCACCACCAATGGCGAGGATGCCGTCAAAGTCGCCGACCTTGAGCTCGCCGACGAGCTTGGCCGCAGCGCCCTTGCCGCTCGTGTCTACATCCCCCCCACGGAATTTAGTCACAGAATAATACGTATTTTACTGCCGTACTGTTGATGGTAGTCTTGCTCTGGGTGGCCTCGAGGATGGGCAGGACGTACTTTTCAAAGATCTTTCCGGCCTTCTTCTTGCCTGCCGCCGGGTTGACGATGACAAAGAGCTTCTTGGGGTTGTTCTATAAAAGTATATAAAGTAAATACCGTTTGCTGTGGCTAAAACAGTACCAGGCCGACAGCGGCGAGCTTGGCATCGACCGTGTCCTTGAACGCCTTGGCCGTCTCGGCGTTGCCATAGGTGAGGACGATCGAATCGACCAGCTGCTTGGTGGGTCGCCACGGGCGCAGGAACGAGAGCTTGATGGTGGCACCCGGGGCAGCCTCGGTGAGGGACGCGCCGACCAGTTGCGACCACGGCGCAGGGAACTTGGGCAGCGAGGCGCCCTGGACGGTCTTGATCTCAATGTCCTTGTCGGTGCTCGTGACTGCAACGTCGGAGCCGTTGACGGTGACCTTCTTCTTCAGCGCCTCGGCAGCTGCGGCCGCAGCCTCCTCCGCCTTTTTCTTCTCTGCGGCCTCCTTGGCAGCCTACGAGATGGTTGGTTTTTATTGTTATTAATGTTCTTGCCTTTTCGGCCTCCTCCTTCTCCTTCTTTGCCTTGGCCTCCTCCTCGGCCTTCTTGGCGGCCTCCTCCTTCAGCCTGGCCGCCTCCTCGGCCTTCTTGGCGTCCTCCTCCGCCTTCTTGGCGGCCTCCTCGGCTTTCTTGGCGGCCTCCTCGGCCTTCTTGGCAGCCTCCTCGGGCGTGTCCTCCTTGGCAGGAGCAGCCTCAACGACGGGGGCGGGTGCGGCGGGCTCCTCGGTCTTTTTTGCGTCTGCCTTCTTCTCGGCGTTCTGAAATAAATAAATAAATAAATGGATGGATTGGGTGAAAAAAGCATACGGCACTGGCGGCCTTGCCGAGGGTTCCTCCCTTGACGGTCTTGCCGTCCTTCTCCTTCTCCTTCTTGTCCTTGGCCTGCTTGATCGTGTTCTTCCCCGTGTCCTTGGCCGCGTCCTTCTTCGGGGCCTCGACCTCGGCGTAGAGCGACGCGTTGCCGGTGATGAGTGTTTTCTAGCGTCGTCGTTGGAAAACCAAACCCCGAGAAAAAAGTACTGTTTTATTACGTCAAAGAGATCGGGAAGCTTCTTGATGACGACAGGATCCGACTTGCTCTTGAAGAAGAGCTTGTTCTCGAGCTTGGCGTCTCCCCAGTCGTTGGTCACGTCGTTCACGAGCTTGTCCACCTTGGCCAGCTCCTCCTTGCCGTCCTTGGACACGGCGTAGATGCCATAGTCGCTGCCCTTGTAGTCTTCAATCTCTCTGTATTTAGAAGAGGGTTAGTTTCCCGTGGCACTGTTTCGCGGGGGACGTCACAGCTTCTCGGCCATGGTGTTCATCACGTCCTCGACGGTGGTCTCGCTCTGGATGGCCACGCCACGGTACGACCCGTCCAGCAGGAAGATCTTTGCAGGCTTGGTCGGCAGACGACGTCCCTTGGGCGCCACAATCGACTTTGCACGTGAGGCCTGCTGGTCCAGCACCTTGACCTCTGTCACGGGCCGGTCAAACGACGGCATCTGCTGCTCCTCCTTCTTTTCGGGCGGGGCCTGGCCGGGCAAGGCCATCGGGATCTTGAGTGCGCCGCCCAGCTTGCCAACAGTGCCGCCAGACTTGGGCTTTGCTGCAACCACGGGCGCCTCGGCCTCCTTGGCAGGCTCCGCTTCCGCCTTGGCAGGCTTGTTCTTGGCTGCAACCGGCGGTGGCGTCACCTTCTTGGGCTCCTCCTCGGGCTCCTTCTTCGGTGGCTTGGCGGCAACAGCGGGTGCGGCCTTGGGCTCCTCAGCGGGCTTTGCTTCCTCGCCAACGACTGGCTTGGCCTCCTCAGCGGGCTTGGCCTCCTCGCCAACGACGGGCTTGGCCTCCTCAGCGGGCTTGGCTTCCTCAGCGGGCTTGGCTTGTTCAGCGGGCTTGGCTTCCTCAGCGGGCTTGGCTTGTTCAGCGGGCTTGGCTTGTTCAGCGGGCTTGGCTTCCTCAGCGGGCTTGAGCTCCTCTTCCTTCTTGAGCTCCTCCTCCACTGGCTTGGCTTCCTCTTCCTTCTTGGGCTCCTCCTCCTTCTTGGGCTCGTCTTCCTTCTTGGGCTCCTCGTCTTCCTTCTTGGGCTCCTCCACTGGGGCAGGAGCAGCCTCTTCGACCTTCACGGGTGCAACATCTGTCGATCCCGCCTCGGTCTCTGTTGCTTTGCCGTGTTGTTTGGTTAAACCGAGAGCACGTCGTTTTTTTACCTGGCTTGGCGACGTCCTCGGTGTCGGCCATTTTGTTCAGTACGACGACAACAACGTGAGGGCTGTGGGCGAGTTCTGCATAAAGATAAAACAAGACAGGGATTAGTGCTTTCTTGGTGCACCACGTTTTTCGCGACTGTAACGTCTTTTTTTTTTGCTGGGCCGCCGGGCCAAGAAGAAAAGGATCCGCACAGGCGCCGCACAGGACAGGGACCAGCCAGCGCCCACGCCACCAAGGGAAGGACTGAAGGAACACACGAAAAAACAAACAGCACGTGTAACTTTCTTGGAACCGATTATTTTTAGGTAAAAAAAAATTATTTTTTTTTTCTTGCTTCTGCCTCATCCCCTTTTTCCGCTGTATGGAAACCGCGGCACTGTGTAGCAAACAGACAGCGCAGAGGCACTCGCCTTGTCCATCATCCTCCCTTCCAAAAAAAAAAAAAGAAAGAAAAACGAAGGCAAACAAATTTTCTGGAATATTTTCGAATGCTTGCCATCGTCGCCTTAGTTTTGGCGGCCCACCTGGCTGCGGGCGCACCGCCAGCACCGCACGATTGCTGCTACGATCGCCGCGTGGACGGGACTGGCTTCCACCGGACGCTCGTGACGACGGTGCACACAGCGACGTCGGCGGCTTTCTGTGGTGTGACAAGCATCGAGGAGCAATTGCCTCGCAACGTGTACGTGGACGTGTACCAGCTGCGCAACGAGGAGCCGTGGGGCGGGCCGATCGTGGCCGTCCGGTCACCGACGGACAGGCGGATCGACGTCGAGGCGCCTGCGTCGGCCGAGGCAGCAACGCCGATCGCACTCGGCGTCAGGAGCAGCAGTAGCGAGATCGGCATGCCTTTCCATGTGCGCTATCAAGACACGAGCGATGGTGGCGTGTTTGCCTCGTTCGTGATCCCTGCGCCGTCGTCTGTCCGCGTCCTTCTGTGCGACGACGACGTTGGGCTGCTCGTGTGTGCGCCCTGTGGTGAGGCTGGGCAAGACGTGGCCGTGAGCGTACCGGTTGGGCACAAGGAGCATGCGGTGCTGGTGACATCAGGGACCCTGGCCCTTACTCTGGTGGGCGCGATCGTCCTGTCCCTCGTCGTGTTGTACAGTGGAAGCAAGCCAAAATAACTAGAGTAAAATTTATTTGATGTAAAAAATATAGACATTCTTTTTGAGCTTCAGTTGTTTTGCTCATTGCTTTGTGCATTGTTTCAAAAAGCCACCTCGTCAGTCACAGATTGCTGCCCCGTCGATCGAAGACTGAAAAAGCAGCTGAAATCTGGGTGTTGAACATCATCCTTTCTTTCCATGATGGCCGGAATGTCGTGCACAACAAAAGCAACGACCGTCGTCAAAACCCTGGGCGCGCCGATCCCATCGACGCCGCACGCCGTGTCTGTCTGCCTGGTACGTGCGCACAACAAGCACACACGCGCGCACTAACATTGCCGTTGCCGTTGCCGTTGCGCCAGCCAAAGTGGCAGGACAATGTCGACTACGAGGAGGGCAGGGAGCGCGTGCACGGCCAGCTGCGGAGCGGCTACCCGCGGTTCGTGTACCACGCCAGCGTCAAGCGCGTGTTTGCGATCTGCGAGCGGGCGAGTGCTGGCCCTGGGGAAAAGGCCATTGTGTTTGCATCGCGCAAGGTGGCCGAGCACTGCCGGCTGTTCGTGCTGGACCAGGCACAGGACGCAACGGCAGACGTGGCGGTCAAGGTCGTCACGCACAGGTTCACCGATGACGTCGTGCTGCACGCCGTCGTGTTCCCCGCCCAGGTGGCCGTGACGGCAAAGCGGTTCTGGCAGCACTCGGGCGAGGTCATCTCGTCCCGCCTGGCAGAGTTTGCGGTGCGCGAGGGGCGGCCGCTGGACGAGGAGGAGGAGATCGATCGCTACGTGGAGGAGCACTACGGGCGCAACCTGTCGTGGAACTCGGCGAATGCGGCGCGCAATGCCCTGCGCAGGCGCATCTCGGACGTGAGCGGGGAGAAGAAGACCAACGTGTATCTGTACGCAACGGGCATGGCAGCCATCTATAATGCCCACCGCATCCTGCGGCTCTGGCGTCCCGAGGGGCACGTCGTGCTGTTTGGGTTTGCGTATCTCGACACGCTCAAGGTCCTGCAGAAATTCGGCAAGGTGCACACATTAATAAATGAATGAATGAATAAATAAATAAATTGTGTTGGAACAGAACCAGGTTATCTTCCACCCGCTCGGAAGCGCACAAGACCTCGACAATCTAAAGGAGCAGCTCAGGACGATCAAGGTCGTGGGCCTGTTCTGCGAGTTCCCCAGCAACCCGCTGCTGCGATCGTGCGACATGCGCGCCCTCTCGTCCCTTGCCAACGAGTACGACTTTCCCATCTTTGTCGACGACACGCTCGCGCACTTTCACAATATCAACGTATGTGCCATGTCTTTTTTATTTCATGTAAAAGAACAGAACAACCCCCCTCGGTTAGATCCTGCCCTATTGCGACGTGCTCATGACCAGCCTCACAAAGGTCTTCTCCGGCGACTCCAACGTGATGGCCGGCAGCGTCGTGCTCAAGGAATCGGGCCGCTTCTACTCGGTGCTCAAGCCGCTCATGGACAAGGAGTACGAGGAGCTGCTGTGGTCTGGTAATGGTAAAGAAAGCACACCCACGGTTGTTTACACAAATACAAACACAGAGGACGCGATCTTCCTCGAGCGCAACTCGCGGTCGTTCATGGAGCGATCCAAGAGGATCAACGCCACGGCCGAGTACCTTGCAGACATGCTGGTCGCGCACCCCAAGGTTGGCCAGGTGTACTACCCAAAGTACATCACGACGGCCGAGTACAACGCCGTCAAGCGCTCGGCCGACAGCGGCTACGGCGGCCTGATGTCGATCGTCCTCAAGCACAAGGAGGCCGGCGTGCAGCTGTTTGACGCGCTCGATATCTGCAAGGGGCCTTCGCTGGGCACCAACTTTACGCTGTCGTGTCCCTACACCATCATCGCCCACTACGACGAGCTGGACTGGGCCGAGTCGTGCGGCGTCTCGCGCTACCTCGTCCGCGTCTCGATCGGCCTCGAGGATCCCGAGGAGCTGTGGGCCGTGTTCTCCAGGGCTCTGGATCAATGTCACTAAGGCAGCTAATTTGGCAGTCGAGTGCAAGGAACCGGTTTAGTCATCGTCTTTGCTAAACTTGCACCCAGAGGCGGACGCCAGCTTGATCTGCGTAGCTGCAAACTAAAATAAAGAAAATAAAATAAACTCGGCTGTGTATGGGTGGGATATACGTGATGTCATTTGAATCATCAATTAGGGTGCGCTACCTCCCAATCCGGGCTGCATGTCTGGCGCGTTCAAAGGGCGCGTTGCGGGCATCAACGGGCTGTTTGTGGACTGCTTTGCTGGACCGCATCCGTCCAACGTGCTTGGGCTGCTGACGCATGCGCACACAGGTAACCAACCACCTTCATTTTTTTTGCCACCGATGAAAGAAGCGCAAAAGACCACCTTGGCGGCATCGACTCGTTCCCGGGGCAAGTGTACTGCACCGAGACGACGCGGTTGTTGCTGCTGAATGCGCGCGAGCTGAACGGGGAGTACAAGTACCGCCGTGAGCTGGCCAACATCATCGTACATTTGTGGATGCACGCTAATACCGTTACGTTGACGTCTTTGGCATTCACTCAGGTCACGATCGGGGAGTTTGAGCCGACGACGCTGACCATGCCCGGCAGCGCAGAGACGTTCACGGTGACGGCGTACCCGGCACACCATATTTTGGGCGCGGTCATGTACCTGATCCAGGCAGACAAAACGACCGTGTTCCACACGGGCGACTTTCGCATCGAGAAGCCGATGCTGATGCAGCTGCGCACCGATCCCACCTCGCCCTTTCGGTATGGAAAAAGACGTTTTATTCTCTATTTAAAAAAAATCTAATTCTATTTATTCTAGGGACCCGTCAATTATCATAAACGACTTGTACATCGACGCGACCTTTTGCAGCAAGAACGCGCGCAATTTCCCCACGCGGGAGCGGTCCATCGGGGACCTGATGCATGCACTCAAGGAGCACCCGCACGACAAGTTCAAGTTCAACCTCAACATGTACGGCTACGAGCCCATCCTGCGCGCCATCTTCAGGACGTTCCACGCCAAGGTCCACGTGAGCGAGCGCTGGTTCAAGTGCTACGACGGGGTGTTGTTTGAGGGCGAGCCCGTGCAAAAGTGGATGACGCTAGTCGCGGGGTCGACGCGGTTCCACTCGTGCGAGGAGGGGGGGGCATGCAAGGATCCGCAGTTCTGGTTCGTGCACACAACGACACAATGGTGGGTCCACAAAAACCTGGGCAACTGGCGCGATGGGGCGGACCCGACGCTGGTCAAGTACAAGGAGACGGGCCGCACCATTGTACGGCATACATATTTTCTTCTGTCTTTATTGATTTCTTGGTTAGAACTCGTTCTTCTCAATGCACGCATCCCTCGACGAGCTGCAGCAGTTTGTCACCATCGTGCGCCCGAGGAGAGTGCATGCTTTTCTCACAACTGGCACAAGTGACATTGACCGTGTGTTTTTCAAGACGACCTTTGAGGGCCTCGAGCGCCAAGAGGTCCAAAATCGGTTCTATTTACTATACTGAATTTTATTTGCGCAGGCCTATTCACCTCAAAAGGCGTCGCCTGTGCAGCGATCGGCCAGTGCCAACGTGGCATTTCCCTCCTTTCCTACTCCGCCTAAATCGCTGCCATCGCCACAGGCCACGTTGTCCTCCACGTCGCTGAGGAGATCGGCCTCGGACACGTCCAGCCGCAAGTCCAAGCGGTCAAGGATGCGCGACGAGCCGCCGCCGCCCAGCGCCGACGTGCTTGCCCTCTTCCAGGACGCGCCCAAGACGCAGCTGGATCTCGCGGCCGTCAACGTGACCGACATGCTCAACACGGCCACGTACAAGAAGATTGCCCAGCTCTCACCGCCGCTGGATGAGACTGCGTTTGATCCTCCCGTCCTACCAGCACGGCAGGTCCTCTCGCCCGTCCCCGTCGACAGCCCACCGTCGCAGCGTCGTTCGCCCCCGCCGCTCCATGTTGCTTCCGTCGACGCGGACGAAAATGGCAACCTGGTCACGAAGCCCGTGGTCAAGAAGGCGTCTTTTGCTCGATCGCAGCAGCAGCAGCAGCATCAAGACGCGTCCCTCGTCGTTCTCGAGGAGGCTGGCTTCACGCACCACCACCGATCTACCGCTGCTGTGCACAAGGCCAAGTCCCTGCCCCTGCCCAGCCTCTCCAACGACCTGTTCTCGACCCTGACCAAGAACCCGACCCAGGCCGTCGACTGGACCCTCCTCGCCAGGCTCACGAAGCGCGTGCGCAGCGAGCAGGTCACCCCGAGGCAGCTGATCGCGCGACGGGACAAGCCCGAATAAAGCGTTACATGTATTTTTTTATTTCAACAATCAGTCAAGGGCAAATGCAGGCCACAATTAAAAAACACAAAAACTCTACCGTAACAAGTACGGTGCGAGGAGTTTCGGATTTGTAGGAGAAAGGGATAGCCAGAGACTCCACTGCCGCCGTTGTTTGTTACGTTCTCTTTGTAACCAGACTTCAGTTTGGATCCTACAACAGCAAAAACGAAAAGCGCGTTTTAAATGCATTTAGGACCGCGTCTCAAACGCATTTCCAACGCATATCAAACGCCTGAGATACGTTTGTGGCAATGCGTTTTAAATCCATTCGAAATACGTTTGTAAATGCATTTTAAACGACATACAATTGAGATGGCCAGGGCCACTCGCGGCGACTCGCCAAGGAAAATAAAAGAGAGAGAAAAGGAAAAGAAGACTTGCGCAGGTCGAGTCGTCGTGCCCCATTCACTCGTGTTCTTCATCGGTTGCTTCGTTATTGGCCACAGCCGCGTCCTGTGCTTTCGCGCTGTTCTCCCCCCTCTCTCCTGTCTGACATGCCGCACAAAATGTAGATGGGTATCCACGTCGAATGGTTCATCCGACTGTTTGGCGGAGGCGGACAGCCGCGTCAACAACCGGCCCCGCATGACGAAGTCTTCATTGACTATGGCGGCAATCCCGAGGACTATGGTGCGTTGGTGTTTGCATACAACGAACAATGCTTACCATATCCTGAAGCGATCCAGCAACGTGTGCAGCAACAGCAGCAGCCGCAGCAGCAACACTTCCACGTTGTCAACATCACGCACGTCCAGCCACGCCCTGCACCCCAGGATCTCATGGACGTTGGCAATGCGAAAAAAAACAACACCACCACCTTTCTTCGATTGTCATCCCGTAAATCAGGATGAAGGTGGCGATCGAGGGATGCCTGCACGGCGAGCTGGACGCGGTGTACTCTGCCCTGGGCCGTCTGGGGGGTGCCGTGGACCTGCTGCTGTGCTGCGGCGACTTCCAATCGCTGCGCAACGACGCCGACCTGGACGCGATGGCCGTGCCGCAAAAGTACCGTGCGCTGGGCTGCTTCTGGGAGTACTACTGCGGCCGCAAGCGCGCGCCCGTGCTGACGATCTTCATCGGGGGCAACCACGAGGCGAGCAACTACCTGCTGGAGCTGTTCCACGGCGGATGGGTGTGCGAAAACATCTACTTTCTGGGCTTTGCGGGGGTGGTCAACGTGGGCGGCCTGCGCATCGGCGGCCTCTCGGGCATCTACGACCACAAGCACTACTACCTGCCGCACTACGAGCGCCCCCCGTTCAGCGAAGACACGAAGCGCAGCGTGTACCACGTGCGTGAGGTGGACGTGGTGCGGCTGTCACAGCTGTCGTCAAAGCTCGACGTGTTTCTGTCGCACGACTGGCCCACCGACATCGCCTTTTACGGCGAGACGGAGCGGCTGCTGCAGCGCAAGGCGTTCCTGCGACGCGAGGTGCACGACCATTCGCTGGGCAGCCCCGCGGCGGCACAGCTGCTGGCGACACTCAAGCCAAAGTACTGGTTTGCGGCCCATCTCCACGTCAAGTTCCCTGCCATCGTCACGCACACGACCACCAACAGCGGCACCAGCACCAGCAGCACCAGCCAATCGGATCCATCCACGCAGCAGCCGCAACAAGAGAAAGCAGCAGCAGACATCACCCGCTTTCTCGCCCTGGACAAGTGTCTGCCCCGACTACCTCCAGCTGCTCGACTTCCCCGACCACGTGTTTGACGGCACGATCCAACACGACCTCGAGTGGCTCGCGATCGTGCAGAAGACGGCATTCCTGCTCGAGGGCGGGGACGGTCGCCGGCGGCAGCCGAGTGCCATCGATCAGTCGGATCCCTCGCTTTTCGTCCCCACGCCCGCGCACATCGAGTACCTGCGCGAGACCCTGCCGTCGCTGGAGATCCCCGCGGCCAACTTTGTTGCAACGGCAGTGGGCTATCCAGACTGGAACCGCCAGGCGCACTCGGCCCCAACGTGTACGAAAATAATAACAAATAATTGTTGTATTTATCTTTATTAATGACCGGCGCAATGATTGTAGACCACAACAACCCGCAGACGGTGGCCTTTTGCAACATGCTCGGCATCTCAAATTTCCTGTCGCTGGGGCATCAGGGAGGGCAGGCGCAGCAGGGGGGACACGTGCAGCAACCGGGGCACGTCGCGGTCAACACTGACGAGATCCCGCTGGACGATGAGGAGGACGTTGTACCGGTAGCACCGGCGGCCAACGCCGACGAGATCGAGTTGGGGGATGATTGAAAGGAGGAAAAAAATATATTTTGTATGAAAAAAAAAAAAGTAAGGAAAACAAATGGGACATCAGCCGATCTATGAGAGGGACGACGAGGGCGCGGCTGTCTTGAGCTTGAGCACCTCTTCCTCGAGCGCCCATACTTGTGCCTGGTTCCTAAGCTGACTTGCTTGGAGATTGTCCTGATCAACATAACATGCACACGATTTAAAAAACACGAGGAGAGAGCGAGGAAGGGAGGGCTTACGACAGCACGGACGACCTCCACACGGACCGTGTCCACCTCCTGCTTGAGGGCCACCGTGCCCTGGAGCCGCTTGAGCTCGCGCTCGACCGTCTCTACCCGTTGGATGTAGTCGCGCAGCTGCTCGACCGTCGTCACGAGCTTTGTGATGTCCGTGTTGATCGTCCCGGTCGACTGCTCATAGTCGTTCTTGAGGAAGTAGTAGCCCACGGCGGTGGCGCCTGCGAGGCCGGCAAAGAACCCGATCAAGCTGTTTGGGAGGGATTGAGTGTGAGGTTACAAAAGAGAGGGGAGAAGAAGGCGTACGTTGTTGAGAAAAAGCCGCCCTTTTTCGGCTTGGGTGCCTCAGCAGCAGTGGCGGCAGCAGCAGCAGGTGCAGGCGCAGCAACAGTCGACTCTGCCGCCTTGGCCGCCGTCGTCTTTGCGGCGGTGGCCTCTGCTGCAGAACTGCTAAAAAAAAAAAAACACCCAATTAGTCCCTCGTCGTGTCATTTTTTTTTTTTTTTTTTGCGTACGCTGCACCAGGTGCCGCGGCAGTGCTCAGTGCACCTGCGAGTAAAGGTTAGCGAGGTACACAGCCCGCTGCTTTTTGCTACGTACGCCGAACAACCGGTCTCAGGACGGACGCCATTTTACGAAAGTGCGGCGTCCGGTGGATGGCACCCAAAAGCAGCGCCCGTTTGGAGGGCGCCGTTGGTGGCCGTGTGCTCGATGAAAAGTGCGTGTTGTTGCTCTATTTATCTCACGTCGTTGTGCCTAGGACGAGGGAGCGACGGGTGCAGAAGCATCTGGAGGAATTGGAGCGGG
>Ga0302227_10001397_pt1 | contig 18114 bp, 12 predicted proteins | sample II_Palsa_N1_1_FD_193525 | JGI IMG/M metagenome (GOLD analysis project Ga0302227, IMG submission 193525) | Peat permafrost microbial communities from Stordalen Mire near Abisko, Sweden - II_Palsa_N1_1 | ecosystem: Environmental > Terrestrial > Soil > Palsa > Peat permafrost | place: Sweden... | reverse complement strand
GGAGTAATGTTCATATTGATGTGATGATATTCTTGTTCTCGTTGTCTGTTTCGATGAGCAAAGAGGCTAAGAACAAATCACAAGGCCAGACTCGAACGAATTTGATGCTCATTCATTTGGCTACCTCGTGAATATAAAATTGGATAGAAAGCGCCTCGATTCGATGCTACATGAGCTTACAACTTCCCGGCCTCAGCTGTAGAATGAACTTCTCGGTAGTTCGCTGATGCTGCCCCTCCTTGCAATTCTCAGAGCAATTGGCATTACAATTCAAGTACTTTCTCGAACCTCAAGTTGTAGATAATTCTTCGTATACGGATTACACCACGCCAAACAAATCTTTGATTGTTTCCATCAACTGCGCAATAATCATCGGTACATCACAACGTTGCTTGCCTGTGCCAATACTGCAAACAGCAAGAAGTTCTTTGCATTGATTGGTCAAGAAAAGCCAACCTCGTAAATTTCGTGGTTTGTGAAAATCGAGTGTTGTGGTTGGCTGCGAAATTTCCAACCTCTCGATTTTGTTGCAGCGAAGCGACTGAGCGCTGTGGTTGGCTGCGAAATTTCAACCTCCTGAATTTTGTAAAGTTTCGCAACGAAGCGCTGTGGTTGGTCGAAAATTATCCAACCTCCCAAATTTCGCAGCATCGCGCGATGGAGCACTCTGGTTGGTTGAAAATTCTCCAACCTCCTCAATTTACTATGGTACTCGGCGTAATAATTCCAAAACATTTTCTGGAATATTCTGCTCTGACAGGGGAATCAGCCAATAGCACTCTTGGATTTTGCTAATATACTACCTCTTAAGGTAAAGCAGAATTTTTATGTCTTGGAATTATTAGGCCTGCTACGAAGTAATAAAGATTTCGCAATGAAGCGCTGTGGTTGGTCGGGGGAAAATCCAACCTCCTCCATTTCACAAAAGAAGAAATTAAGCGCTCTGGTTGGCTGAATAATATCCAACCTCCCAATTATCGCTAGCTTATCTTGGAGCTCTGTGGTCGTTAAAACCATTTTTATTCCCGATACCTGCGCTGTTGCCATGGCGACCAGCCTCGCGAACACGCGATGTAAACAATGCCCCTGGAGAGAAGTTCGAGAAAGGTGAAGATGAAATTATTCTCACAAGATCACTACAATGGAAGCAGAATTTTGGTGTCCCTACGGGAACTTTATTAATTATCTATTTACTGGGGTGCATTTCGGTCGGGTTCACTCTAGAATACAAATTGGCAGCAAGTGTCTCTCCTCCCTCCATACGGCTTCAATGCCAAACAATTACTGCGCGATGAGAAAAGAAATCGATAGTCCTTCAAGGGGGTGGTGAATGCCAATGCGCTCTATCATGATGTGTGCAATGATGATTCGTGATGAAACCGTCTTCGGCAATCTATCCATACGTTCTCCAAATTGCTTCGTGGAACCAGTGATAGAATTGAAAGTCGATCCTCCATCCAAATTCCTCTCAAAGCCGTTGAATCTCACCATAAGGGCCGAGTACAGACGGCTTGACAAGAAACATAACCAGAAAAAACAAAAAACAAAAATAGGAAAGTGTGTCGATGGGGACACGATGATATTGACGAAAGGTTGTTGATTGACGCTGATGACGATTTCCGGCTTTTGTTGATAAAGTAACGATGGTGGTGCCATAATTCGTATACGTCGTATGAGCGAATATTGCCTGCTTAGAAGTTACCACGGAAGAGTTGGTCGAGTTCCTCGAGCTGTTCCTTGGTGTGGGTGCCCGCAATGCGATCAAACTCCTCATCGTAGGCTGCCAACTCCTCTCCATCCTCAATAGCCAAGTAGTCATCAGCGAGGTTCTCACCACCATCACCCTGATAAGCACCGTAGTAGTAATCATGGGTAGCCTGGGCAATGTCGTCGGCACCACCGTCAAGCAAGTTTTGAAGGTAGTCATTGGCCTGACCATCAAAAGCATCAAGATCAAAGATACCTTCGAAGATGTCACCGACCTCGGCGTTGTTGTCACCGGCCTCAGCATCAAGATCCATGGCAGCGCCGATGGCTTGACCACCTGGGACGCTGTTGCCGACCTCGGCATCCTCAGCCTCAAGATCAATGGGAGCACCGATAGCTTGACTACCTGAGGTGCCGTTGTTGACCTGGACGTTGTTGTTACCGGCCTCAGCCTCGAGATCAATGGGAGCACCGATGGCTTGACCACCTGGGATGCCCGCACCGAGCTCGACGTTGTTGTTACCAGCCTGGACCTCGACACCTTGGACGTTGTCAGCACCTTGGTCGGCGAAGACTTGGAAGGTTTGGACGGTTTGAGTGCCACCGACAGGTTGGATAGGCTCGATAGGTCGGATGGGCTCAATTGGGCGGATGGGCTCGACGGGCTCGATAGGTTGGATGCGCTCGAAGCCTTGGACGTTGGAGGTATCCTGAGAGGGAGAGCCATCGAGCTTGGTGATAGTGTGAGGATACTCGACTTGGACGACGATGGTGGAAGCAGCAGAAGCGGCAGCCTTCTTCTTGGTACGGCGCTTCTTGTCAGAAGACTTACGAGGCTTGTACTGGTAGTCGGGATACTTGCGCATGTGCTCGGCCTTTGCCTGAGCTGCCATGTTGAACCAAATGTCCTTGACACCTTGGGGTTCGGCGTGCCATTTAGCGGCAATGAGACCCGCTGTGATATGTTAGCTCAATCATCGAAACTAAGAGTTAGGAGACTTACATATTTGGTTATTAGTGAGGTCGGGGTGGTTGTTGACGAAGGCAGTATGGAAGTGCTTGCGGAACATGATCCAGGCGTTGGGTGGTCGAGGGATCTTGTTACGGCCGGCATTCTGGACTGCGCGACCTGAAGCGGCATCGACACCGGCAGCGGCGCCACCAGCTTCAACAGCAATTGCGGTAACCTGAGCTCCCTGAGCAGGTGCATTGTGTTGCGGAGCTTGAGCACCCATGGCCATGTTGTAAGGAGCAGCCATCATTGGTTGTTGAGGCATCATTCCTTGTTGTTGGAAGAAATGCAACGGACCAAGGAAGAGACGCTGACCATTGACATCTGGAAGAAACACGGCATGAGCGCCACCAATGCGAACGGCAGCCCTGCGAGTAGATGTTAGCTTGAGACAAATCGTGGTGAGATGCGAAACTCACATGTAGCTGTTCAAGATGAACCGCTGATCAGCTAGGCTCCAGGAGAGGTACATGGCAACATCAACGGCGATGACATTGTTGAAAGGGGTCAATTGAACAGAGAGCTGAATCCACTAGGCCTGAACCTGTTGGCTTGGGACGGCGGCCGGCTGGACGTTACCAGCTTGAGGTGCAGCCATTGTAAACAATGGGCGCGCGAGGTTGATGGAATGCGTAATCGCAATGAGAATGAAGAGGATGTATGCTGTAAAGCTTTGAATTGATTGAGATGAAGTTGGGATGTGCGCAGAGATAATCTGGGCGAGAATGTGTGATGTTGTTGTGTTGTGAAATTTTTCGAAGTAAAACCCGGCGAGATCTGGAATTTATGGTCGGGGGCAAGAGTGCTCGCGAATACTTAAGCGAGGTCGTGGGCATAGGTGAATTGCTGGCAGCAGCAGCAGCAGCGAGTCGCTTGGGCTTCGAGCACCCCAAGCGAACCTCGAGCTCGATCTGCTTAACTTTTGGAGTGGAAGAAGTGGTTGAACGCCGATTGCTCGAAGAGTAAGATGCATTACAGTTGAGACTGTTGACTTGAAGCAAAAGTGGCCGAGGGGTTGTCTCCTGAGCAGCAAAGGTAGCTTTCGATCAACAACGAAGCATGAAGGATGCTGACCATCGCAGACCAGGGGAATAGCCATTGAAGGGCCTCAAAGACTCTCTCTCACCCGACTGCGATTCAAGGAGGGTTCGACCCCTGCGGCAGCTGGGATATGGAGAAGGTTGCTGACTTCCTAGAGTACTGCTGGACACCAGCTCGATGCGAGGCTTCATGGCTTGGCAGGATAAGAGGTCAAAGAGATCGGAGTTACAAATTGGCAATTGCACACTCTATATTCTGCTTTCGATGTAACTGTGGAGAAGTCCATATTCGAGAGGTTCATACATAAGAAGCAGTGCAGCTTGGGCTAGATAAATGTATCAAGCATGCTAGAGATAGAAATAGAAGATATTCGAAAGAGCAAAGGAAGTAAAGGTCGAAGGCGCTTTCGATATTTATGGTGTCTTTGACTTTCCCCAAGTGGGTATTGTATCTTCGTCAGGGAAATGGCTTGCAACACAGTGGCGCAGGGGTTCCAAGCTCATATTGAAGACGAAGGCATAATGGCAATAGGGCGTATTGTTTGGTGTATAGTCCATTGTGAATCAGACACTGTCATGACTCAATTAAGTAGCCTTAGTTGGGCTCGCGGCACTTTCCAATACGCTACAAGACAATAGCAGAGAAACAGTTGGGTTGCAACACTCAGGATGTTCTGCTGTTCTAAGCCATCGCTATGAATACTTCACAGAGCAGATCGGAAACCCCAAGGACAAGCAACAGGAGACCAACGGAGGGAAGAACCCACAGTATAGCATCAAGTGAACACTTGGCGGACATATCTGTGTATACATCATGTAGCATTCTCAAAGTCTGAAATTTCAATGGGCTTGCGATGACTGTGCGCCTTAGCAGCTATTTATCAGGAAAGTACGCCTCGCTCATTACTCTCTTTGCGTCAACCAACTTATGTCATGAATGCCAGTTGATTGTTCAAAAGACTATTGAGACTACGAGGGTTTTGCTGAGGAATGAGATAAGTTGATCACGTAATCAGTGGCTAGAAGCAGAATCAAAGGAAGTTCTTTGTAAAGACTCTTTGTCCTTCGCAAGCATGCGCTGCACTCATATTGTTGTATCTTCCCTTTGTTGTTATCCTCTCCATACTTTGCCCAAAACTTCTGGAACAGAGTCAATGTCGATCTACAAGATGGTTTCTGTATAGGATGGAGAACTTGAACTTTCTCGGCCTCCAGCTACTTTGTTAGGGGACACACAAATTCTCATACCCTCAATCTTTCTATATATTGGAACAAAGCCCTCATCAAGTCGCTGGACGGGAAGGAGATTTCGGCAAAGATATGTAGACTCGTTCATGGCATTTAGAAGTAGGTTCCCATCATGCTTCAAATGGCGGCTGCTGATACTTCCACAGCCTATTATAAGCCCATTTTTGCAAAAATGCACAGAAAAACGCATCAACATTCTTAACAATCATGTGAAAGAACGATCCCTCGAAAGTTAAATGACCAATCATTGCAAAAGCATATTCCAGTATTCGCGATGTGGTTAGGAAGCAAAGAGCCTCCCTTGCTACATTCTTAATACTTGTCTGCCCAAAGCTCAGCATCATCAATGTGAAGAACTACTTCAGGAAAATTGGACATTCGAAACTACAGTCAATAGCACGAAAGTATTGAAGCAGACTTCGTTTCCGGACCGTCGTCATTTCGAAGGGGACATCTTACAGTTCTGCGCATAGATGAGTTACATTCCACAGCAAATTGCCAATCAATTGCTGGCGAGGACTACTTCAACCCAATTGGATCTTTTCCAGGAAATCAAAGACCTCAGCAGGGCTTACTGGCCTCTTGCCCAGTTGTCCCGCAGCTCAACCAGCCAAGCACTTTACTCGGAGGAGGGGTATTGGCAGTCCAGAATCATTTCCACTAGTAGGGAGCATCTTGGCCAGATTTTCAGAGCCTTTCAACGGTATTAAGGGAGAAGAATTAGAAGATCAATGGACAGGCTCGATGTTTGATCTGTACAACCCTGCCGAAGGCAGCATCGACAGCATGCTTCGAGAATACTTGGGGGCAGCTATGAGCAATCAAGTTTTCAGAGTTAATCAATACAGAAAGTTTTATAGGTCGTTACTGATCAATGGACTGCCGAGAGTGATGGATCATGGCAATTCTGCGTTGAAATAAAGGTTGCATTAGCGTGCAGCCTGTCAACCAGGGTCAGGGTCCAGGGCCGGGGTGGTGCCTGCCAAGACCAATTTCGCTTCAATGCCAAGATTTCTTCAGTGCTCTTGGCTATTTCCAGGCTAGGCTCTAGAGCGTTCCCAAATCTGAGATGACTCTGGCATACCAAAGGAGACCTGAGGGTTTTCGGGAGAGGGAGGAAGGTTGTAGGACTAGCTCTGTCAAATTACATCGTCACATATACCACTATTCGTGCAGGGCCCAGCTGAGAGAAAAGTAAAAAAACAACAACGTGCTTGTCATGGCTTCTGGTGTTTTAGGGGGTCGCCAAGCTCCAGGCAGGGAGATCGAGCAGCGCTGGGTAACGAAGGAAGGAACCCCATCAACACAACTTGGAGCCGCCTCTTCAACCCGACGATTTGCTGCGCCAAGAGCTTCGGGCGAGCATTGCAGTAGCTGCAGACGAAGCATTGGCTTTCCATCTGAGGATCATAGCTCATCATATTTCTTTCCTGACCTTATTCTCGTCCACTTTCCGGGGGTTACCCCTCTAATTCCAAGACTACACCAGATATTCGGCTGAGGGAAATTTATATAAGAGATGATATTCTAGTGGGCAGCTGAAAAACCTGGGCTTAACGCAATTGTATTCAGTGCTTCTGAGCTTGGTGGCGGTGTTCGAAAAGAAGTCGATGTCTAAGAAGATATTTTGTATATCGAGTGTACTAGTTAACACGTTTCGTATGAGATTTACCGCCAGTTGTTAAACTCCGCTAACAAGTTATGGCGGCGGCCTGTGAAATTGCGCCGTGCGAGGTGATGCTGGCGAGAAGGCAATTACATGAAAATATATAAATGCAGGAAACTACTTGTTGAGTCCATGTTCACCACGTGGTGCGCTTCCATCATGTTCCTACCAAGCGCATAGAAACGCGTTTTTTTTTTTTAAAGAAAACGAACATATAAGTTAGATGAATAATATAGCAGAGAAACTAATAGAAACTGAAGATTAAATTTGAACCTCTACCGCCCGTTCAATGAGTCCAACGGCTTACTTCAATAGGGCTTCCGGATTTGGGTTGTTTGGTATTTGAAGAAGGTTGTGTGTACCTTCAAAGCGGAAAGCCACACTCAGTTGGAAGGCTGACTTTGTGAAAGGCTGGAATGCCTCTAGGGGAAGCTATGGAAGACTGGCAGGCACCATAACGAAATGGACCAGTTCCATTTCTATAATTTGCTCTCCAACTTGTGCAATTTGTCCATTATCGAAAGCGCCTCGCTAATCTACACTCACCCCCTATTACCTCCATCTTCCTTACACTACTCTTGGTATGACACCTTCCTTATCTCGCCCAACCTCTGCCTCGCTGCCGCCAAATTATTTTCAAGCTGCAAGATCTCGACCTGAATCGCTGACGTTAGCATCTTTTCACTTTTGGAGGGCAATTGCACATACCTGCTGCTCCATCTCCCTAACCTTAAACTCATGAGCTCCCAACTTCGCATAGTCCACCCTGTCATCATCCTGATCACGATCCTTAATCATGCTCTGGACTTGTCTGACAAGAGATCGGCATGCTGCTCCTACAGCCTTGCTAGCTTGTTCCAAAGAATCTTGACTCTTGCTCATGAAGCCGGCCTTGACTCTGCTAGCCGCTACGAGCTGTGCAGTTGACGCAGCAACATCGTTCGAAGCAACAATCAGTTGTTCTGGGCTGTTACGGCCAGAAAGAACACCATCGGCGGTCTCAATCAAAGTGTTGGTGGAGGAAGCCACAGCCTTGGCTGCTGAAATAAGACCCTCCGTCCAGCGATTGTTCTTTTTGTAAAATGTGCTTTTGGAGGACGTGCCACGACCAGCTTGGACAATTTCTTGCTGAGTCACAGTCGCTGCTTTGATCAATCTCGCAATTGCGTTTGTCACAGCAATGGCAGCATCAAGAATCGAGTCATGGATGCGAAGCTCGTATGTCGAATAGCCATCCTTGGGTTTAGACTTGAGCTTGGCAAGCCTCTCCGCTGCAGCATTGATGGCATCGGCAGCTTTGTTCAATTCGTTATCAACGAGATCGCCCAAGTCACCCTTGTTATTGGAGAGCTTTCCACTGTTGGGAGCAAAAGTATCCACAAGCTTGCTGAGCTTCTGCAAGTTCATCAGCACTTCGTTGTTGCTGTTGATGACTACATCAGTCTTCTGCATTGGATCCATGCCATCAAGTCGGAAGCTTTGAAGACCGCGGAAGAATTTGACGGTGGAGAGAGCGGACTGGCGTGCACCATTGACAAGCTGATCTGCCTTCTTGTCATCAGTTGCAAGCCGTGTGAGACCCTTCGTGTTGCTCAGGACATCTGCAATCGAGCTAGCAAAGACGTTGATCGTTCGAATGATCTCGGCATGGCTGCTGTTAGGTCCATCTGCGATGAAATTATTGAAAGAGGTGGCAAATTCCATGGCACTCGAAGATGCTTTCTCGAGTTGTGAAAGCACATACGAAGGTGTTGCATTCTGGTTTCCGGCTTGCATAGAGGAATCGAGCTCGTAAAGAGCATCGTCAACACGTTGAACTCCACTTTGAAGCACTGAGTCGATGATATCGTTGATCTTGGCAATATTCGAGAGCAGCATGGCATCAATCTCTCCGTCTAACGCCGAATCAGTCGCACCACGGGACATCTCCAATTCATTGAGCTTGATCAAAGTGTCGTCCAAGCTTTGCTTGTAAACCTCGAGCTCGTCTTCCTTCTCCCTCAATAGGCGCTCGGCATCAGAGCCGCCTTCGCTGTACTTTGCATGAACGTCTTCCAGAGCCCGTGACTTCTTCCGAAGCGCTTCTTCCAGATCTGCCATCTCGCGGTTGTATTTCGAAAGCATCGAGGAAAGTTCATTGCCCTTGCTCCGTTCCAAGTTATCAGCTCGGTCAAGAGCCATCCGCAGCTCTCTCTTCAGCTTCTCGAGCTCCTCCCGATTTCCACCTGCAAGGCGGTCTTTGTCATGCAAAGCTCTATCTCTCTCACGAATCATGTCAGCTAGCTCAAGATTCTTCGTCTTAATTTCTCTCTCAAGCTTTTCACGTTTGTCGATGGCCTCCTGGGCCGATGCAGCCTTAAGCTGAACACTCTTGAACTTCTGCAACAGATCCAGATGCTCCTGACGCAGTTGCGAGTATAGCTTTGCCAAAGCCTCATATTTCGTCCGCCAAGTATTAACCTGTTCCTGCAGCGCCCTAATCTGGTCATCCTTGCTCCCAATCTGTTGGCCGTAGCTGTTTTGAAGTTGAGCCAGCTCGCCTTCGAGTGATTTTATCTTCTGATCATACTGTTGCAGCATGAGCTGATCCCGAGCATATTGTGCTCTAGCGTCAAAATTCTCCTGCTCCAACTGTGCCATCCGACCTTGCGTCTGCTGTTGGAATTGTTGAGCCAATAAAGCTTCCTGGTCCCGCCTCTGCTGTTCTGCTAGCTGCCGTTGCTGTTCCTCGAAATCGCGCTGAGCCTGAAGTTGAGCTTGCTGTTGTGCATAAAGCTGTGCAGCTTGCCTCTCCTCCAAGACTCTCTGCTGCTCCTCATATTCTCTATTCTGCCGCGCTTGCTCATTCTTCCAGAATTCACCAATGTCATCTGGCTCTTCTACCTTCGGGGCTGGAGGAGGTGTGATTTGGCGTTCGATTTCTTGCTTTGGACGCTGTGGTAGACGTGGGGCAGATTCATCTTCGGACAGCAGATTTGGAGGTTCTTGTGGAAGCTTGGGGACTGTGATCAAACTTGTGAGGTAGCGAAGATTGGAACATTCGTAGTAGAACTTGACCAGGCGATAGTGCTGAGCATCATATCGTCCTCTAAGTGGCTCCAAAGCATCGTCGTCACCAGTAGCTGTAATCCGTCAGAAATTGGGTAATTCTCCACAGCCAGGAAACTCACTGGTGTGCATAGCACGCAGCATGCTTGTAATGAACTTGTAGATTCCGTAGCTTTCTTGCACCAAAGGGACCAAAGCAGATATCCGACACTCATTATTACCACCACTTCGAAAATGCGAGAAGATCAATTTTTGAAATTGCTCGATTCTGTCTTGAAGCGCCATCAAGTCGGAGATAGTCTCATAGCCTTCATTCGGATCATTGATTCCCTTCAAACTGATGTACTCCTCATACTCGAATGTGCCATTGAAATCTGGGTGTTGCGAATGGAAGGATAACTTTGCTAGCAAGAAATTGACATATTCTCTGATCAATGGACCATATCCTCGCAGACCTTCTCCAGACATGCCTCGGTTCAGACTATCTATCCAATTCCGATTGGCCATTGCTTCTCGCAAAGTCGACGGGTGGCCTTCTTGCAGAATCTTGTGAACAGTTATCAACGCTTTGAACGTTTGTACTTCATCTGCCAGGATGGGTTGCCTATAATCGAATATCAGCCTCTGGCTCCATGTCTCCACGAGCTGTCAGGTACCCTGTCCGGAGACTCGGAAAGGTGTAGTACCACAGCAAGCTGGCAACGCTTCCTTAGAATAGGAAGAGAATGAAAAAGAGGACCAACACTTTCATGCCTGCCCAAAAGGCCCCAGAGGACTTGTGGTCCCATGTGTAGACAATGCAGCTCCTGACATGCTTGCGCTTCGGAGCCGTTTCCTCGATACTCGTAGCTTTTCGAATATTGATCGCAAGTTCGCCCTCGGACCTGTAGTCGGGTTTTATTAGCATAATACAGAGAATAAAAGTGAAGAGACCGAAGATTTTGGGGAGAATGAAGCTCTCGAAGCAACGAACTTGGTATGGTCAACATTCCGCGTGGTCGCTAGAGACGACATCTTGACAGGCGCTCGAGGCACACGGCCGATGAAACTGGGAACGGTAGACAAGAGCAGGAAGGGATGTACAAAAAGAATGTAGGAGGGAGAGAGGAAAGGTAAGCTGAAGTCGGGGTCGACGTTGTCGTCTCTGTCGGGCTGGGGTCTGGTGCTCCCGAAATATCCTTGGAGGCTTGGCGTCAACGTACGCCGCCACCCCGCTAGGTACGTACCTTTAGGTAGCCACGACAGCAAACATCACATAGACATTGCGTCCAATTCCGTAATTTCTAGAGGAGGCAGATTGAATTACGTAATTCAACCCCTCACAATGGGATACAGACAGGAGTGCTGGATATGTGTCTAATTTGAATAGATTTTATATATGACTTGAAAATGAGGAGAACAGGGAAGTCCAGCCGTCAAACTCTGTGCCATACATAAGCCTGAGAACCCTGGATTCCAGGTTTGCAGGGATTCATCACTTGACGTGGATCGTAACACCCTACCTTAAAGGTCTCGGTAGAATTGGGAAATCTTCAATTCCGTTCGGTGCCAATATGGCTTGGGGGTATCGAGCGCCAACACTCTTGACTCTCATCTTCCTTGCCGCTATATTTTACGAAACAAGCAATATCACGCGATCTTTGAAGTCGTTCATTCTTTGAAGTCGTTCATTCTTTGAAGTCGTTCATTGTGTCCCCAACACTGGGAAGACGCGGCTTCTCACAGGCTTTTCTGGGGCAGAAAGACTTTCAATGGCAAGAGGTAATGGCACTACTCGCTAACTTAGGCAAGGAAGTGTCATTGTCTCCTAACATCTATCTCTACAGATACGGCCTTCCGAATCACTGGAGTTTCGTTCCTGCTTTGGTGATTTTGAATGCGCGCGGCTCAGTGTGCCTCTGGACTGGAATTCAACACATCTGGGCCCTGACACCAATATTGCAATTTCTATAGTGAAAAAGCGGGCAAAGGTGTCCACGGCTGATCCGAGATATGGGGGTATGGTGATGCTACACCCTGGTAGGACGAATTCCTGAACTGTAAGAGTACAGTTTTACCTGACCCATTTACCCAGGCGGTCCAGGAAATTCTGGAGTAGACTTTATGCTCAGAAAGGGAAAAAATTTCCAGACAATAATTGACGGAGCTCAATATCCTGGTTTAACATTCTCAGTAGAGGGTGGCAGAGAACCAGCTAAATTTCTTTGATGTCATTAGCTTTGATCCTCGAGGCGTTAATAATACTACTCCGACCTTCTCCTGCTTCAACGACGGAATCATGAGCCAGACGTGGGACATACAGGGCGAGTCTGTAGGGCTACTTGGAAGCTCGAATACGTCCTTTGAGCAGATATGGAGTCGAAGCATAGCTCTTTCACAAAGCTGTGCCACCCACCCAAGTGCATTTACCCACTCCAATGGCAAGCACATTGGCAAATACATAAATACCTCGCCTGTTATCCGAGATATGGTACAGATCATCGAAAAACATGGAGAGTGGAGAGAACGCGATGTAAGAAATCAGCTTTCAAGCTTCGGAATAACAGAAAAGTCAGAAGTTTACCAGTCGGCCCTAAAGAGAGGTGCCTGGAGAAAAGACAACGAGAAGCTTCTCTATTGGGGTTTGTCTTATGGCACTTTTGTAGGCCAAGCCTTTGCATCAATGCAGCCACATCGAGTTGGCCGTATGGTTTTGGATGGTGTCACGACACTGATGATTACACCAGAAACCTCGGGGAGACAGATCTTCTTGATACCGACAACGTACTGAATGCATTACTCACTCAATGTGTGGAAGTAGGGCAAGAAAACTGCCCTTGGGCCTCGAACAACACATCTGCAGATCTTGCACTACAACTAGAAGACCTTCTCAGTACTCTAGCAGTATCACCTCTACCTGCTTCAGATCCTCGGGGACCGACAACCATCACTGAAAGCCAACTTGCCACAATGATTTTCAGCAACTTTTTTATGCCGATGGATGGTTTTCCTACCATTGCCAAGCTTGTATCCGAGCTATTGCAGGGGAATGGCACTTCATTTGCGGCGTATAAGGAGCAAAGCCTTCCAATGAACTCTCAGCCATTATTGAAAGCAGGATCATGGTCTCAAGTGCCTACTACGACCGCCATTGTGTGTGGTGATGGTGATTCTCTGTACAATCTGCCTCGAAGTTCCTTCAAGTCTCGCCTTGCACGTTTCCGTGCTCAAAGTCCTATTTTCGCAGACGTACGAGCTCCGTTCCAACTAAGCTGTGTACACTGGCCAGTCCGACCAGTAAGCTTCCTTCCATTCAAAGATGTTCCGAGGGTTCTGAAGAATTCGGAACTCAAAGCTCGAGGTTGAGAATGCTAACATTGAAAATCTTCAGGCATGGCGGTACGACGGCCCCTTTGGAGGGAAGACAGCTCACCCGATGCTTTTTGTGAGTCAAACTTTGGATCCGGTAACAACATTGCGGAATGCGAAAGTAGCAGCAGCAAAATTTGACGGGTCGGGTCTGATCGAGTGCGCTGGGGTCGGGCATTGTAGCATTGCTTCCCCTTCAATGTGCACGGCTAAAGCCATTGGAGATTATTTCCAGAATGGTAGACTGCCGGTGCCTGAAACGGTCCGTGAGGTTGATATAACCCCTTTCGAGATAAATAAGACGAGACAAGAAAAGCTCCTAGAGAGACATAATGGAGGAGATGGGGAGTTATGGAAAGCGATAATATCACTGAGCAAAGTGTAGATCATCGTAATGATTTCATTATTAGCTAGATTTAGTTGGTCTGAATTCAGTCATCCTTAGAATATTATTATACCGCTTAAATCGTTTCAAGTCTCCAATATTATGAGAGAAATTCACATACCCAACACCAGGACAACGTCAAAAATCAAAAGGCGGATGAATGATAACTGAAGAAAGCGCTATATAAAAAAAATCTCATGGCTAAAAGGCCTCTGTTGTTGACGGCGAATCGGCTTCTCTAAGGAAGAAGAGCTTACCGCTTCCTCTTCCACCGAAAGCAGGAAGAACACGAGACATTAATGAAAACGTGGTTAACTTTCTATGAGAGAAGCTCGAACCGATGCGTCGCAGTTGCCTCTGAGGGAATAGCTCGTTATAGGCGTGCTTGCATCGGAGTGGGAACTGACCGATGCTGAGCTCCGTATTGGTGTGCTTGTGTACGAGCGAAAACTGACTGATGTTGAGATTTTTGCCCGATCCTCGGCAGCTGCGAGAATTCGAGCACAGAGAACACATTGAAGGCGCTTAGTAGGATGTTCGAAAATGTCTTCAATGTCAAGATAAACGTCGTATTGGTGGCGTTAGTACAAACGAGTTCCAGGAATGTTCGTCACGTGACTGTAACCACTCCCAACTATAAACTCTTATAACTTTTTACTTTATAAAGTAAAAAAGAGATTTTCTTTTAAAAACTTATTTTATAATATTTAAATATTTTTTAAATATAATTAGTTTATTATATAATATTAAATATATTATAAATTAAAAATTAAATTTTTTTATTTATAAATATATAAATAACTTTTTAATTATTAATAGAAATACTTAATTATTTATATATAATATACTTTATATAAGTTTAAAATTAAATTTTAAATTATATATAAAAAGTTCTTTTAATTTCTTTAAAAATAATAAATAAAAATATTAGAATTTCGAGGTTTTCGCTTAATTTCGCTTATTTTCTCGAAAATATTCGTTTTAAAATCTTAAAAATCTATATATTTTATTAATAAAATTTTAAAGTTTTTAAAAAATATTATAAAAAAATTATAATTTTATAATATGCTTTATTTTTATATAAAATATATAATATAATAAAAAACTATAAAATTATTAATATATGTAAAAAAATCAATAATTTATTTCTATTTTTAATTAAAATATTAATAAAATATTATGATATATTATTTAAAATATTAATTTATATTAAAATTTCTTTTTTAAACTTTAAAACCTATTTTATAATATAAAATTATATTAATAAATTAAAAAGTTATAATATTTCTAATTTAAGAGGCTTTAGAGCACGTGACGAACATTCCTGGAACTCGTTTGTACAAAGCTGAGTACAGCAGATTGTAAACCCGAACTGCCGGCCTTCTAAAGACGAGTCGGTGGCCCGTATATCGACTTTCGACTCGGGGTACGTTCAACTTGGTAGGGACGGCGGCGGTGGCCTGCCAGAGACCCGTGGAGAGAATAAGTATGATGGATGGACGCATGGTTGTTTTCCTTTTTTAACTTGAGCTGTAGGAGATTATTTCAATGTGATTTGGATCTTGACGAAACTTTGAAGGTTGCTGGCAACAGCAGTTATATGGAAAACTCCCGTACCAGTGATCACCGTTTATGTGGATGGGCCTTTCCAGGGCAGATGTATTGTGCCGCAACTCCTGCGCCTCCTGATGCGTCACAACCATCAAGAACTTAATAACCGACAGCGCTATTTACTTCGTATATGTACAAATCTTAACGGTTTCGACGATAATGAAAGCGCTTTGACGATCACGACACACAACAGCTACATACCCCGCACCGGGTAAACTATACAATATTACTTACGCTTGATTGAGGGCAGAGTTCTCCCTAGGATTGAAATGGGTGTGTGAAGGAGCGGTGCTATAAGCGGGAGAGAATGTTGCTGGAGGGATTTTGCCGTTATGGCAGCGAAGTTCCAACATGGCCTCATTGTGGCTGTAGCCACGTCGTTCTCTAGGCAGCTCGCACGTGAGGATAGTTTGTCCCTAGTCAGAGCTATATCAAAGTCAGAACAGGCTGATCTATCAATACCAAATAGACAAATTGTGACCTCCACGACAACCAAGGAAACGAGACAGGAGATAATGGGTTTAGGGGCTTGAGGTGTATTTTGGTGGGTGGGGTGTATTGGTGGAATATTTTGGTGCCGTATGTTGGTGCCGTATGTTGGTGCCGTATGTTGGTGGCGTTTGTTGGTGAAGGGCTACAAGTAAGGATAATCAAAGAACAGAGACAGGCTTACAGGGACTTCAAGTGGGACGGTATTCCAGATAGCATTACGGTATACCGACGAGTACTTATTTGGTTTGTTGAGGCCCGTGACATTCTCCAGATGGGGCTAGAACATCTACTTGACAGTCTCGGGCCGGAGTGATTTCCCTGTCAGGACGCTCTAGGAAATTATAAATAGATCGTTCACAGTTGCAAATAGACCGCCACTCCAAAATCCGTCACAGTAGTGTCCGGCCAAAGAGAGCTCGCTTGCTCTTATAAGCCTTAGCTTTTTTATTTTTAAGTTCTAATATTTTAAATTAATAAAACTTTTTATAATTTAAAATTAAAAATAATATTTTTTATATATTATTATATAACTTTTAAAAAAAATTATTTAAACTTTATAATAATAATTTAATTAATATAAAAAAAATTTAAAGTTTAAATATATTAAAAAATAATAATAATTAAATATATTTATTTAATATATATATATATATAATATTAATATATATATTAAATATTTTTATTTTTATTTTTAAAAATTATATTATATAAATTTTTATATTTTTTTTATATTTTTAATTAAATAAATTATATAATATAATTTATATTTATTAATATCTAAAGCTTATAATTTTTTATATTTTTTAATAAAATATAATATATAAAATAAAAATTTAATTTTTAAAATAAATAAATTTTTAAATAAAAAAAATTAAAATAAAAGTCGACTAAATTATATAAGATTTTTTTTACTTTAAACTTAAATTCTTCTAATATTTTTATAATATTTACTTGATTTTTTTTTTATTAATATATTTTATAAATAGATTAAGCACTTAAGAATACTCGTCGTAACAAGTAATTCGCACTTCTCTCTGTGAATTCGGAGTGCCGCAAGATGATACATCCCTTCCTTTCCACGTGATACCGGACTTAGTCTCGGTATCGTTGATTGTGGTCCCCGAACTTGCAAGTCACATGAACATCCATACCTCCTGTGTACGTAATTAGTGTGGAAAGCTGGCTGCACATCCTTTGAAAGTGTTTTTTATGCTGCTGTTTCTTCGTTTGTTTGCTTCCTCCTTTGAGATGCACTGCCTATTTTATTTCCTTCGCGCTGAGCTCCATCCCCTCCAAGAAAGAGGAGAGTAGAAAATGCATATAGCAACTACTGTCCCAGCACAAGGACTTTGCTTACAACATAACACACAAATTTGAAAGGCAGGTGATCTCCCTTTGCTTGTTTTATTCCTTCCTTTGAGATCGCGTTTGATTTTGGAGTAAAGAGTGAACTAGTGCCAGAGATTTTACCGGGAAGATGCAGCATTCTCGGCACGCCGCGCAGAAGAGGGAAGGAAACACGTGCTTCAAACAAAATGATTGGAGCATATTCGCTCCGAGATAGAGGTAGCATGGCTTTCGGCTTGTGGTGAGCTTTTTGTCCTGAAAAAGAAAGAGATTTGGAGGGAAACACAAAGAAAGTGGAGTCTGGATTGTTGCGAAGAAGAATATATGAACCTGCCTCTGTCACCTTTCCTTCTCCTGTGGCAAACCTTACCTGTCTCCCTGCTTATTAGAACGTTGATTCGAGCAACGCTTTTCTCTGAATCTCTTCCTCGCCAACAACACAAACCAACAGAAACTACATTCTCCTCTGATTTTGGCTTAATCAATGCTTCACAATCTAAAATGGCGTCTATTATTCCATTAGAGTTCGACAGTGATGGCCAACCAGAAGTGAGTTCCTCCCACTCACTCACGCAACTTCCAACCGAATCAACTGATTGACCGCTTCTCTAGAAAATCATGTCTCACCCTCTCAGATCCCTCCGCCCAAAAGGCAGCCGTAAGCAAGCCTTCCGCTGGACCTCTCAGCAGCACCTCAATGCCGCAGCATTCGTGCGCACGCCTTTTTTCCAACAGTTGATTGGTACCGCGGCTCAAATATCGGAGAAAGAATTCTTCTGAAACAAGGCCAAGATGGGTGATAGGATGGCTGGTTTGCTTTTCGATATTTTTGTTGCTGTTGCTGCTTTTCTTTACCATGAGGGGGACGAGATGGTTATTTCCGAAGTCGCAAATGGATTCATGCTTAGATTGCACTGCTTTACTCCCCACTTCTCTTCCTCTTTACCTATCTTTCTATGTTAACGAATTCAATTTTGCTTGATGGAAGTTGTCCCGCGCCCATTGCTATATGAATGTGACCAGCCGACCAAGATATCCCAAAAAATCAAAGGGACTGTCGCTTATTTACTCAAGCGTGTCTAGCTGGCTCGCTAGCCTCGGAATGACGGGGTGTTATGTAGTCGAATAAGCAAAAAGTCCATCAGTAAAAGCGTAAACGCGGGTTGTAGATCATTCTAGCACCCGACCACCGCAAAGTGGCTAAACTAAC
>Ga0302227_10001384_pt1 | contig 18247 bp, 22 predicted proteins | sample II_Palsa_N1_1_FD_193525 | JGI IMG/M metagenome (GOLD analysis project Ga0302227, IMG submission 193525) | Peat permafrost microbial communities from Stordalen Mire near Abisko, Sweden - II_Palsa_N1_1 | ecosystem: Environmental > Terrestrial > Soil > Palsa > Peat permafrost | place: Sweden... | reverse complement strand
GGCTTTTGGAAATTGGACAGCGTGATCATTTTATTCCAGTATGGAATAATAATTTTAGTAAATTGTATTTATTTTTATGAGCTGATGAATTTTACCAATAAGGAATTAGGTATTATGAAACTCCCGGCATTTTGGTTAAATACGGGATTACTGTTTTTTTGCCTTTCGCAATTCCTTGTTTTTTCCTCTTTTGCATTTATGGCTTATAATGGTAATTATGAATATCACTTTTTATTTGATGTGATTTCGGTAATTGCCGGTGCTATATTATACTCCTGCCTAACAGTATCATTTATATGCTTCAGCAAGACCACGGATTAATAATTCTGATTATTGCAGGCACCATTATGCTGCTGATGCTGGGTATTTTCATTATCGGCTTTTTATTCTTTTATCAGCAAAAACACAATAGCCACATCAGCGAGAAAGAGAATCTTCGCTCCTCATTTAAACAGGAGCTGCTAAAAACCCGCATCGAGATACAGGAAGAAACGCTAACCCACATCAGCCGCGAGATACATGATAACATTTCGCAGGTACTGTCATTCGTTAAACTAAACCTGGCCATGATTGATGAAGCCGACGACGGCATCAAACGAAAGATAGTTGAAAGCCGCGACCTGGTGGCCCAAACCATACATGATTTGCGCAACCTATCAAAAAGCTTGAGTTTTGAACACATCAGCAGGCTTGGCCTTATAAAAACCATTGAGATTGAGGTGGAGCGGATTAATAACAGCGGCCTGATAGATGCTCAGTTAGTGATTGATGATACCCCCTATTCCTTAGGCGAGCAGCGCGAACTGGTACTGTTCCGCATTTTTCAGGAGGCCCTGAACAATACCTTAAAACATGCCGGGGCCAAACATTTAAAAATCGTTTTGCAATATCATGATGAATTGTTTAATTTAACGCTCGAAGATGACGGTACTGGTTTTTCGGCTCAATCGCTTAATGAAAAAGGCGGATCAGGCTTAAAAAACATCGAAAACAGGGCCGCCCTAATTGGTGCTGAAACAAGTATAAATAGTTCACCGGGTACAGGTTGCCGCATTACGGTTAGCTTAAACCCTTTTAAACAACAATTATACGTTGATGGAACCGATCCGGATCGCTTTAGTTGATGACCACCGCCTTTTCAGAAGCGGTATAGCTTCGCTCATCAATAAATTCCCACAGTACAAAATACTGTTCGAAGCCGGTGATGGGGAAGAGCTAACCCATAAACTTACCCCAAAACTCAAGCCCGATATTGTACTGCTGGATATTAATATGCCCAAAAAGGATGGCATTGCTACCGCGCAATGGCTGCGCAGCACCTATCCGGATGTGCATATCATCGTGCTATCAATGTTTGAGGATGCCGAGAAGGTGCTGCAAATGGTTAAATTGGGCGTTAAAGGCTATTTGCTTAAAGATGCCGAACCGTATGAATTTGAACAGGCCCTGCACCGCGTATCGCAAGGCGAGGTGTATTACCCCGAATTTGTTACCCGCCACCTCATACAGAATTTTAACAAACAGGTTGACCAGATAAAGCTGAACACCCGCGAGATCGAGTTCCTAAAACTGGTTGGCTCCGAGCTTACCTACAAGGAAATTGCCGACCAGATGTGCATAAGCGTACGCACGGTTGATGGTTACCGCGACCAGCTATTTGAAAAATTACAGATAAAAAGCCGTGTAGGCCTGGTGCTTTACGCTATAAAAAATAAACTGATAGATTTGTAATTTGCTAAATATATTAGCAAATTTGCCCTATGGCACATGAGGATAATGCAGAGTTTTTTAAAGGCCGGGGAGCGCAGGTAAACACCCACAACAAATTTCTGAAGAATAAATATGTGCTGGAGCATATTGAAGGGCTTGATGAGCCGCTGCTCGAGAATACAACTACCCAGCTCTTTGTAGAGAATCCTAAAAAGATAGTCAGCGAATCCAACAGTCCCGATTTAAGCCACATGCACTCCATAAACCCTTACCAGGGTTGCGAGCATGGTTGCATTTATTGCTATGCCCGCAATACGCACGAATACTATGGCTTTAGCGCCGGGCTCGATTTTGAACGAAAGATCATCATCAAACCTAACGCCGCTGAACTGCTCGAAAAATACTTCAACAAAAAAAATTACCAGCCGGTTGCCATTCTGCTTTCGGGCAATACCGATTGCTACCAGCCCATTGAGCGCCGGCTCAAAATAACCCGCTCCTTACTCCAGGTGTTTCTGCAATACAAAAACCCGGTAAGCATCATCACTAAAAATAACGTCATATTGCGCGATCTGGATATCCTCGCCGAATTAGCCACCATGAACCTGGTACATGTGAACATATCCATCACCTCGCTCAACGAGCAATTGCGGCAAAAGCTGGAACCACGCACCGTAACCGCTAGCGGTAGGTTGGCAGTGATACAAAAGCTCACAGAAAAAGGCATACCGGTTAGGGTAATGGCCGCGCCCATCATCCCCGGCCTTAACAGCAGCGAAGTACCCAACATCATCAAGGCGGCGGCCGATAGGGGGGCGCTATCTGCCGGGTTTACTATTGTGAGGCTGAACGGCAGTATCTCCGAAATTTTTAGCGACTGGATATACAAAGCCTTCCCCGACAGGGCCGAGAAAGTGCTGAACATGATTAAAGCCTGCCACGATGGTAAGCTGAACGACAGCGAATTTGGCCGCCGCATGAGCGGCGAAGGCCCGGTTGCGCAATCCATCCACCAGATGTTCAGGATGGCCTGTAACCGCTTTTTGGCGGGCCGCGAAATGCCGCCCTTTGATTATACCCTGTTTGTACCCAAAGGCGGCAAGCAAACCACCATGTTTTAGCCTATAGCTCCGGATAGATCATATCATTCAGATGCTATTTATGGCAGATGCAGCATCCGTGTAACTGATCTTGTTCTGTTTTTTGCTGTATACGCAAAAATCGCCCTAAAAGCCGGGACCCAAACAGAGCCCGAACATAACCCGAACGGTACCCGAACACCACCAGAACAGTACCGAAACACCCCCGAACACGAACGTGAACACCCGAACAAGCCCGAACACTTAAACTGCTGACAAACAATAAATTAACAAAAACAAGCGTTTCCGCAAGCGAACGGTTGCTCATCGTGTAATGCACTATATTTCAGCACCTTACAAAACAGCTGTTTCCTGCAAAAAAACGCTTTTCAATACACTAAGTCCTAAAGTGGTTTACATAAGGTTAGAGGATTTGATTATACATCTCCGAGGCGAAAAGGTAGTGCAGGCCAGCACGAGGGATCCTCGTGTCTTTTTGCAGCAATTAACCTTACCCCTAAAGGCTTCCTTTCAACTTAAATACCTTATAAAAAAATACGAACTGGTACGGCACGGAGTTTTCGAAATATTGCCTGTCACAACCACGATGCCAAAGATTGCTCGGAAATGATTTATACTGAAGGCCGGGATGCCGACGGGAATATTTTGACCGGAATTGAGGAACGTTTAACCCCTTTATTTATAAAAGCCGCTAATTTATTAAAGTATCAATAGCTATCATAAGGGCAATTATGCCGCCTACCCAAAGCATGGTATTAATTAGGATTTTGTTAGTGATGCGTTCAACCTTTGCGGGTTCAGGCGTTATTGTGCGTGGAGTGTCGTTAAATACCAGTGTATATCGTTCGGAATTATTGTTTTGTTGCAGATCGGTGTTCATAATTTATCTGCCTTGTGTTCAAAAGCAGTTCTATTAAAATTCCAATTATGATGCCAAAGGTATAGGATAGCAGATCGCCCCATAAAAAGGTATCGCCCAAAACCAGCCTGCCGAATAAGGTATGCCGTAAACTATCAATCCACGGCGCTTTATACAGTTGACTAAACTCTATCGCGTAACAAAACAATAAGCTGTAAACAGTTACCCTTTTGATCGTGGCTTTAATGAACAGGAAACGCATAATGAAGTAAACCATCAGTGCCCATAACACATCGCCGATGAATAAGGGAATAAAAGCAAAGTGTCGCGAAAGCAAGCCAATGATGATGGTTAAAATAATGAGGGTAAAATAAGCGGCACGGGATTTTAGCATCATCAAAACGGGATTTTTCCTCTTTTATATAAATAACCCGCTAAAAAAATTACCGCAAGCAGTAAACAAACCATAAACTCTGCCATTTCAATTCCTGCATCACCTGGTTTATAGATCTGCTTTTTGCCTTTGTCGATATATTCCAAATTGCGATCGATAGTGGCATTCTCATTAAGGTTCAATGGATCGTACCAAACAGTTATCGTGTCTCCAATTTTCAGTTGGTAAATATTAGTGCTCGTTTTATCTACGTTTATGTCAAATGGTAAAGGGTGATCATTAAGTTTAATATACCGTGTACCGGCAGTATCCGGAAAGACCAGGATGCCCCAGTTATTGGTGATGTTAGTGATCTTCCCGGTTACATGGGCAAAACTATTTTTCGGTTGCTTCGACCGGTTAGCCAGCATAATAAATACGATGATAAGTGCCAGGCATTCAAAAAGTATTACCCTGAATGTTTGCCTTAGATGGACGTGCGGAATGTACATTGGTTTGAATTAACTAGCTGACTAATTTAAGAGAATAAGTCGGAAAGAGAGTTGGCATGCTTGATCTTTACTTAGCCTCATAAACCATCACAAACGCCTGCTGCTCATTAAACAACGCTACCAGGTCCAGTTCATTAGGGCTTAGCTTAACTATTTTATACGCGGCCTTATTTTGCACAAAGATGGTATCGTGCCCTATTTTGTAGCTATAAGCAGTTGGGTTTTTCTTATTACTCTGATAGCTGAACCGCAGTGTATCCTTATTAGTCAGATCCAGCTGATTTCTGCCTATCCACACCGATCCCAAATTGTTCGGCTGGGCTTTAAGGGTATCAATCTTTTTAAATTCCCACACTTTATAAACAGAGGGGGAATCGGCATTATCGCTCTGTTTCTTACCGTGCGAACAGCTAAAAATTAACATCCCCACCAGCAATAAATAAAACCTGTAACGCATATATCAATTTGGAAATTACCACAACACAAGTTAAATATTTTCAGCCACAAAAAAAGGCGCCAAAAGCGCCTCTTCAATATCAATAATTCCTCCCCCTTGCGCCACCGCTAAAGCTAAGGCGACACGCGGTCAGAGGGCCGGGGGGCTTAAACTGTTTCAGCCTCCATTGCCATTTGCTCATCAACTAAAATACGGCCGCAATGCTCGCAAACGATGATCTTTTTACGCTGGCGGATGTCCGACTGGCGTTGTGGCGGTATCTGGTTAAAGCAACCTGAACATGAATCGCGCTGTATGGTTACAACTGCCAAACCATTCTTCGCGTTACCCCGCAGGCGGTTGTAGGCAATTAATAAACGCTCATCAATATTTGCCTTTGCTTTATCAGCCTGGGTAGTTAATTCGTTTTCTTCCTTTTCGGTTTCAGCGGTAATAGTGCCTAACTCTGCTTTTTTAGCATCAAGGTCGCTTTTACGTGCTTCAAGGTCGGCAAGGGCTTTTTCGTAAACCTGGGTTTTGGTAACAATTTCAAAACCAAATTCGCGTATTTTTTTCTCGCTCACCTGTATGTCCAACCCTTGTATCTCAATTTCTTTCGAAATAGCGTCATACTCGCGGTTGTTTTTTACCTCGTTAAGCTGGGTTTCGTATTTTTTTATGTTACTCTGTGCTTCCTTTATCAGGTTTTTACGGGTAACTATATCATCTTCCAAATCATCCAGCTCACCTTTAATTTTCTGTATGCGGGTTTCAAGGCCTGCAACATCATCTTCCAAATCGGCAACCTCCATAGGTAATTCACCTCTAACCTGGCGAATTTTATCAATTTTGGTGTGGATGGTTTGTAGTTCGTATAAAGCCTTCAGCTTTTGTTCTACGGTTTGTTCCATTAAATATAATATTTGACGGGGTTTGTATTTATCTCTGTTAAACGGACGGCAAAGGTAGTAAATTTTTTTCTAATTATTTCATACAAAAATTGTTGCGTAAATTGCTCGCTTTCAAAGTGGCCAATATCGGCAATCAGTATCTTCCCTTCGGCATCAAAAAACTCGTGGTATTTGTAATCGGCGGTAATAAAAATATCGGCCCCGGCGGCTATGGCCTGCTTCAATAAAAAACCGCCCGCGCCGCCGCAAACCGCCACCTTGCGTATGTGCTTGCCGGTAAAAGCGGTATGCCTTATTACATGGGCGCGCATTTTGTCCTTCAGCACCGCTAAAAACGATTCTTCGGGCAATGGGAATTCCAGCTCGCCTATCATTCCCGCGCCCACCTGCTGGTTGGGGTTGGTTAAGGTGTACAGGTCATAAGCCACTTCCTCGTATGGGTGCGCAAGTACCAGCGCCATCAGTATTTTGCTTTCCAGGTTGGCGGGGTATATTACCTCTATCCTTATCTCGCTTTCGGTATGGCGTATACCCACTTCACCTACATACGGGTCGGCATTTTCATTGGCTTTAAAGGTTCCATTGCCTTCGGCATTAAAGCTGGCCTCGCTGTAGTTACCAATATTACCCGCGCCTGCATGGAACAGCGCATTGCGTACCTGCTCAGCCTGGGCCAACGGCACATAGGTAACCAGTTTTTTTAACAGGTGTGATTTTGGCACCAGTATGCGGGTATTGCTTAAACCCAAAGTACTGCAAATGCGGGCATTTACACCGTTCAGCACATTATCAAGGTTGGTATGTATGGCGTATAAGGCAATATTATGGCGGATGGCCTTTTCAACCACGCGCTCCACATAGGTTTTGCCGTTAAACTTTTTAAGCCCGCGAAACACAATGGGATGGTGCGATATGATCACCTGGCAATTATTGGCTATGGCCTCATCAACCACGGCCTCGGTACAATCCAGCGAGATGAGCGCCTGGAAAACTTCCTGGTCGGGTTTGCCCACTATCAGGCCGGCATTATCATAATCTTCCTGGTAGGCCAGCGGGGCAAGGGTTTCGAGGTAATCGGTAAGGAGGGATAATTTCATTTTTTAGTGGATACACTGATTGATTTTAATCCCGATAGTTTTCGAGATACAGATTTTAAAAGTATAAAAATACTCATAACAAATCCAAACGCGATTTCAGGATCAAAAAGATATCATCTATCCTCCTGATCCTAAAATCCATCAATCATGTTAACCGTTCATTTTTGAGATCTGGTAGGCTTCATAAGCCATGGTTTTATTGTACTCCAGTGCTAGGGTTTTATGATTAACCAGGTCCACTATCGATCCGATAAAGCACAGCCCTACGGTAAACAAATAAAGCAGCCCCATGCCAATTTGCCCTAATATAAAGCGCTGCAAACCGGGTACCACAAACAGGCCCACCAGGCAAAAAATGAGCATATCCTGCGGGCTTTTTCTTTTGCTGGAATAAACCATGAAGAAAAATTTCTTCTGCTCATCGCTAAGGTCGGCGGTAGCCTGTTGTAAAAAGCTGATCTCATCGGGTGAAATTCCCGATAGCGACATATAAGGATTCTGGAAATAGTCCATTGTATTAAAATTTAAGGTGTTGTTTTTAATTGCGATATAAAACTAAGATAATACTAAAAGTTTTACAATGCAAAACTGGTAAGCAAATTAAATAAATCGGTAAAGGGCAGCATTGTAGCGGTGAAAGCCAGCGGCATCAACACTGATGCCGCTGGCAATAAATACGGTGTGAACAAAATCAAAACCTTTTGCGCGAAAAATCATTCTTTATGCAGCAATAATTATAAAATAGCCGTTACCATGATCCAACACGCCTTTATCATAGCCATGATCGTACTGTTCATACACGCCTGTACCTGGAAGGGGATGATTTTTGAAGGATTTAAAAAGATACTTAAACCCGAGGGCCATTTATACAAACCCGTTTATGGCTGCCCAATATGTATGACACCCTATTACGGCACCATTATTTACCTGCTGTTCTTCAGGCTCAATTTTGTTGATTGGCTGCTTACCATCGGCACCGCCGCCGGCATGAGCGTACTATCCGTATTACTGATAGATATTAAAGATGGCGTTTTTAAGTGAGCAGTTTTCAGCGGGCAGCGGGCAGCTCGCCTGGTTGCGATTTGCAAACTGCAAACGGCTTACTGCAAACTAAAAAATCAATCGTTAAGGCTTAAATATTGCGCGGGGTTTACCGGGCGGCCGTTCTTACGTATCTCGTAATGCAAATGCGGGCCGGTTGCGCGCCCTGTTTCGCCAATGCGGCCAATAACATCGCCAACGCTAACATATTGCCCCTCGCGTACGCTGATGCGCGATAAATGGCCATACCAGGTTTCCAGGCTACTGGTGTGTTGAATGTGAATGCAGTTGCCATAGCCACCTTCGCGGCCCGTAAAGGTAACCTTGCCGCTTGCGGTGCATTTCACCAGGTCGCCTATCTTTCCCTTAAAATCAATACCGGGATGAAACTCATGCTCGCCAAAATCAAATGGATTGGCCCTGTAACCAAAAAAGGATGTGAGCGAACTCATGTGCGGGTAGCCCATTGGCACTAAGGATACATTGGCCACCAGGCTGGTTAAATAATTATCGTATTTGCTGTAAAGCTGCTCATCGGTTAAAACAGGTTTACCGGTATCGTCGGTATTTATTTTTTTAAAGTTGATGCTGTTAAGCCCTCTTTTCCTCAAATAATCGTTGATTTTGGTGAGTTTGGCCTGTATGCTTTCAATATAGCCAACCGCCTTGCTGTTATTGGTGTTTTTTTCGGCAGATAGCGCGTTTTCGGTGTTCACCGCGCTGTCCATCTGGGTTTGCAACGCCGCTATTTGCGATTGTAATTTGTTGTTCTCGGCAATTTCCTCGCGCGATTTGCTGCTAACCGCCACTATGCCAACGGTTAAAAGCACGGTTATCACTAAAGCAAGTGCCGAAAACGCCTTTAACCTGTTAAAATGCCTTGCTTTTACTTCAACTATTTTAGCTTGCGCCGAATTTTTTCGAATAAAGATAACTTTACCTAAATCTTGTAGTTTTAAGTTCATACAATAAGTTTAATTAACTATAGGGTTAGCAAATCAGGTATGCAATATATTAATTTATAATTTATATTGCCTAATCTGGCTTGCAAATTATAAGCGAAACGTAAATTAAACGTTAATATTCTGCGCGACACGTTTTTTTGTTAGCGATTTGATATTTTTGTAGTCAATTTAATTTAGATAATTATGTACCCAGAATATTTAGTTGCCCCCATGCGGGCTGAATTAACCAATGTTGGTTTTGAAGAGTTAAAAAATGCTGCTGCTGTAAAACAAGCAATTGAAAGCGAAGGTACTGTATTTGTAATGGTAAATTCCGTTTGCGGATGCGCTGCCGCCAATGCGCGCCCTGCCGCTAAAATGGCTGCCCAAAACGAAAAACATCCTGATAAAATGGTTACTGTTTTTGCAGGTATGGAAGCCGATGCGGTTAATACCGCCCGTGCCTACATGCTGCCTTACCCTCCCTCATCGCCTGCTATGGCTTTGTTTAAGGATGGTAAACTGGTACACATTATTGAGCGCCACCAGATTGAGGGCCGCCCCGCGCAAATGATAGCCGATAACCTGATAGGCGCTTTTGAACAATATTGCTAAGCTATCAGCATAAAAAATATATGGATCCGGCATATTATATATGATATGCCGGATTTTTTTTGCTTATACTTTACACCCAATTATAACTTATCCGCCTTATTATCAGCCCCAAAACTGATAACTCCCTGTAACATTTTTATTGGTTAGTTGTATTTATTATTACCGTTTATATACAAGTTTTATATTTACAACGTTTTAACCGACTGTTATTCTATTATGAAAAAATTTACCGTTGCTGCATATTGCTGTAGCATGCTGGCCGTTTCTGCTTTTTTTACAAGGGCAAACGCGCAAATGCCATTTCCCGAGGGTGCCAATGATCCTTTATTAAAGATCTATCGCGAAACCCCGCCAAAGATCAATGATCTAATTAACACCAAACTTGCTGTAAGCTTCGATTACAAAAAATGCTACCTGTACGGCAAGGAATGGGTTACCATTAAACCGCATTTTTATGCTACCGATACATTACGGCTGGATGCCAAGGGCATGGATATTCATAACATCTCGATTGTGGAGAACGGCAAAAATTATCCGCTGAAATATGAGTACCAGGACAGCCTATCGCTGGCCATTCACCTTGATAGGGTGTACCATAACAATGAAAGCTATACCATTTATATTGATTATACCTCCAAACCCAACCAGCTAAAGGAACATGGCAGCGCGGCTATTAATGATGCCAAGGGCCTGTATTTTATAAACCCTGATGGCAAGGATAAGGACAAACCCATCCAGGTGTGGACACAGGGCGAAACCGAAAGCTCGTCGGCCTGGTTCCCTACCATTGATAAGCCTGAGCAAAAAACTACCGACGAGATCAGCATGACCGTGCCGGCAAAGTATGTAACCTTATCTAACGGTCGCCTGGCATCGCAAAAACTGAACGGCGATGGCACCCGCACCGATACCTGGAAGATGGAGCTGCCGCACTCGCCATACCTGTTTATGATGGCTGTAGGCGATTTTAAAATTTACCACGATACATGGCACGGTAAACCGGTAGATTATTTCCTGGAGCCCGCTTATGCGCCGTACGCCAAGCAAATATTCGGCAATACGCCGGAGATGATCGACTTTTATTCAAAAACACTGGGTGTCGACTATCCCTGGAACAAATACGCGCAGATAGTAGTGCGCGATTATGTGAGCGGCGCTATGGAAAACACCACCGCCACTTTACACGGCCAGCAGGTGCAGGAAACCGCCCGCCAGATGATCGACTCCTATTATGATGATGACGATAGCCAGGTGGATATAGCGCACGAGCTGTTTCACCAGTGGTTTGGCGATTATGTTACCTGCGAAAGCTGGAGCAACATTACCATGAATGAATCCTTCGCTGATTTTAGCGAGATGCTTTGGGCCGAACACAAATACGGCAAGGATATGGGCGACGCGCACAGTTACGCCGCCCTGCAGGCCTACCTAAGATCGCCGGGCGCGCGCTCGAAGGATCTGGTACGTTTCCATTACCATGATAAAGAGGATGTTTTTGATGTGGTGAGCTACCAAAAAGGCGGCCGCGTTTTAAATATGCTGCGTACTTACCTGGGCGATGCCGCGTTTTTTAAAGGATTGGGCATTTACCTTAAAACCAATGCCTTTAGCACCGGCGAGCCGCAAAAACTGCGCATAGCGCTCGAACAAGCCAGCGGGCTCGATCTCAACTGGTTCTTTAACCAATGGTACTATGGCGCGGGTAACCCCGATCTGAACATTAGCTATAACTGGAATGCGGAAAATAAGCTGGAATCGGTTTATATCCAACAAACACAGGATGGCAAAGCCTTTATTTTGCCTTTTACCATTGATATTTACATGAATGGTAAAGTGATACACCATAAAGTTTGGATGCGCGATAAGGCCGATACCCTATCTTTTGCATCGCTCAAAAAACCCGACCTGGTAAATGTTGACGCCGATAAGGCCCTGCTGGTTGAAAAAACAGATAATAAAACGCTGGACGAATTTGTGTTCCAATATTTCAACGCGCCATTATATGTTGATCGCCTGGAGGCCATTAACGCCGCTGCTGACGCGCAAAGTGATAAAGGCGCGCAAAAGGTACTGATAGCCGCCCTGCACGATAAATTTTATCAACTGCAAATTAAGGCTATAAAGGCTTTGGATATGAGTAACGATGCCATACACAACGCGGCATTGCCTGTATTGGCCTCTTTAGCTCAAACGGATGTAAACACACTGGTGCGCGCCGCTGCCATTACCGTATTGGGCGATTTGAAGGCATCAGGCAATATGGATCTGTTTAAACAGGCATTAAGCAGCCAGTCGTACGCTATTGATGGCGCGGCTTTAACCGCTATAAGCAAGCTCGATCCGCAACAGGCACTTACGCTGGCTAAGGGGTATGACTCGGATAATAAAGGCGCGCTTTCGCAAGCCATGCTGAATATATATATGGCTGATGGCAGCGCGGCAAACTGGCCCGAGGTATATCTGCAATTTCACAGTGCAGGCAGGCGCGCGAGGGCTGGTTTAATTGATAAATTCGCCACCATGACCGGTAATGTGGATAACCCAACCTACGCGCAGCAAGGCATTACCGAAATAAGAGATTACGGCATAGCCACTAAAGCACGCGGCGGTGCTAAAAAAGCCATCGGCTTTTTAACCGACATAAAAGCCAAACGCCTGAAGATGAATGATACCGCGTCGGCGAATGCTGCTGATGAAGCGATAGATGAACTAAAGAAATAGTAAATAGGCTATTTATTAACTTATTTAACCACAAAGGCCACTAAGAAAAACACAAAGAAGGCACAAAGTCTTTTAAATCAAATATTAAGGCTCTGTGTTTTCTTTGTGAAATCTGTGGTTAAAAAAACTTCCGCTTAAAATAAAATTAACGCTATTTAACACTTAACAATAATTGCATTCCTTATTTTAGTATTAAAATTAAAGCAGCTATGAAAAAGGGGATATTGATCTTATTGCTGGCAGGCGGCCTATACCACGCTAAAGCACAGCAATTGCAGCTTTTTAAACCGGCGGACAGCCTGGCTACTTATTTTAAAGGCCTTCCATCCGATACTTCAAACCTGCTGTTCAGGCCTAAGTATAAATACAATGATCCTTTAAATAGTTTAAAGCAGGTTATCGTGGGCCCGCAAACGGAAGTGGTATACAGCAATATGCCTATTGTGAAAACCCGGGGTTATGACAACATGCCGATAGTTAGAACCGATGAGCCCGGAATGAAATATACAATGCTGATCAAGCGGATACAGAGTGTTTCTCCACTTGCGGCAACGACGCCGGCTCTGCAACAACCAACTCCTTGATCTTGCCTTTACGGATGCTGGCGGCCTGTGTTTTTTCGGCCGTATGCGCTTCATCACGTATAGTGGTTACTTTTTCAAAGCGTTCCACGTAATCGCTGTGGTTGGTATTCAGCAGCCTGTCCCATATATTAAAATACAAGCCGAAATTATACTTAACCTGGCTGTGGTGCATGTTATGGTGCGTTGCCGAGCTGTGCCATTTAAACAGCCAGTGGCGGGCAAAATATTTAGGCATCAGCTCAAAACCCAGGTGGCCCATTACATTTAACAAGGTAGAATAGCTGCCGAATATGATAATGGCCAGCATGGTATGCGGAATAGTGAACGCGATAAGCGGGAATATACCGCCATTGATCACACCCTCAACCGGGTGAAAAGAGAACGCCGCCCAGGGCGAAGGGTTAACAGAAAGATGATGCACTTTGTGCACCCTTTTAAACATCGGTTTCCAATGCAAAAAACGGTGCATCCAGTAAAAATAAGCATCGTGTAAGATCACCATAATTACCAGCGAGAAAACAAAATATGGCCAGCCGTAGTCGGAAACTTTTTTATAGCTTAATGAATAGCCGTGCGCGTCTGTCCAGAAACAGGTGCTCAAAATAACGCCGAAAATGATAATGGTAGATACCGAATACAGCATCTCCCTGTAAATGTGTTTGTTTTCGGGATAGCGCCATTGTATTTTAGAATAATGGTACTTGTTCTTCTTCCAAACATAAAAAACAAGGTAAGTAAGCCCCGCAAATAGTATATAGCGTATCAGCACCGCTATCATCGGCGCGGAACTCATGTGGCTCATTATAGCTTGTTGCTCTGCTGTTTGCATCTTTTAATTCTCAAAAGCTGTCAATCCAAAACTATTAACGCAAGGATCGTATTCCTATTACCTATAGTTTTGCAAAGATAATCAATAACTATCTTCTTCTATGCAATCAGCAGGTAAACTGTTTTGTTTGGTAACGTCCGCTATTTTTAGCGTATTATTACCTGTATCTGCCGTATGCTCCGCTTTGGGCCTTAATTTTTCCCGTTGCGCAATCACATCATCAAAAGCCTCCTCGTAATGCGGGTGATTGGTTCCCATTATCCTGTCCCAAAAATTAAAATACAACCCGTAATTATATTTAACCAGGCGGTGATGCATGTTATGATGGGTGGCGGTATTGTGCCATTTGGATATTTTGTTCTTCGCGAACCATTTGGGGAAAAACTCGAAACCCAGGTGCCCGCCAACGTTCAGCATCAGCGTATATACCGAATAGATAGCCAGTGCCGAAAGGTGATAGGGAATGGTAAAAACGATAAGCGGGATAATACCCACCTCCATAAAAGCCTCCACCGGGTGAAAGCAATAGGCCGAAAACGGCGTTGGGTTGGTGGGTATGTGATGTATAATGTGGAAACGCTTAAACAGCGGCTTTAAGTGCATTAAGCGGTGTGTCCAGTAAAAATAGGTATCGTTAAGGGCCACCATTAGCAAAATGCTCAAAAACCAATAGGGCCAGCCGTATTTATCAATAGGCGAATAAAGCAGTGTATGATGATTTTTACTGGCCCACATTACAAAAACAATCACTATCCCAAAAATAACAAGGGTATAGAACGAGTATTTCATCTCGTGGAACACATGCTTTTTTTGCGGGAATTTTTGCTGGATCTTTAAATACCAGTATTTTTTCCACACATAAAACAGCAGGAAAAGGCCACCCGCGAATAACGCGTACCGTATAGTAAGGTCTAATGATACCTCCAACACCGTTATTATATTTTGTATGGCAGGGCTTAACGTCATTTACTTCAAATATTCTAAATTCAATCCAGCAAGGCATCGGCACCTTCAGCAGGCTCATGTAAAATAGTTGCCACTGCTATCTCCTCTATCGGCAGTGGAGCTTTCAGCCTTTCTCTTTGTTCAATTACTCCATCAAAAATAGCTTCATATTTTGGGTGATTGGTTTTCATTAGCTTATCCCAAAAATTAAAATACAAACCATAATTATATTTAACATACCGATGGTGCATATTATGATGGGTAGCCGTATTATGCCACTTAAACCATTTATTAGTGGCAAAGCCCTTGGGGAAAAACTCGAAACCCAGGTGGCCGCCAATATTCAATACCATGGTATAACCCGAGTAAATAGCCAGCGCCGCTAAATGATAGGGGATAGTAAAAACTATAAGCGGTATAATGCCCACCTCAATAAATGCCTCGACCGGGTGAAAGCAATAGGCCGAGAACGGCGTAGGGTTATGGGGGATATGGTGCGTAATGTGTACACGTTTAAAAAACGGTTTCCAATGCATTAAACGGTGTGTCCAGTAAAAATAGGCGTCGTTTAAAATTACCATTAATAATATGCTCAGGAAAAAATAAGGCCAGCCACGCTGATCGATAGAAGTATAAATAAGGGTGTACCGGTGTTTACTGGCCCACATTACCTGTAATATAACAAACGAAAATATGATGATGGTGAAAAACGAGTGTTTTATTTCGTGAATAACATGTTTGTTTTCAGGATACTTTTGCTGTATTTTGGAATACCAGTACCGCTTACGGATATAAAAAATGAAAAACAGACCGCCGGCTACCAATAAATACCGCAGGCTTACAAAGAAGGAAACTTCTAATACAGATAAAAAGTTCTTTATGTAATCAAGCAGTGTCATCTATTAAAGATAATCATTATTAACCTGTTACCTAACTTTTATTTTAAAACAGCCTCTGTATCAGCGGCTTTTAATTCTGCGTTAGCGGCTTTAACTTTTTCGCGTTGTTCAATCACCTCGTCAAATGTTTCTTCGTATTTTGGGTGATTGGTTTTCATTATCCTATCCCAAAAATTAAAATACAAACCGTAATTATATTTTATAAAACGGTGGTGCATGTTATGATGGGTGGCCGTATTATGCCATTTAAACCATTTATTGGTAGCAAATCCCTTGGGGAAAAACTCGAAACCCATGTGGCCGCCAACATTGAGCAATAGCGTGTACACCGAAAACACCGATATAGCCGATACATGGTAGGGGATGGTAAACACCAGCAGCGGTATAATGCTGATCTCGATCAGTGCCTCGAAGGGGTGGAAGGCATAGGCCGAGAACGGCGTAGGGTTGTGCGACATGTGGTGGATCTTGTGCGCCCATTTGAACAGCGGTTTCCAGTGCAGCAAGCGGTGTGTCCAGTAAAAATAGGCATCGTGCACAACTATCATAAGTATGATGCTGAAAAAATAGTAGGGCCAGCCGTATTTGTCAATGGGGTAGTAAACCAGCGTGTAGCGATTCTTACTGGCCCACATTACTTCCATTATCACTATCCCGAAAATGATAACTGTGAAGAACGAGTATTTAATTTCGGTAAGCACATACTTTTTGCCCGGAAACTGTTGCTGAATTTTAAGGTACCAGTAGTTCTTTTTCTTCCATACATAAAATATCAGGAAGAGTGTACCGGCAAATAACAGGTAGCGCAGGCTCAGGAAAAATGATACCTGTAAGGTATCAAACAAACTTTTTATGGAAGAAAATACCTGCATATCGCTTCTGATTTATTGGACTGCAAATTTACGATTTAATTTTTAATTTAATAATTTTCGCCATTAGCAAGGCAGCCTTTATTACCACTAAATTGTCATAATATACTGTATGTGTATGGTTTAACAAAAATTAAAAGTCTTTGTTCAGCAATTTTTCCAGTTCGGCAAAGCTGATATTCATTTTTACCCGGCCCTGTTTGGCGTAGGATATTTCGCCTGTTTCTTCGGATACGATGATGGCCGAGGCCTCATTGGCTTCGGTTACGCCTATACCGGCGCGGTGCCTTAGGCCAAACTGCGGCGGCAGGTCGGTTTTATCGGTAAGCGGCAAAATACAGCTGGCCGATTTTATCTTGTTTTCGGCAATTACCACCGCGCCATCATGCAGGGGGCTGGTTTTTTGAAATATACTCTCCAGCAAACGCTTGGAGATCTTACCGTCAATCACTTCGCAGCTGTTCTGGTAAAACTGTTCGTCGTAATATTTGGCAAATACGATGAGCGCGCCGGTGCGGGTTTGTTTAAGGCTTTTGCAGGCATCAATTATGGGTTTAATGCGGGCGTAATTGTTCTTTTCGGCTTCGGCCTTGCCAAAAAAATACTGCCACCAGGCCTTATTGCGCTGCAGCGAGGCATTTTTTCCCACCAGCAGCAAAAAACGCCGGATCTCCTGCTGAAACACGATGATAACCGCTATAATACCAACATCAACAAATTTGCCTAAAATGGCCGTGAGCAATTGCATGTGCAGGGCCTTAACCACAAAGTACAAGCCGAATATAATGGCCAGGCCTATAAAAATATTGGCGGCTATGGTCCCTTTTATCAGCGTGTATAACTGGTAGATGATGAAGGCCACCAGCACCACATCGAGCACATCGAAAAAGTTGAAATGAAACAAGCTGAAGTCGAACCTTTGCATTTTACTAAGTTAAGGTTTTCCGGCCAACAGCCCTATCAAAAAAATATTCGTGATATTTAACTGATAATACGCGCCGCCTGTTTAACATAAATTAACAGCAAACAAACTTGCAATCAATTATTTAGTTGTAGCTTCATACTACAAAACCATTTATCGCCATGAAAAAAATATTATTATTAAGCCTATTATCGCTTTGCTTAAAATATGGGCAAGCGCAGCAAGCCGCTTACACTTTTCCCTTACCAAAGGGCTGGGCATCTGAAAAAATAAATTTCCCGATTGATTTCGCGCCGAAAATTCCGTTCACAGGCATTGAGGAGCTGCGCTTTACGCCCGGCTGGGGCAAAAGCACCACTAACCAATACTGGGCATACGCATTCCTGTGGTTTGTTGATGGCGACCAAAAACTGAAAAAGGACGACCTGGAAAGCTATTTAACCCAATATTTCGACGGCCTGTATCTTTCGAACCTGAAAAATAAGACCGGCGCGCCCGCTAACTTTACGCAGGCTAAAGTAAAAAAGATGAAAGCCCAGGTAAACGACCAGCAAACCTTTGAAGCCGGCATAAACACGCTCGATTTTTTAAGCGGCAAAACTATCTCGTTTTACGCCAGGGTACATGTACGCAACTATAAAACGGGCCACACCGCTGTATTATTCGAAATATCGCCGCAGGATTATAAAAATGTGGTTTGGGATGAACTGGATGGTGTTGTGAACGGGTTTAGCCCCCCAACCCACTGAAGGGGGAGCTTTTGATTGGCAACTTAAATAGTTACTCCCCTTTTAGGGGGCCGGGGGGCAATTAGCGAGGCTAAAATGCTGATCGCTAATATTAAAACTATGATGATGAGCGAATTAAAGGTGGTGAGGCC
>Ga0302227_10001378_pt1 | contig 18295 bp, 12 predicted proteins | sample II_Palsa_N1_1_FD_193525 | JGI IMG/M metagenome (GOLD analysis project Ga0302227, IMG submission 193525) | Peat permafrost microbial communities from Stordalen Mire near Abisko, Sweden - II_Palsa_N1_1 | ecosystem: Environmental > Terrestrial > Soil > Palsa > Peat permafrost | place: Sweden... | reverse complement strand
TTATCCGTAGCGAGTCTGAGAGGAGGGTTCGTCACAATGGCTCTGAAATAATAGCCATACCTAACAAAAAGGTCAGCAGTAAAGAATTTTGGACAATGATCGAAAGATTGATCCAGCTAACTAGAAGAGGAAAAGCATCTTTATGGTATACCTCTAAGATAGGGAGGATAATGACGTTACCTATTTATTAATCCCGACCAATCTCGTGCCAGCAGTCGCGGTAATACGAGAGGGGTTAACGTTTTTCAGCATAAATGGGTCTAAAGCGTATGTAGGTTGTATTATCAAACAGTAGTTATAAAATTTCAATAGAAAAACTATAAAATGTAATTGAGATACTAGAGTGTAATTGAAGATAGAGGAATACTAGGAGTAAGGATGAAATCTTATTATACTTGGTAGACACACTAAAGGCGAAGGCATCTATCTAATTAAACACTGACACTGAGATACTAAAGTATGGGGAGCAAAAAGGATTAGAGACCCTTGTAGTCCATACCCTAAACTATGAGTGGATAAAATTGGAAATAATTTCAGTTTTAATGTGAAGACTATACCACTCCACCTGGGGAGTACTGTCGCAAGATTGAAACCCAAAAGTATTGACGGTGCTGAAGACCAGCAGTGAAGCATGTTATTTAATTCGATAATCCACGCATAACCTTACCACTTCTTGCAATGTACCAATATAATTGGTAACACAGGCGTTGCATGGCTGTCGTCAGCTTGTATCGTAAGACGTTAGATTAATTTCGTTAACAAGCAAAACCCTTGTCTGTAATTATAAAAATTAAAAATAAGCAGGTTCTGTCCTCGGATGGAATTTTGTATAAAGTTTAATTTAAACTACAGAAGTACTCGATTAATGTTGAGTTAATTAGGACTAAGACAAGCCTTCATGGCCCTTATGGAGTGGGCTATAGACGTGCCACAAAGACCTTTACAATAAGAAGCAAAAATTTATATTTGAGCTAATCTTTAAAAAAGGTTAATAAACGAATTATAATCTGCAACTCGATTATATGAAGTAGGAATTGCTAGTAATCAGGAATCAGGATGTCCTGGTGAAACATAATATTCGGCGTGTACAAATCGCTCGTCAAGCGGCGGAAGTAGAATGATCTCAAATAAGGAGACTATTTTTACAGTAATATTTTACTATTATAGTTACTATTAAAACAGTATACAGATATTATTTATATTTATAGTTCATCTTTATGCCCATTATTTTACGACTGCTGTTAAGTCGAAACATAGTCATGGTACGGGAACGTGCTTTGGAGTAGTTATAAACCAAGGGATTAAAAATCCCCCTTTATTAGAGGGGGGGGGGAGAAATGCCTTGGTAAGAATAAAATGAATCGAAAATTATTATTTTTAACTTATTTTTAACTAAACGATTAGAAATTCGTAAATTATTATTAAGAAAATATGGTGAGTATACATTTTTCAAAATAAAATAAATAAAAATAATATCTTGGTTTTTCTATTTATTTAGTAAAACATATTTCTAATTATTTTGATCCAAATCTTATAAAAATTTTATCAATAATTTCAAAAGCTATAAAATTATATGGTTTAGACTCGTTTACTTTACAAATAATTAATTTAAATGATACTAATTCTGAAGCTATATTAGCTTTAGAACAATATTTATTTGAGATTTTTAAACTAGAATACAACATATAAAAATAGTCGGTTCTATAGTGGTCATATAATTTTATAAAGAAACTGGAGAAAAACATTTTGCTATTAATTTAGCTAAAAATTGAAAAAAGAATTGCATCCAAGCTGGAATACTGAAAAAGAAGTATATTTATATAAAATTCTAGAAAAGGATAAATTAATTCTTAGAAAATTATTTACTAATATATGTCGAGTTCATGAGATTTTAGATATTTCATGTACAACGTTATAGAAATATTTTAATAATCATACAATAATATATTTTAATGTAAAAGTACTTAAAAAAAGATTCCTTCCTCTGAAGATGGGGGGAATAAAATTTTAATAAAAAGAATTTAAATTAAAAGAGTTGCCCTTCGGGCCATTTCTGAGGGCAGTGCCTGTCCTTTATTTTAGAATAAAAATTAATAATTTTTTGTGGAAGTTATAATGATTATTCTATTAAATTAAATGATAAATCCCCCCCCGAAGGGGGTAATAAAGATATATAAACTTTATTAATCGGATTATTCTCATCAACTTTGATTTTACTCATTAAAGCTTTAATAGAAGTAGAAAGAGTTTATTATATATTGGATTATTTTCCCCTTTTTTGTTAATGTTTCTTTGTATTTCAGTCATTTTAGCTAATGACTCAGCAGAATGAGTTTTACCAAAAAAAAAATATTTTCTCCGGATATTTAAGTTATTGTTTTTGCTGAATGTTTATAGTATAATCAATATCTTGTTTCTTTAAGTATATTATATATATTTAGCTAATTTATCGAAAAATCAAATTAGATAAAACTGTTCTTGTTGAAGTATTAATTTATGTGTTTCTTTTTAGATAGATTTGATGTACCCATATATTCAAAAATAGACAAAGAAAAAGTTGAATGAGTATAATTAATTAAAGCTTTACAAATATAGTAATTCATTCGATTTAAATTAGAATAATAATAAAAAATAATCTTTTAATCGTTTAGATGTATTAAAAGTAGAATTGATGTTAATTTAATCTGTTTCCTTATGAATCCATATATAAATAATTGTTTTATTTTTATTACAGAGAAAATTTTTGATTTCTTAGTATCAGCATTATGATAAATTATCATAGGTATAAAATATAAATATAATATATATTATTATCATCAGTTTTTAATAAAGACTATTTAAGAGGAATCAATCTTATTTAGTTTTATTTATAAATTTAGGTTAGTGTATGATTCGAACATACATCTTTAAGTTTTGCAAACCAATACATTGCCAAATATGCTAACTAACCGTATTATTTAAATTAGAAAATTAAATAATGTATTTTTCTATAAAAAAAAATTACTTTATTTATAGAAGAATTAAACTTTCATTTATATGAATACTAAGCAATTATATTTTTATTTAAATTTTATATTATTATAATAAAAAAAACAAAAATTCAAGAGGTCCTGAAGGGTCATCTTAAAGAAAGGTAAATAATGTATAATCTAATTTTCTTATATTTTTATTAATATAATACAAAATTATAAATATAATTAGTATAAAAGATCTAAAAAGTATGGAAAATTTAAATTTTTGATAAGTAGGTTTTTTGGACTAAAATTATATTTTAATTCTTTTAGGGTTTGAAATTATTAATTATGTAATTTTAGCATTTTGTGATAAATTAATTTTTGGTTCTATGGGCATGGTTTATGTTATAGTTGATGTTTTAGAATTTATTGTTTAAAGTTTTATTTTTTAATAATAGAGAAAAGAGCGTTGGGTGTCTTAGATTATTATAAGCCAGATTCAGTATAGCTAATTATATATAATATTTTTCTTATATAAAATAGTTTTTTTAAAAGACTGATATTTAATTTATATTTTTACTAAATTATATCTATTAAATAAAAATCCATCTTACTCTTAAAGAGCTAAACTATAATAGGTCTTATATTAACATTCTTATATTTTTTAAGGTTTTATTTTTCCTGTATATTATCTTATGACATAATCTCTTGTAAGAGTCTTTAATAAAAATTAACTATAAAGGTTGAAAAATATAATTAATTAATCAATATAAATTTTATTTTATTTAATAGCATATAAGAAGTTAATTAATTTATTTATATTTAAATTAATTTATAATAACTTTAAAAATTATACTTCTAGGCTCCTTTCCAGTAAATTATTTAAAGGGGTAAGGGGGGAAGTAAAAAGATTAGATTTCTTTAAAAGAACCTCAATTTTTAATGATTTTTTAAAATATTATTATATCCCAAATTAAAAAGAATTATAATATTCCTTTGGATAATTAAGAAAAAATAAAATATTAATATTAATTATTATTTTTCTTAATTTTAGTATTCTGGACTTTCCTTTAATTGTAATCCTAAGACAAAATTCAAAGAGGGGGGGTGTTTAAAAATATTATATTTTTTAAACTTATCATTATTAATAATAATAGATTAAATCCTTATTATTATTTATTTTTAAAAATTAAAGATGTGGATATTATCTATTTGTTTTTAAATAATTTTACATTTTTTGTATATTATAAAAGTATATAATAAAATACTTTTAAATTTTCATTAGCTTTTATAGCAGAAGAAAAACTTTCAATTAATGTTAATCTATCTTTTAAATATTCAAAATATGTAGTATCTTTACTAGTACTGATTTTACTAGTACTGATTTTATTCTTACTAAAAGTAGTGAGAGTTTTACCAAACATCGGATGATTCTCATGAGATAAAGTAAGACTCATTTTAGTCTTAATATATTCATTATAGATTATATTGAATATTGGGCGATTTCGACTAATTTAATTAAATTTATTTTTTTTTATTTCAAGTAAAAACTCTATTTTTTTGATTAGATATTCTTATTTTTAATTCTATTGTATAAATATGCCCAAATAAAAAATTCATAATCAGGATTAATATTAAATTCAGGTTTAATTTAATTCAGATAAAATTTCTATCGAGATCTTAATTCTTCTTTATTAGTTTTGAAATATTTTGGTATTTGATTTTTAGATATTGTAATTTAAAAAAGAATCGCATTTTATCTTTTCAGAAAATTAAATCTTGATTTCATTCATTTATTAAATTTCAAATTAGATAAAATTGCTTAATTGGTTGGTATTTTTAGTGATTGATAATTATTTTTTATAGTCTCTTGTTGAGCTAAAGCTTTTCTTTAGTAATTCATTTCTTGAATTAGTTATTCATGGTTTAAACATTTTGTATTATTTTTTTTAATATTATTAGTTTATTAAAAAAGTTTTTATTTAAGAACAGAATACATTTATAGTTAGCCTTTAAATGAATTTTATTTTTCAGATGAATAATTGTTTTATTTTATTAAAATTATATTTTCAGTATCTTAAAAGGGATAAATAGTATTAGATCCATAAAAAAAGAAATTCTATTAGTTTTCTTTTTAGTAAAAACATTTAATAAAAGAATAATTTGATTCTTTCTAAATATAACTATTAATGTAAAAGGCAAAATTATCTTATCGTTTTCTTTAAAATAATTTTCTTTATCAGAAAAAGATTGATACTCCACTCAGTGAATTATTTTAATTAAATGTATATGATTAATATTAGAATATAAACATTTGTGTTCTTATCGAGGACATTTAGGAAATAAAAGAATCGAACTTATTTCTTCTTATTGTAAGTAAGTTGCTCTGACCATTAAGCTAATCTCCTATTATATATAAAAATATGAAAAATTTTTAAAGAGGTCTATAGGTAATGTTAATAATAAAAATTATTTATTTAGTAAATTAGAATATCTTTTTATTTTTATTAAGTTTAGAGATTTATATACTTTTCTATACTTATGTTATGATAATTTAAGTATAGTAAAGATATAATTATTAATTGAAAAATTAATAAAATTATAAATATTTGATTAACATTATTATATAGTTTAATAAATAAAGATATCTTACAAACTTTCGCTAAATGAGAGTTTTTAAAGACCCATTCCTATTAACTTCCTATCAGAGTTTTTATTTTAAAAATAAAAACATTTAAAATTGAAAAGGAAGGAAGTTCTTGAACTTTCAATTTACAGGATAATTAATCTAATAATAAAATGACTATTTAAAAACTTACTTTAATTTACTTATTTATTCCTTTATTTTTAAAATAAAAAATTAAAACTTGACCATAATTTTAATATAGTTATTAATAATAATCAGTAATTACATAATTAATCTTTTTAGGATCATTAAAATTAAAATTTGAGAGCTTAAATAATTCGAATCTTCTATCTTTATATTGTTTGAATTTTATTTGTTTATACAAATAGACCCCTAAGAACAAGGATTGTCTTGTAAACTTATTTTCTGAAGGGAGAACCATTTATAAAAAAGAAAAATAAATTAAAATTCAGTCTAGGTAATGGTCAATTAATATTAATTATAGTTTAATAGATAAACCTATTTACATAGTGGATTATTATTCATTCTTTTCCTCACTACGGATAAACTTTTACATTTTTTTCTTATAATGATCTTTTAAAGTCTCATTAAAATATTTAATAAATAAAGGATTTTCATAAACAAAAAATTATGGTACGTTGGCTTTTTTCAACAAATGCTAAAGATATAGGTACTCTATACTTAATTTTTGCATTATTCTCAGGTATGATAGGTACTGCATTTTCTATGTTAATTAGATTAGAATTAGCAGGACCAGGAATACAATATTTACAAGGTGATCATCAATTATATAACGTAATTGTAACTGCTCATGCTTTTATTATGATTTTCTTCTTGGTTATGCCAGCTTTAATTGGAGGTTTTGGTAATTTCTTAGTACCAGTTATGATTGGTGCTGTAGATATGGCTTTCCCACGATTAAATAATATCTCATTCTGGTTATTACCTCCAGCATTAATTTTATTATTAGCTAGTAGTTTTGTAGAAAATGGAGCTGGTACAGGATGGACGGTTTATCCACCTTTAGCTAGTTTACAATCTCATTCTGGTGGTTCTGTTGATTTAGCTATCTTCAGTTTACATCTTGCTGGGATTAGTTCAATGTTAGGTGCTTCTAACTTCATTACTACTATTATTAATATGAGAGCTCCTGGATTAACAATGCATAAATTGCCATTATTTGCTTGGGCTGTATTAATTACAGCAGTATTATTATTATTATCATTACCAGTATTAGCCGGTGCAATTACTATGTTATTAACAGATAGAAATTTTAATACTTCTTTCTACGAACCAGCTGGTGGTGGTGATCCATTATTATACCAACATTTATTTTGGTTCTTTGGACATCCAGAAGTTTATATCTTAATTATCCCTGGATTTGGAATTATTAGTCATGTAATTTCAACATTCTGTGGTAAACCAATTTTTGGTTATATGGGTATGGTATATGCTATGTTATCAATTGGTGTATTAGGATTTATTGTATGGTCTCATCATATGTATTCAGTAGGTCTTGATGTAGATACTAGAGCTTATTTCACTGCTGCTACAATGATTATTGCTGTTCCAACAGGGATTAAAATCTTCTCTTGGTTAGCAACATTAGCCGGTGGATCTATTAGATTTACTACTCCAATGTTATTTGCTTTAGGATTTATTTTCTTATTTACTATTGGAGGAGTTACTGGTATCGTATTAGCTAACGCTTCTATTGATGTTGCTTTACATGATACTTATTACGTAGTAGCTCATTTCCATTATGTATTATCTTTAGGTGCAGTATATGCATTATTTGCCGCTTATTATTACTGGGTTCCAGCTAAAATATTAGGTAAACCATATAACGAATTATTAGGACAAATACATTTCTGGTCATTATCAATAGGTGTAAATTTAACATTCATGCCTCAACATTTCTTAGGATTAGCGGGTATGCCTAGAAGAATCCCGGATTATCCAGATTCTTTTGAAGGATGGAACTTAGTTTCATCTTTTGGTTCAATTATCTCTATTGTTGCTACAGTATTATTTATATATATTATTTACGATACTTTAGCACAACCAGAAGATCAATTAGCAAATGACCCGTGGGCTGTTCCAGCTTTCTTTACTTCTCCAAGAGGAGCTGGTATTACGAAAACTGCAACTACACTTGAGTGGGCTATCACGTCTCCTCCTGCGTTCCATGCGTTTGAAGGTCAATTACCTGTACAATCAATTAACTCCCCCCGTAAAAACTAATTTACTAAATATAAAACTTAAAGGTCCTAACAAAAATTGTTCTATTGTTATAATTTTTTTTTTAATATAGACTTTCCTATATTTAGATATTTTATTAATTATATTTTGCTGAAAATTTAAGATAATATAGAATTATATAATATAGTATAATATAATATTATATTCCAATACGTTATCGGATTAGATAATTTATTAAATAATTTAATAACCCTTCGAGACCGAATCTTGACGTCTTTTTTACGTATATTAAAATGGCTATAATTGATTATATATAAAAACGGGTAAGTGGCTGAGTGGTTTAAAGCGTTTGGCTTGAAACTAAATATGTGAAAACATGCGGAGGTTCGAATCCTTCCTTGCCCGAAAAGACTTGAGACTAAAATAAATTAATAATAAATATTTATATTATCCTTAATTAATATTTTTAAGGAATTAATACAAAAAATGATTGAGTGGTTTAAAGCGTTTAGCTTAAAATTAAATATGTGAATTATATATGGAGATTAAAATTCTTTTTTATCTAAAAAAATAAACGTCAAAATTAATAAATATTGAAATTAATAAATTCTTTAAATCAATAGCGTTAATTTTTAAATAAATTAATTATAAGTACAATTAGTTAATACCCTCCTTAATTGAAGGTTTATAAGATGAAGTAAGAATAATGTTCTTTTGTTATATATAAAAATATGTAATGTTCCGGAAGAGGTTATAATTAATGAATTTTTTGAATCAATAATAGATTATAAAATTTAAGCTCTATTACCTATATAATCAGTTAATATCTTATTATTATTTAAAAGTGGCTATGTCCGATATACATATATAATAATAAGTACAATTTATTTTTAACATGACAACTTTTATTAATACTGTTTTCATTCACAATCCATTAGAGCAATTCGAAATTAAAGAATTTTTCTATATGGGTGGTCCATTATTAGGTGCAAAATTCTCATTAACTAATATTGGTTTATATCTTATTATAGTTACTTTCTTAGTATTTACAATAAAATATCTAATTTCTTTTCATATCTCGTATTTAGCTAAAACTTCAAGTCTAGGGTTACGATTAACTGCTAATATGATTGATTTGTTAATTTTAGTTTTTATAATATCTTTTTACGTGTATTTAGATACAGCTAATTCCGATTCGATACTTTACTCTTTTATTCCTATTATAGTTTATTCTAATGCGGAAACAGATAAATTACTAATTTTATCAGAAAATAAAGGTAAATCGGGTATATACCTGTGGACTCATAATGAAACAGGTAGAGTGTATGTGGGTTCAGCTATTGATTTATCTAAAAGGTTAGAATTTTATTATTCACCTTTAGCATTAAAACGATTAAAAAATTATATTTCTAGAGCTCTTATTTCTCATGGTTATTCTGCCTTTAGTTTAACTATTCTAGAGTATATAGATATTATAGGTTTATCTAAAGAAGACACTCGTAAATTAATTTTAGAACGAGAGCAAAATTATATTAATTTAATCTTTTCAGAAGCTGAACCTAATACTTATAACATATTAAAGGTCGCCGGCTCTAACCTTGGATTTACCCACTCGGACGAGACTAAAGCTTTAATTGGTTTAGCTCAGTCAAAATTTGATAGAGCTGGTGAGAAGAATCCTTTTTATGGTAAAATACATTCACCTGAGAATCTAGTTAAATTTAGTGAAGCTAAATCTGGAAAAAATAATCCAATGTTTGGTAGAATTGGAGAATTAAATCCAATGTTTGGGAAAATTGGCGAAGATCATCCTAGAAGTAAAAAAGTATTTGTTTATTCTTTTGATTCAGAGACTCAAGAGACAGTTTTATTTAAATCTTTTAATACTTGTTCAGATGCTGCGTTGTATTTTGAATGTAAAATTATTACTATATCTAGATATTTAGATAAAAATAAATTGTATAAAAAACAATGGCTATTATTCTCATCTTTAATTATTAAAGAATAATTTAGTTCATAAAATCTCCCCCCTTTTAAAATGTTAGCGGGCATTATCGTTATTAATACTTAATAATAAGTACAATTTATTTTTAACATGACAACTTTTATTAATACTGTTTTCATTAACAACCCATTAGAACAATTTGAGATCAAGGAGTTCTTTTATATGGGTGGACCATTATTAGGCGCTAAATTTTCATTAACAAACATAGGGTTGTACCTTATTATTGTTACTGGACTTGTATTAGGAATGAGTTACTTATCTTTAAATAATAATAAAGTAGTACCTTCTAGATGGAGTATCGTTCAAGAATCTTTATTCGGTAGTATCTTAAATATGATTAAATCAACTATTGGTGGGAAAGGAGAAGCTTACTTACCTTTCTTATATACAATTTTTTTATATGTATTGTTATCTAATTTAATTGGTTTAGTGCCATATTCATTTACACCTTCAAGTCACTTTGTTTTTGGTATTGGATTTAGTGTTGCTATTTTAATTGGTGTTACTATCTTAGGTTTCCAAACTCATGCATTAAAATTCTTTGGATTATTTGTACCAGCTGGAACTCCTTTAGGATTAGTACCAGTTTTAGTAATGATTGAAACTATCTCGTATTTAGCTAGAGCTTTAAGTTTAGGGTTACGATTAACTGCTAATATGATTGGTGGTCATGTTTTACTTAAAATCTTCTCTACATTCACTTGGAAAGCAGTAATTGGAGGTCCGCTTTTATTAATAATTAGCGTGGTGCCTTTTGCCTTTATCATAGCCTTTACAGGTTTAGAGATTGCTATTGCTTTTATCCAGGCCTACGTATTCACTATGTTAACAGCATCTTACTTAAACGACGCGATTAACTTACATTAATTTATAACGTGTTAATTTTATTTAGATAAATTAACACCCCTTATTTATAATGTTATGTGTTCTCAATAATATTTTAAAATAAATTTAATAGAATAAAAATTTTAACAATAATAGAGAAGGATTGTGAATGGTTAGCAACTTGACTGTAAATCAAGCAACCGAAAGGTTATAGGGGGTTCGATTCCCTCCTTTCTCATGAAGCAATCGAAAAATTATAGGGAGTTCGATTCTCTTTCTTATAAATAATTTTATTATTAAATATAATCTTTAATAATTTTGATAAAAATTAAATAGTACTCGCCCTGTAGAGAATAAGTATGAGTAAGAAATTTTATAAGTTTCTATATTTAAAATAAAGAAAAAAATCAATATTAACATTAATCTTTCTTATTTTTTAGATTTTTAATCGATCTATTTTAAATGATAATAATTTTAAATAGTTATTTTATTTTCAGTATTATATAAATAAACTTTAACTGGTATATTAATAGTAAATCAAGTTTTAAATAAAATATTTCATTATTAATAAAGATTTGTATTTCAGAATTTTATTTATTAAACATATAAATGATTATTAAGCATATTTATGATTATTAAATTATTAATATTTTTAGTATTTTTGGTAAAGTAAGAACGATAATTAAATTCTTATTTTTAATCTATTTATTTCTTTAATATTTATAAGATAACAAATATTATATTAAGGATTTTTCATTATTATTCAAGAGGGGGAGTTTTGTTAACGCCATTCTTATAGAAAATAATAATGGGTAAGTTGGTAATATATATGTTGATAAAATATATAAAATTACTACAAATAATAAAAATGAATATGATATCATATTTATGAAGTAGAATGGTAATAATTGTGGCATTTTTTTTATTTAATAAAAATAATTAAAATTTAATCCTCTCGCAAGAAGACAGCAGGTTAACCAAAAATAAAAATTAATAATGTATTGTTTATTATAATAAACAATATATTATATCTAAAAATAAATAAAGTTCATCAAGTATAATTTATATTATAATTAATATTCTTTATTATATTCAGAAAATCCCTTAAATTAATACTCATTTTTTCAATCTTATAGATTTTCTCTTATGGGAGGATCTATTCTATAAATTCAAAGATTGACCTATTTTGATTTAATTTTATCGGGATTAAACGGATTCGAACCGATATCCTCATAATCGACAATTATGTGCTCGACCAATTAAGCTATAGTCCCTTATTATTAAGTATAACGCCTATTTAGAATGAATCCACCTTATTTAACTATGATAATAGTCCTTTATTATTAAGTATAATATTATGCCTATTTAGAGTGATAAAAAAATATTTCTATGATGATAATGAAAGACATATCTATTTTTAGTCGCTAAGAAGAATTGAATTTCTATCTAATATATTTTACCTATTCCGGCATATCAAGATATAAAGTCATTAAGAAGAATTGAACTTCTATTCAGTACGTATGAGATACTTGTTTTAACCGTTAAACTATAATAACTCTTTATATATGTAGAGGGGGGAGTTAATTTGTTATAATTAAATTTATAAAATAATTAACTAAATAAAAGATATTTTACGCAAATAGTATATGCCCCTACTATTATTCCTTACTATCTTTTATTTTTAAAGATGAAAATAAAACCCAATTTTCTTTGTATACCTTGTTTTTATCAAGGTAATTTGATATTGTAACATTACTACAATCAAAAAATTTAGCAGCTTCTGTATAAGTTTCAAAAGTCTTATATAATATAGTTTCTTGAGTCTTTGGATCAAAAGAATAAACAAATACACTTTTACTCGTTGGATTATTATCATTAATTTTGGTTTTACTAATTTTAATTATAGTGTCAGTAAAATATAATTTACCAAAAAATGGAGAATTTACATCTTTTTTAACAGTACTAATTTTTTCAATTGATTTTATAGTATGTTTATAATCTAGAGATAATCCTGCTATTTTTAGTATGTTGTATATTGGTTGTAAATTATCAATATGTTTCTGTTCAAATGAAAGAATTAATTTACATGTTTTTTCTAAAAATAAATCTTTTATTGGAATAATTTCAAGAATTGTAAGAGAGAAAACAGAATGTCATATTTTAATAAAGCTCTATAAATATAATTATCCGCTTGTTTTAAATATAAAGGAAAATAATAATTATTTAATCGTTTAGATAGATCTACTGCTGATTCAACATAATTTTTACCTAATTCCTTATTAGTTCATAAATAAATCCCAACTTTATTTTTATTATCTGATAGAATTTATAATTTATCTATTTCTATATTATAATAAATAATTGCTAGTTGATAAGGTAAATTTTGATTTAATAAAATAATTGTATTTTTATGGTTTATATGTATATATTTTGTTTTCAAAATAATATTAATTATCTATTTTAGACTATATAATAAATTATATAGTCCACTCTTCTATAAGAAAAGGGTAAACTGTATTATATATTATATGTCTACTATAATATAATTATATAATAATAAAATTTTTCTGAGAATGGCAGAGATTAAAACTTTCAAAGTCTAGACTTTAATCTTATATTTTTATTAGTAAGAATTTTAATTATTTTAATATTACTTATTTATTTGACACATTTTATAGTAAAATATCCGTTAAATTTTATTTTTTTTCTTTATTTTATAATAATAAAAAACTTAAACTATTTAAAGGATAAAATTTTTAATTATTTGAGATATGAAGTCTAATCTTCTCTTATTGTTTGGACAGATAATGCCCTGTCCGGATATGATCGAATGGGTAAATAGATTATGTTGATGGTATAATTAATATAAAGATATATAATTAATAATGGGTTCTAGTATAATCTGGCAGTACACTTAAATTTGACTTAAGAAATTGGTAGTTCGAATCTACCGAACCCAATAATTAAAAAGTAAATTAAAAAAATATCATGGGGGCCGTAAGACGGCCCTCGAATAACTCTTTTTACTAAAAATAAAATTTATTCTTACATTTATCATCAATTATATAAAAAATAATGAATCATAACAACATTTTTAAAGACTAAGGAATAATAATAGGGTAATATACTATTAGGTATAAAATTATTGTAATTTGTTGTTAATTAAAAATTGCTAGCATTAGTAAAGAGTACTTGTGTTAATACCTTACTTTTATTAAATAATAGTTTTTTATTTTATATTGATATATATATAGGAAGAGTTGTCATGGGCAAGACAAAGTATTTGCTAAATCCTTAGAGATTCCTCTTTGTGGGTTCGAATCCCTCTTCTTCCGTTATATGATAAGGATAAATGCATTAATAATGTCTATTAATTTTTGAAAGTCTATTTTTATGAATAGATTTAAAGAGTTTCTCGGACGATTTTTATATAAAAATCTATAAGTTAGAGATATTTAAAATACTAAAATTATAATTTTATATATTAGATAGTCAAATGGGTATTAATAGTATATTTATATAATTTTATAGTTATTATAAACTATAATAGATTTTCTTTAACATATTAATTATATAAAATCTATTTTTAAACAAATAATATTACTATTATATAAATGTTATATTATATGTAGTTATTAATAAAGTAATGAAGTAAATAAGTTTTATATGGGCATTTTCAATAAATATATTAAATAGGTTGAAGCCAAATTAGTCAGGCACTTAAATCAGGTTTACACAAAGTTAGTTCGAATCTTATCAATTTTAAAAATATAACTGTAAAGGTGGTATTATAATCAATAAATATATTAAGCGGGTCGAAGCCAAATTGGTCAGGCACCTAAATTGGGTTTAGGCATACAGAAAGTTCAAATCTTTCCGACCCGAAAAAAGAATAAAATTAAGAGGGGGTGTTAAATATAAAAATATTTTGATTAAATAATTTCATTAAATGGTATATTAATCCCCTACCATTAATACATTTGTATTATTAATTATTTCTTAAAAGTATTTAATAAGATCCATTTATTTTAAAATAATTGTTGTGTGATGATATATTTTTTAATTATTGAAGGAGAGTAACTAAAAAAATTCGCTTGCTTTTCTAATAGAACTAAAAGTATTAGCAAGTGAGCCTTCAGAATCATAAACAAATACAGTAGACCCTTGTGCAACACTCATTTTCGTTTTAGATTCAACTGAATGATTACGACCATACATCACATTATTTTCACCTGAACGAGTCAGACTCATTAAAGCTTTTGTTTCAGCTGAATGAGTTTTTCCAAAAAATGGATGATTTTCACCAATTTTAGCTTCAGATAATTTAGCTCTAGTTTCATCTAAATGAGTTTTACCAAACATAGGATAGTTTTCACCTGATTTCACTCGTTAAAGCTTTAGAATTCTCTGAATGAACAAATCCTAATGAAGAACCAGCTATCTTAAGTATATTATACTCAGGTTTAAGGAAATTAATATAATATTGTTAACGTGAAATAATCAATAAACGAGCTTCTTCTTTTGATAAATTAGAAATATCAAGATATTCTAAAATAGACAAAGAATATGCTGAATATCCATATGCAAGTAAAGCATTACTAAAATATTGATTTTTATTACGACTTAAGCGTGATATAGAGTAATATTGTCTCAATTGTTTATACAAGTCAATAGCAGAACCTACGTATTTTTTACCTGACTCTAGATGAGTAAATAAATAAATACCAGCTAAACCTTTATTGTTAGATAAAATACTTAATTTATCAGTATTGACATTAGAATAAATTATTCTGGGAATTGAAAAGAATGATAAATTAGGTTCTTCTATAAAAGAAAAATCACCCAAGATATTAGGGATTTGAGATAATAAAGTTGTTTGAAATAATCTTTCTAATATTACTGTAAAATAAACACTAAATAATAATATTAGAAAAGCAATTTTATAGATTAAGATTATTGATAAATGTTGAGAAATTATTAATATTGTTATTATTAAAAATTAATTTGAATATTCATATTTTTTTTATTAATTATAGAAAGAGCCATTTTCGTTAATTTGAATCTGATCATGATAATTAATTTGAATCTGATCATGATAATTAGTTCGAATCTGACTAATTCGAAATTAATAAGAAGTTCTAAAGATTATTTTTAGAAAAAGGATTATAATATAAAACTTAAAAAAGGATAAATGTTAATTAAAACTTTAATTATATATTAAATTAAATTATAAAAAGTAAAAGAATTAGTTATATATATAAGGTATATTAACTTATTAATTACTATAATATATTATTTATCTAGTATTATTTATAAATATAATATAACGTAATTATAATTGTTCATGCTTTTATTATGATTTTCTTCTTGGTTATGCCAGCTTTAATTGGAGGTTTTGGTAATTTCTTAGTACCAGTTATGATTGGTGCTGTAGATATGGCTTTCCCACGATTAAATAATGTCTCATTCTGGTTATTACCTCAGCATTAATTTTATTATTAACTAGTAATTTTGTAGAAACTTTAATAAATAAAGTTAAAATTAATAAGAATAATCCAGTTAGTAAAATGTATATCTTTATTATCTCTTTTTAGACTATTTTAAAATTATTCTGTTTATATCTAATTTAAAAGATTGGATTAAAAATAAAATATATGGAATATACCTCTCAATTCCTAAAAAATTTTATTCTATCTTAATAATAATGTTTTTTTTAGTTTTTGAAAGGGACTATTTATATTAGAGTTATTGGTTTAGATGTTTTTATTTTTTTATAAATATATAATACCTGTTTGTCGAAATTGGTATACGATGTCGAATTAAAATCGATTGCTTTTAGCGTGTGAGTTCGAGTCTCACAACAGGTAAATAATAAAAAATTTTTTAGTCTTTGAGAGGGGCGGAGACTTAAAAGTCTCCGCCCCTCTTTAAATAAATGCTTTAAAAAGGTTTGCTCAATAAAGGCTCAAAGAGACAAAGAGAAAATTAAAAAATATTTATCCCTTTAGGGATGATTTTTGATGTAATTTTTATTCATAAATTATTAAATAAAATTTAAAGTTTTCAAGCTTTTATATTAGATATAAATAAAAGGATATATATTAATTATAATAAATAAATTATTTTTTAATAATTTATTTTTAATAAATATTTTTATTATAAAGTGTGTCAAATAAATAAGTATAATATTAAAATATTTATAATATATTCTTTTATGAGGATGACTTTTTGGAGCTGGGAGGTCTGTTATTAATATATTTTTATTAAGGACTAAACTTTTTCTGTTTTTTTAGTAAAATTTATAATAGATGATTAATATTATTTTGGGAATAAAAAATAATAATAAATAATCATGAATTTATCAATTACTCTGTTTTTAATAGGAATTTTAGGGTTCATTTTGAATCGTAAAAATATTATTTTATTAATAATTTCTATTGAATTAATGTTATTAGCAATAACTTTTATGATTCTTATTTCATCATTTGCTTTTGATGATGCGATTGGGCAAGTATATGGTATATATATCATAGCAGTTGCAGGAGCTGAGTCTGCTATAGGATTAGGTATTGTAATTGCTTTCTATCGATTAAGAGGTTCCATCAGAATAAAATAGTTTTTCTATTTTTTCTAACTCCATACTCTTCCGTTTTATAAATAAAGAGGAACTTTTATACAAAAATAATGGAAAATAACAAAATATTTATACCAATTATATTTTATGATAATGCTAATACTGACAAATTACGAATTTTATCTGATAATAAAGGAAAAACTGGTATATACCTGTGGACTCATAAAGAATCAGGTAAAATTTATGTTGGTAGTGCAGTAGATTTATCTAATCGTTTAAGTAAATATTTTTCTCCTTTAGACTTAAAACGAATAGATAATTATATTTCTAGAGCTCTTCTTCATCATACTCATTCTGCTTTTTCTTTATCAATTCTTGAATATATCGACATATCAAATCTATCAAAAGAGGAAGCTCGAAAATTAATACTTGAACGTGAACAATTTTATATAGATTCTTTGATACCTGAATATAATATACTTAAGATAGCTGGTTCTTCATTAGGATTTAATCATTCAGATGAGTCAATAGCTTTAATGAGTAAAATTCAGAAAAATATTGATAGATCAGGTAATAATAATCCAATGTTTGGTCGTACTGGTGAAAATAATTCTTTTTATGGTAAAACTCATACAGCAGAGACTATCACTAAGATGAGTGAAATTAATAAAGGAAAAATTAAATTAGAGGAAATAAGAGCAAAAATGAGTGTTACTCAGAAGAGCATCAATAGAACTGGAGAAAATAACCCAATGTTTGGTAAAACAGGTGATTATCACCCTATGAGTAAAAAAGTTTTTGTTTATTTAAGTTCTTCTCCAACAATTCTTTCTCGTGAATTTGTATCTATTTCAGAAGCAGCAAATTATTTTGATTGTAGCAATACGACTATTTCTAGATTCATTAAGAATGGACAAGTATTTCAAAAACAATGGATTTTATCCTCATTAAAAAAATAAAATTAACCGTATTACGAGGATCAATACGAATTAAATAATTCTATTCGAATTAAATAATAATTAACTATAGTTATTTTTATATAAATTCGTTATTTATATAATTAGTATATAATAACAATGGTAACAATA
>Ga0302227_10001362_pt1 | contig 18385 bp, 17 predicted proteins | sample II_Palsa_N1_1_FD_193525 | JGI IMG/M metagenome (GOLD analysis project Ga0302227, IMG submission 193525) | Peat permafrost microbial communities from Stordalen Mire near Abisko, Sweden - II_Palsa_N1_1 | ecosystem: Environmental > Terrestrial > Soil > Palsa > Peat permafrost | place: Sweden... | reverse complement strand
AACCAGCAAGGCCAGCCTGAAAGCTAAAAGAAAAATGGCTGGCTGGAACCATAAATTCCTCTTAACACTTATTGCTAACAAAAATTTCTAATGCGTCAGCCCTGCGGTTTATCTTCGGAAACCCATATTTGAGAAACTATTTAGTATTGCAGAATACACTAATTTGACAAAGGAGGAAAAAACAATGTATGATAGCAGCTTAAAACATAAGTGGGATAATAAGAATGTGCTGGACTATGCTATATCAACAGCCGAAGCAAAAGGCAGGCATGAGGAGGCCCTCATCATTGCCCGGGAAATGAAAAATGACGGCTTGCCGCTAACACAAATTTCAAAATTTACTAAGCTATCGTTTGAAGAAATAGAGAAGCTATAAGTCATAATGTACAATAGCAGTTTAAAATACAAGTGGGATAATAAGAATGTGCTGGACTATGCTGTTTCAACCGCAGAAGCCAAAGGCATTGAAAAGGTATTGAAAAAGCTAAACATGAAGAAGCCGTCACTATTGCCAAAGAAATGAAAAAAGACGGTTTGCCACTATCTCAAATCTCAAAATTCACTAAATTATCTATTGAAGAAATAGAGAAACTGTAATTCTAATGGAAGGCTGAGCTTAAAGAGGCTGTCTCGAAAGGGATAGCCTCTTTTAATTTATAATACCCTTCGTGAGTTCATTTATCGAAAAAAATCAATAAAGTTTTCGGCGACCGAAAGTCGCCTTCGCGGTCCCTTCAGGCGGTTGAAAACCGCCGAAGATCGCTTCAGCGATCGAAGGTCTCCTACGCAACTTCAGCGGTCATTGACCGCCAAAGGTCGCTTCAGCGACCGAAGGTCTTCTACGCAACTTCAAGCGGTTTTCAACCGCCGAAGGTCGCTGAAGCGACCGAAGATCACCTACGCAACTTCAGGCGGTTTTCAACCGCCGAAGGTCGCTCCGGCAATCGAAGATCTCTTACGCAACTTCAGCGGTCATTGACCGCCGAAGATCGCTTCAGCGATCGAAGGCGGTGAGGGAGGGATTCGAACCCTCGGTACAGTTTCCCGTACGTCAGTTTAGCAAACTGATCCTTTCGGCCTCTCAGGCACCTCACCTATTTTATGGCTTAAGCCATCGTGAAATTAAAACCCGTTTTTTCGGGACTGCAAATATAGCAATTCGGCTAAGCGGGCAAAAAAAAATTTGAGTTATTGGTTGATTAGGTTGATTGAGTGAGTAGTTGGGACTAAAATCACTCACCTAATCAACCACTTAACCATTCACAAAAATCAAGGTTATTGGTTGATTAAGTTGATTAAGTGAGTGGTTTTTATAAATTATGGTTATAACTACTCACCTAATCAACCTAATCAACCACTCACCAAACCTCAATAATTTATCCGCACGTGGTAAATACTCATGAGCATTTTCTTAAATATGGCCTTTACGGTTTCAATATCCTTTAGCGTTATGGCGCTATCGTTGAGTTGTCCCTGGTCGAGTTTGTACTTTACAATTTTATCTACCAGGTCGCTGATGGATTTTTCATCTGGCTCTTTCAGTGAACGTGAAGCAGCCTCTACCGAATCGGCCAGCATTAAAACGCCGCCTTCTTTAGTGAAAGGTATCGGGCCGGGATAGTGGAATACTTTTTCGTTAACTTTTCTTTCAGGGAAATTCTTCAGAAACGACTGGTAGAAATAATCCACCCTCGTATCGCCGTGATGGGTACGTATAAAATCGATGATCACATTAGGCAGGCTTGCTTTTTCGGCCATTTCAACACCTTTGGTCACGTGCCGGATGATGATCTGTGCGCTTTCCTCGTAAGGCAACTTATCATGCGGGTTAAAGCCCGAACTTTGGTTTTCGATAAAAAACAACGGGTTTTCCAGCTTGCCAATATCATGGTACAAAGCCCCTGCCCTAACCAGCAACGCATTACCGCCTATGCTGTAAATGGCATTCTCGGCCAGGTTGGCTACCTGTAGCGAATGCTGAAAAGTACCCGGCGCGGTAAAAGCCAACTCGCGCAGCAAAGGCGCGTTGGTGTTGGTGAGTTCGATGAGTGTGATATCGGATGTAATAGCAAATATCTTTTCAAACAGGTAAATCAATGGGTAAGCAAGCAGGGTTAGCAGCACACTCACCACAAAAGGCACAAAATCCATCCACCTGATGGTTGTAAAAGCGCCCTCACGGATGAATGATATCCCCAAAAAGGCAACAAAGTAACTAAAGGTGATGATCATGGCCGATATCAGGAACTGCTCGCGGCGGATGAGGTTTTTGATGCTGTAGATAGATACCATGCCGGCTGTAAGCTCAAAATAGGCAAATTCAAAACTGTTCGGCACAAAGAAACCGGCTATCAACACTACCAGCAAGTGTATATTCAGCGCTAAGCGGGTATCAAACAGTATGCGGATGATGATCGGTACTATACAATAAGGTATATAGTATAAATTCGGCATTTGTAGCTTTATGGCAAGCGACAAGGTGCTGAGCATAGCCGTTACAACCAGCAATATTAAACCAACCAGCCTGTTATCATTGTAAATATCACGCCTGAAGAGGTATAAAAAGATCATTAGCAGGGCAATGGCAATGGCAACCAGCAGTGTTTGCCCTAATAAAACCAATCTCCTGTCGCCGTTCACCCGTGTATTGTCTTCAAATGCTTTTTTATATGAAATTAGCTTTTGATAGATGTCATCATTCACAACCGAGCCTTTGCTTACGATGATCTCATCCTTTTGCACCATGCCGCGCGTTACTGAAAGACTTTCGATAGCCTCCTTTTCCAGTCGCGAGGTAAGCATATCATCATAAACAAGGTTATTTTGCAGCCGGGTAATAATCATATCCAGCAAAAACGACTTATCGATATCCTTATCATCGCTCAAAGCCTTGTTGCAATAATCAAGCGCTTTCTGGCGGGTAAAAAGCTCGGCAGTATTTTTATCGGTAGCTATATTTTTATTTAATATAGTGATAGGGTAATTGGTTGCGTATTGCTGGTATTTAGGATTGAGCCGCAACAGCCCGGCGTCGTAAATGGTTTTTAACAAGTTTGTGCCAACATTCAGGTATTCTTGTTTCTGATGTTCATCCAGCCCTGCGGAATGCCATTTAACTTCGAGCGTGTTTTTAAAAGTATCTAATTGTTGCTGTTCAACGTCGGCATTCAGTTGGTATATCGGTGTTATGCTGGCAAGGGCGGTACGGCGGTCGTTATCAATTTCCTGCGGGGTTTTTAATATGGCGAAGTTATAAGGTGAGATGAGATCGTTCTGCGTCCATATACGTCCTTTCTCAATCTCGTACATAAACTTGGCCTGCTTGGGCAGCGTAAATACGATGAGGACAATACTGCCAACCATCATTAAATACTTTATGTTGCGCGAATACTTGCGCATGATAGCTTTCTGGCGGGAGGGTGTAATAGTTGCCATTTATTTAATAATCTTTCAAAATTAGGATATTTTCCGCGTATAAATTTTTTTCTTGTTTTTATCAAAAAAAGTTTGATATCTTTATGATATCATTTTAAAATCAAAAATCATGGAAAACGAAAAGGTTATCAATCCGCCGTCAGGCTATTTTGCGCTTTTAATCCTGGTAGTGATAGGCATTATTGCAATCGTTTTATTTAGCACGAGCAATGCGGCCGCAGCGTTACCAATAATATTTATAGATCTCGCGGTTATCCTTCCCGGCATTATCGTTGTTAACCCTAACGAATCAAAGGTGCTTACGCTATTTGGTAGTTATGCAGGCACCATTAAACAAGATGGCCTGTTTTGGGTAAACCCTTTCACCGTAAAAAAGAAAGTTTCGCTGCGCGCGTTTAACCTTAACGGCCAGCAATTAAAGGTGAATGACAAGGTTGGCAATCCCATTGAAATTGCTGCGGTAATAGTATGGCAGATAAAAGATACGGCCAAAGCTGCCTTTGCAGTGGAAAACTATTTGCAGTACGTTAATATACAAAGCGAGGCCGCAGTAAGGCACCTGGCCAATTCATTTCCTTATGATAATATTGAAGATGAAACGGCAGGTATTACTTTAAGAGGTGGGACAGAACAAGTAAGCACCTTTCTTGAAAAAGAATTGAACGAAAGGCTTGACCGTGCCGGTATTGAAGTGCTTGAAGCGCGCATATCGCACCTGGCCTATTCGCCTGAGATAGCCCATACCATGCTGCAAAGGCAACAGGCATCAGCGATTATTTCAGCGCGGAGGCTGATCGTTGAAGGAGCCGTTGGTATGGTTGAGATGGCGTTAAGCAAACTATCTGAGAAAAAAATTGTCGAATTGGATGAGGAACGTAAAGCAGCCATGGTAAGTAACCTGCTGGTAGTACTTTGCGGCGACCGCAGTGTTAATCCAGTAGTCAATACAGGCACATTATACCATTAATTATGAATGATTTCAGAAGTTTTGAGCAATTACGGGTTAATGAGTTATCCGTTATAAGGCATGGATTTTTTCGTCCATGGTTTGAATTAAGCGACGGGCAATTCAGTTATGGCAAGCTCAGCAGCATAAGTATATGGCGTAACACAGTCGCCATTGAAACTGCGCAGGAGAACTGGGTTATTAAACGCAAGAGTTTGATAAGCAGGGTATTTTTTATACAGCAACCGCAGGGCGTAAACATCGGAACGGTAACCCCTGAAATACTATCAAGGAAAACCGTATTGAATATGGATAACGGTTTTGCCGCCGCTTTAAATGCAAAAGCTTTCCTTTCGCGCACTTATAGCTGGGCAAATGACCAGCACGGCGAACTGCTTACTATTAAACCGGCTATCTGGTCATATAAAACACCTTTTACTATAAGTATTGACCTTAACCTGCTAAAAAATGCTCCCTATTTGCCTTTGTTAGCATTATTAGGCGTAAACCTTATCCTGCTGAAGCAGGCGGCGCAGGCAGCAACAGCACATTAAATAATGGCCGAAAAAAAAGCATTCATATTACGTGTTAACCCTGATATGCTGAAGGAAATAGAAACCTGGGCTGAACAGGAGTTCCGCAGCACTAACGGGCAGATAGAGTACCTGCTGCAACAGGCTTTGCTTGCCCGCAAGAAAAACACTAAAACTAAAAAGACTGATCAAAATAGCTGATTTTTTCAAATAGCAATGGGCGAAATGGGTTAGTGCAGGAGGGCGACGAAACCAATTCTGGCGAGTGTGACGGGCAACTATCGGGCAAAGGATAAATTTAAATTCATCCCAGGCTAACTCAAGACTACAAACCAAATCCGGACAGGTCTGTTCACAGAATGAACGTTCCAAAAATAAACAAGCCATTGATCTACAGCGGCGTTGGTGTTCATGGCGTTCATTGGTTTTGGGTAACACGCTGTATTATAACAGGTTGAGTGTTCACGCCAAAAAACAGCGTTCAATCTGCATATTGAACACCAAACCGTATATCATTATTGTATTGTATCCACAATTACTACATTTGCCTATCAATTTACCTGTATGAGAGAAGTAGTAATAGTGGCCGCCACCCGTACGCCTATCGGCAGTTTCGGCGGCGGTTTATCATCATTAAGCGCAACGCAGCTGGGCGGTATTGTCGTCCGGTCGGCTGTTGAGCGGGCCGGCTTAAAGCCCGAACATATCCAGGAAGTTTTTATGGGCAACGTATTGTCGGCCAATCTTGGCCAGGCCCCGGCAACCCAGGCGGCTATTTTTGCCGGACTACCCTATTTGCCCGCGACAACCGTAAATAAAGTATGCGCCTCGGGCATGAAAGCCATTATGCTGGGTGCGCAAAGTATTGCCACCGGCCAAAATGACATTGTTGTGGCTGGCGGAATGGAAAGCATGAGCAACGTACCTTATTATCTTGACAAAGCGCGTAATGGCTACCGCCTCGGCAACGGACAGATCACCGATGGCTTGGTTAAGGATGGTTTGTGGGATGTGTATAACGATTACCACATGGGTTCGGCGGCTGAGCTTTGCGCCGCGGAATGCCACATCAGTCGCGAAGAACAGGATGCTTATGCGGTTGAATCTTATCACCGTTCGCAGAAAGCGCAAATCGAAGGAAAGTTTAAAGATGAAATAACCCCTGTTGAGCTGAAAGATAAAAAAGGCGATGTTACTTTATTTGCAGATGACGAGGAACCATCAACCGTAAAATTCGATAAGATACCCGCATTAAAACCGGTATTTAAAAAAGATGGTACGGTAACGGCAGCCAACGCCTCAACTTTAAATGATGGCGCGGCGGCAGTTATACTGATGAGTAAAGAAAAAGCCGATGAAATGGGTATAAAACCGCTTGCAAAAATTATTGCCTACGCCGATGCGCAGCAAGCGCCGGAGTGGTTTACCACCGCCCCGTCAAAAGCTATTCCCCTGGCATTGCACCGCGCAGGCCTTTCAGCCGGAGATATTGATTATTTTGAAATAAACGAGGCTTTTTCGGTAGTAGCTATAGCCAATAACCAGGCGTTAAAGCTCGACCCGGCAAAAGTAAATGTAAATGGCGGCGCTGTTTCGTTAGGCCATCCGCTGGGAGCTTCGGGAGCGCGTATAGTGGTAACTTTATTGGGCGTATTGCAGCAAAATGGTGGCAAATACGGCGTGGCAGGAATTTGCAACGGCGGCGGCGGCGCGAGTGCAATTATTATAAAAAATTTACGTTAATTGTAGCGATGAAACCATCATGAGCCAGCTCACAAACTAAAATGAACAAAACGGCTCATGATAGCTTCATTACCGCTAAAAAACAATTCACTTTAATGAAAAAACTTCTGTTTGCAGGCCTGATCATTTTTACGCTGCCTTTGGCGGTATTTGCCCAGCATTCCGACGAAAGCGGCAATATTAAAAAACTACAGGCTTACCAGGATAGCCTTACCGAACTTGGCAAAACCTTCGTCAATAACGAAAACGACCTCGAACGAAAAAATGCCAATTATGAGTTCATCCGTACACTGGTTAGCGCGTTAAAAGTTCCTAATTCTTTTCTTTTTGGTTTCGATTCGGTGAAAACCATCAGCATATTAAATTCTCCTGATAACAGGTTCCGGTTATTCACCTGGCACATTATGAATGATGACGGCAGCTATCGTTTTTACGGCGCTATACAAATGAATACCGGCGGCCCTTTGCGGTTATACCCGCTTGAGGATTATTCGCCGTTACTAAAAAACCCCGAAGATTCTGTTTTAAGCAATAGTAAATGGTATGGTGCACAGTATTATAAAATAATAAAGGTGGATGCCGAAAATCCATACTATACTATTTTAGGCTGGAAAGGCAATACCGACCAATCGACCAAAAAAGTGATCGAGATTTTATCATTTAAAAATGATCTGCCTGTTTTTGGCATGCCTGTTTTTGGTTTGAGCCGCAACAAAAAACGTGTAATTTTTGAATATACACGCCAGGCATCTATGTTATTGAGATATGTACCCGAAGAAAACCTGATTGTTTTCGATCACCTCTCCCCGCCCGATGATGCTCATAAAAATGATCCTTCCGCCTATGGCCCGGATCTAACATATGATGGCTACAAGTTAAAAAACGGCCATTGGGTGCTTGTAGATAATCTTGATATGCGCAATTTGCCCGATATGAAGGATGATCAATACATCGCCCCAAAAAGAGCATCAAAAGTTGAACAATCAGGCAATCCATAAATTAATCGATTGTTTTTCAGCACGTAATCAAAATAACCGGCATTATCCGGTAATACTTTCGATATAAAATTTTGATTTAGCAGAATAATAGTATTTTAGGACAATTTTTAACTGATCAACTCATTTTATGGCGCAAGACATTGCATTAGACCCTCCCGTTCAACAAAAAAAATCCCGTTTCCCAAAGGCCGTGCCATATATTATTGGCAATGAGGCTGCCGAGCGTTTCAGCTTTTATGGCATGCGCTCGATATTGACCCTCTTTTTAGTAAAGCAGTTTTTTAACCCAACCGGCAGTGCGGCATTATCGCAGCAGGCCGACGCACATGCCAACAAACTAAATCACCTGTTTGTAATGGTGGCCTACGCGCTGCCATTTGTAGGCGGTATGATAGCTGACTGGTTTACCGGCAAATACAAGCTGATTTTATACATATCAATGGTTTACTGCCTCGGACACCTATTACTATCTATATTTGATGGCAGCTTAAATGGCTTCGAAATAGGTTTGCTGGTGGTGGCAATCGGGGCTGGAGGCATTAAATCATGTGTATCAGCCAATGTAGGCGACCAGTTTGATGCCAGTAATCAGGATCTGCTTTCGAAAGTTTATGGCTGGTTCTATTTCAGCATCAACGCCGGCTCTATGATTTCAACCGTTGCTATTCCATGGACCTACGATCACTTCGGGCCTAAATGGGCTTTCGGAATTCCGGGTATATTAATGGCATTGGCAACTGTTATATTTTTTTCAGGCCGAAAAAAATATGTGCGCGTACCGCCAGCCGGTGTTAACCGCAATAACCTTGTATTTATAACATTTTATGCATTAACCCACGTGGGGCAACGCAAACCGGGCCAGTCGTTGCTCGATGTTGCCAAAGGGCCTTACGATCCTGAAAAGGTAGAAGGCATGAAAGCCGTTTACCGTGTTATGGCAGTGTTCTTTTTCGCACTTGCATTTTGGGCCGTATGGGATCAATGTTTGTCGGAGTGGACATTGTATGCGCAAAGCTCAGACCGCCTGATAAATCTTGGATTTACCTCATTTACAATATTACCAGGGTCGGTCTCAACAGTTAATACAGTTTTCCTGCTCTTATTTATCCCATTTTTTAACTATTACGTATATCCCAAACTTGACAAAATGGGGTTCACAACTAAACCCTTGCGCAGGCTTGGAGCAGGCTTAATTTTAACCGCTTTATCATTTGTAGTGATCGCTTTTACGCACAATAGTATCGAGCATGGTGGTGCACCTTCAATTTGGTGGCAAATATTGGCCTTTATGATACTTTCGGCTGCTGAAGTATTGGTATCTATCACTGGTTTGGAATATGCCTATACACACTCGCCAAAGTCAATGAAAAGTACCATGACCGGGATTTGGTTCCTCGTAGTATCTTTCGGTAATTTGATTACTGCCCTTGTTAATGGTTTTATTGAAAATGGCGGCTGGTGGGCACGTAATCTTAAAGGCGCTAATTACGAGTGGTTTTTCGTAATATTTATCTGTGTTTTTGTAGTAGCGTTCTTATTCGTTTCTCCTCACTTAAAGGAGCGTAATTACATCACCGATCCGTATATAAATCCTGCTGACGAAAGCAAAATTATAGCTGATACAAACAATTTATAAAATAATAAATAGTTTACAACAAACAGGGTACTTATAGCTATCCTGTTTTTTATTTTTTATACATCATAATATCTGCTATTTTTGGCGGTTTAGTTACAAAAGCAACCCAATACTGTTAAGTGCCCGATAGCATAGTTATTATACCAACCTACAACGAAAAGGAAAACATCGAGCGGATGATACGCAAGGTATTTTCGCTTCCTTATGATTTTCATATCCTCATTATTGATGATGGCTCACCCGACGGGACACAACGGATAGTAAAAGACCTGCAAAATTTATATACCGACAGCCTTTTTATGGAAACGCGTGAGGGTAAGCAGGGGCTTGGAACGGCTTATATCCACGGATTTAAATGGGCGCTGGCCCATAAATACGATTACATTTTTGAAATGGACTGCGATTTTTCGCACAATCCGGATGACCTGTTAAAACTGAGGCAAGCCTGTGATGATGCAGATGCTGTAATCGGCTCGCGCTACATTAAAGGCGTAAACGTGGTTAACTGGCCTATGAGCAGGGTTTTGATGAGCTATTTTGCTTCGGTTTATGTGCGTTTTATCACCCGTATAAAAATACAGGACGCTACAGCCGGTTTTATGTGTTACAGGCGCAAGGTACTGGAAACGATTAACCTTGATAAGATAAAGTTCGTAGGCTACGCTTTCCAGATAGAAATGAAGTACACCGCCATAAAACATGGTTTTAAACTTGTTGAAGTACCCATTATTTTTACCGACCGTACAGCTGGTACATCAAAAATGTCGACCAGTATATTCCGCGAAGCTTTTTTTGGGGTGATACAGATGCGGATAAACAGTATTTTCAGAAAGTATCCTGAGGGGTGATTTTAGGTAAAAGGCCAAAGGTGAAGGGTAAACACACTTTAAAAAGGGATGCTTTGGTCTATATTAGTTAGAAACAAACCTTTTACCTTTATCCTTTCACCTTTCACCTAAAAAATACTAATTTCGTTGGCAATGAATGAGAATTTGGATCCCGAACGCGAACGCCTCTCTCCTGCCGAACGTGATATTGAAAAAGTTTTGCGCCCACAGGCTTTTGAGGATTTTACCGGTCAGCATAAAATATTAACCAATTTAAGGGTATTTGTACAGGCGGCCCGCCAGCGCGGCGAAGCGCTCGACCATGTGTTGCTTCATGGCCCGCCGGGATTGGGCAAAACCACGCTATCGTATATTATTGCCAATGAAATGGGTGTTGGTATTAAAATAACCTCTGGCCCGGTACTGGATAAACCCGGCGATCTTGCCGGCCTGCTTACTAACCTTGAAACAGGCGACATTTTATTTATTGATGAGATACACCGTTTAAGCCCGCTGGTTGAAGAATACCTGTACTCGGCAATGGAGGATTTTAAGATAGATATTATGCTCGAAAGCGGCCCTAACGCCCGCTCCGTGCAAATATCGCTTAATCCATTCACCCTTGTTGGCGCTACTACCCGTTCAGGTTTGCTTACTGCGCCCTTAAGGGCAAGGTTCGGCATCAACTCAAGGCTTGAATATTACGATGCCAAACTGCTCACCACCATCGTACTCCGCTCGGCAGCAATTTTACGCACACCCATAAGTGACGAAGGTGCTTACGAGATAGCCCGCCGAAGCCGTGGTACGCCTCGTATCGCCAACGCATTGCTCCGCCGCACACGCGATTTTGCCCAGATAAAAGGCGATGGCAATATTGATACCGCTATAGCCAAATACGCGCTGAATGCTTTGAACGTGGATGAGCATGGCCTGGATGAAATGGATAATAAGATATTATTAACCATCATCGAAAAATTCAAAGGTGGCCCTGTCGGCCTGAAAACCATTGCTACTGCTGTGGGCGAAGAAGAAGGTACTATTGAGGAAGTTTACGAACCCTTTTTAATACAGGAAGGCTTTTTAATGCGTACCGCCCGTGGCCGCGAAGCTACTGAAAGCGCTTACAAACACTTAGGTAAACTTAAAATGGGCGGTAATCCCTCGTTATTTTAAATATATTTGCCCACGCACTTTTTATTACTGATCTTTTGAAAATTAAATGAAGTATATCTCTTTTTTTGCGGCACTGTTGCTGCTATCTGCTAAATCATTTTCGCAACAAGTTGCCAAACCTACCGACCTGGTAGAATATATCAATCCTTTAATGGGGACTGATTCGAAATACGACATATCAAACGGTAACACTTACCCCGCCATTGCTTTGCCCTGGGGAATGAATTTTTGGACGCCCCAAACCGGTAAAATGGGTGATGGCTGGCAATATACCTATGACGCACATAAAATAAACGGCTTTAAGCAAACGCACCAGCCATCTCCATGGATGAATGATTATGGCCAGTTTGCCATTATGCCCATCACCGGTAAAATAAAAGTTAGTCAAAACGGCCGCGCCAGCTGGTTCTCGCACAAGGCAGAAATTGCCAAACCCTACTATTACAGTGTTTACCTGGCAGACCATAATGTTACGGCTGAACTTACTCCTACAGAACGCGCAGCGCAATTCAGGTTTACTTACCCTAAATCGGACAGTTCTTATGTAGTAATAGATGCATTCGACAGGGGTTCGTATGTAAAAGTTATTCCTTCAGAAGGAAAGATCGTCGGGTACTCCACCAAATATGCCCGCGGGCCGCTGAAAAACTTTAAGAATTACTTTGTCATTTATGCCGATAAGCCAATCACCACAGCCCAAACTTATTCTGATACGGTATTAACCGATTCGCTTGAATTGCATGCAAAACACGCCATGGCGGTTATCGGTTTTAAAACTACAGCAGGCGAACAGGTGCATTTAAGGGTTGCTTCATCATTTATCAGCTTAGAGCAGGCCGAACTGAACCTAAAAAGAGAAATTGGTAACGACAGTTTCGACGTAACAGAGCAAAAAGCTAAAGCTACCTGGAACAAAACTTTGAACCATCTTACAGTTGAAGGCGGTACAGTTGCCCAGATAAGCACTTTTTACTCCTGCATGTACCGCATGTTGTTTTTCCCCAATAAAATATATGAGCTGAATGCAAAGGGCGAAGCTGTACACTATAGTCCTTATAACGGTAAAATCATGCCGGGAAAAATGTTTGCAGGAACAGGTTTCTGGGATACTTTCAGGGCGCAATATCCTTTCCTGAACCTGGTTTACCCGAGCATCTGTAAAGAGATGCAGGAGGGCCTGATCAACGATTACAAAGAAGGCGGCTGGTTGCCTGAATGGTCGAGCCCAGGTTATTCGGACGTGATGATCGGCAATAACTCCGCTTCAGTAGTGGCGGAAGCCTATTTGAAAGGCGCACGTGGTTATGATATCAACACTCTTTACGATGCGTTGATACATGGTGCGAATAATGCAGGCCCTGCCGGTACAGGCCGTGTAGGCTTTCAATACTACAATACTTTAGGTTATGTGCCTTACGATGTAAAGATAGACGAAAACGCAGCCCGTACTTTGGAATACGCCTATGACGATTTCGCCATTTATAAATTAGGTAAAGCACTTGGCCGTCCGGCATCTGAAACTGATGTTTACAAAAAGCGAAGCTTGAATTACCGCAATTTATTTGACCCTTCAACCGGGCTGATGCGTGGTAAAAACAAAGATGGCTCGTTTGAAACGCCGTTTAACCCTTTTAAATGGGGCGATGCTTTTACAGAGGGTAACAGCTGGCATTATACATGGGCTGTTTTTCATGATGTGGCAGGTTTGATGAAACTGATGGGCGGCAGGGAGAAATTTGTTGAGAAAATGGATTCGGTGTTCACGCTCCCCCCTATTTTTGATGATAGTTATTATGGCGAGGTGATACACGAGATACGCGAAATGCAGATTGTAAACATGGGCCAGTACGCGCACGGCAACCAACCTATACAGCACATGCTTTACCTGTACGGTTACGCCGGCGAACCATGGAAAACGCAATATCATGTTCGCGATGCGATGAACAAGCTTTATATGGCTACGCCAGATGGTTATTGCGGCGACGAGGATAACGGCCAAACTTCAGCCTGGTATGTGTTTTCGGCAATGGGCTTTTACCCGGTTTGCCCTGCAAGCGGGCAATATGTTTTAGGTACGCCTTACTTCAAAAAGCTCACCATCAACCTTGAAAATGGTAATAAAGTAGTGATCAATGCTGCAAATAACAGCGATAATAATGTTTATGTAAGTAGCATGCTGCTTAATGGCAAACCCTATGACCTTAACTGGATTAGCCATGATACTTTACTAAAAGGCGCTGTGATTAATGATTCGATGTCGGCTAAACCAAATAAACAACGCGGCACTAAACCACAGGATTACCCATATTCGTTATCCAATGATAAATAAAACCAATTTTAAAAAATTAGCAAAAGCCTGTAAAGCGGGCATTTTTGCTTTAGCGCTCACAAGTTTGCTGAATTATGCAGCTAACGCGCAAAGTAACCTCAGGCTTGCCGTAGCCGGATTGAACCATAACCATGTTTACGGTATTTTAAGCCGCTACCGCGATGGAAAAGTTAAGCTGGTAGGTATTGCCGAACCCAACAAAGCCCTATGGGTTAAATTCGGCAAACTATTCAATATCCCCGATTCGCTTTTTTATACCGACCTGAAAACAATGGTATTGAAGCAAAAGCCTGATGCTGTATTAGGCTATAACGCTGCAGCAAACCATGTAGATATTGTTGAAATATGCGCGCCGCTCGGCATCCCGGTTATGGTTGAAAAACCGCTTGCAGCTACATTGGAGCAGGCTAAACGCATGGAGCAGTTAGCTAACCAATACCATACATTGGTACTCACCAATTACGAAACCACCTGGTATCCTTCAAACTGGGATATTTATAATACCGTTGCTTCGGGTAAGATTGGTTCCATAAAAAGAATGGTGGCGCATGATGGCCACCAGGGCCCGAAAGAAATTGGCTGCAGCGAGGAATTTTTAGCTTGGCTGACCGACCCGGTACTGAATGGCGCAGGCGCTTTAAACGATTTCGGTTGCTATGGCGCAGATTTGATGACCTGGATGATGCACGGGCAAAAACCGATAGCTGTTACTGCCATTACCCGTCATTACAAACCACAGGTCTATCCAAAAGTTGATGACGATGCCACTATAATGGTTGAATATCCCGGCGCTACCGGGGAAATAGAGGGCTCATGGAACTGGCCGTTCTCCATAAAAGATTTTGAAGTATTCGGCGAAACAGGCTATTTGCATGCTTTGGATACCAGCCACATTGTAAGCCGTATGCGTGAAAAAATATTGGGATCGAAGGATGTTCCGCCTCTAACATCGCCTATAAACGACCCAATCGTGTACTTAACTGCTGTGCTTAATCACCAGATACCGGGTACTGATGACATGTCTTCATTAAACTATAATATGGTAGTGATGCAGATATTGGACGCGGCAAAACGCTCGGCTAAAGAAGGCAAAAGAATAGTTTTATAAAGCAACAATTTTAAATTTTAATTAATGCGCTCGTAAAATAGTTATTACTTTAGCGCGCATTAAATAATTATTAAAACATCGCACTACCATGTTAAAACAACTTTCTGCCGGCTTATTATTAGCTGCTTTAGGCACAGCTTGCTGCTTCGCAAAGCCAATTCATACCGCTCCTGCACCCCTGCCCCCACAGGCCAATGTGGCCGCTATTATGGCGCGTAAACAAATCCCTGTTTTGTGTTACCACCAGATACGCGACTGGCGACCGACAGACTCAAAGACCTCAAAAGATTACATCATTCCCCCTGCTGCATTCAAGGCGCATCTTAAACTGTTAGCTGATAGCGGTTATCATACCATTCTGCCCGATCAGTTGTATAATTACCTTACCAAAGGAACTCCCCTGCCAAGCAAACCGATTATGCTTACTTTTGACGACACCGACGTCGACCAATGGGATGTTGCCCGCCCGGAAATGAAAAAATATGGTTTCAAAGGCGTATTCTTTATCATGACGGTATCAATAGGTAAAAAGCATTATATGAGCGCACAGCAGATAAAGCAATTATCTGACGAAGGCAATGTGATTGAAAGCCATACCTGGAACCATACCATGGTAAGCAAATACAAACATAATCCCGACCCCAAAAAGGATGATTGGGTGATACAGATTGATAAGCCAACCAAAAAACTTGAAGAAATAACCGGCAAAAAGATGGATTATTTTGCCTATCCATATGGCATCTGGAATAAAACAAGTTTACCTGAATTGAGGAAACATGGATTTAAAATGGCTTTTCAACTGGCCGAAAAACGCGACGCAGACGATCCGTTAATGACCGTTAGAAGGATATTGGACAGCGGTTACTGGACAGAGAAAACATTTAGCAAAAGCATAAGGCAAAGTTTTTAACCTGTAATAGAAGCTCAAAAAACTCTGTGCTACTCTGTGTTTTCATCTCAGTGTTCTTTGTGGTTTAATTTTAACCACAGAGGTCACAAAGAAGGCACAGAGAAACACAGAGTTCTTATTAAGGCCTATTTAAAATGAATATGAGATCAACTTTAGCTATTATCTTTTCAGCTTGTGTATTATTTTTTTCCTGCAACAAAAAAAAGGATGACACTGCGCAAAAAGTGATCGACGATCATTTTAAATTTATGAACCAGCATAATGTTGATGCTATAAGAGGACAATATGCCGATAGTGCCCTAATAATTTCCTATGTTATGCCGGGCTATAAGCACGGGCCGCTTGGCGCCGACGAAATATATCATTTTATGTTCTTCATATCTCCCAGCGAACAATACAGGATTGATGAAGTGATGGATATGGATTCGATTATAATCGTACAATACGATGTAATGGGCTATAAGGCCCTGAATAATTTCAAAAGCGGGTATTCGTACAGGGATTGCGCAATATTTAAGGTAAAAGACGGTAAGATAGCCGGCGAAAAAACCTATTCGAACCGCATTGCGACGGATGGTGAACATTGATCTATTTTTCCGAAACCCATTTTATCGCCTCATCGAGCTTATCAAGTGTGAAACTCATTGTTTCGGCGGGGACTACAAATTTAAACACATCGGTAAACCATTCAACGCCGGGTTTATCGGTAACCACCGCAATTTTATTCCAGTTACCATAATACTTCAGCATTAGCTTCATATCGCGCCAGCATACGGCGGGTGTAAAATTCGAACCCTCGGTTTCCAGTATCAGCAAATAATTAATATCATTTCCTGCGCTAACAAATTCATCAAATATTGGCACCACCATGTTTTCGTAGTCGCGTCTTTTGACCTCACCTGCTGCGTGTATAGCTGCAACGTGTTCGGGCAAATCTTTAATAAGCTGCAGCATATTTAATATTTTAACTATATGTTAACAAATATTATTCCAAGAAAGACACTAAGTTCATTTAGTTATAAAGAAAGCATGTATTGTACAATTAGAGCCATTTAATGATAATACATTACTTTTGTACTGTGCAAACCAATAAACAGGCTTATACAGATATGATTAAAGCTGAAGCGAAAAAACTCGGCTTTATGTTTTGTGGCATTGCTAAAGCCGGTTTTTTGGAAGAAGAAGCGCCTAAGCTGGAAAAATGGTTAAAAAACAACATGCACGGCGAAATGCAGTACATGGAAAACCATTTCGATAAACGCCTCGACCCCCGCCTGTTGGTTGACGACGCGAAGTCGGTCATATCGCTCGGGCTGAACTACTTTACAGAAAATGAACAGGTTGATCCTTCCGCCCCGAAAATATCAAAATATGCTTACGGCGAAGATTATCATTATGTGATAAAAGATAAGTTAAAACAACTGCTCAACTTTATTAATGAGCAAATTGGTGAAGTTAGCGGCCGGGCATTTGTTGATTCGGCGCCGGTATTGGACAGGGCCTGGGCAAAAAAGGCCGGCTTAGGCTGGATAGGCAAAAACACTAATCTTATCAATAAAAAAGCAGGTTCATTTTTCTTTTTGGCCGAACTTATTGTGGACCTGGAACTTGAATACGATATTGAACCGACGGCAGATCACTGCGGCAGCTGCACCCGTTGTATCGACGCCTGCCCTACTGATGCGATTGTTGCACCTTATGTGGTAGACGGCAGCAGGTGTATTTCATACCTAACTATCGAGCTTAAAAATGAGATACCAAACGAGTTCAAAGGCAAAATGGATAACTGGATGTTCGGCTGCGATATTTGCCAGGACGTTTGTCCCTGGAACAAGTTTTCGGTACTTCACCAGGAACCATCGTTCAATCCGCATCCCGAATTATTAGGCATTGATAAACGGGAATGGGAAGATATTACGGGGGAAATTTTTCAGAAAATCTTCAAAAATTCGGCAGTAAAACGTACAAAATTTGCCGGTTTAAAGCGAAATATTGAGTTTTTAGGTATCAGAGATTAGAGGTGTGAGCGGTGATTGGTGAGTAGTGATAAGGAGATGGGATTACTTTTCCGTAATCACTACTCACCAATCACTATTCACCGATTTCTAAATCCCCTTCTTAAACTTATCCGTCAGCAATTTCAGCATATCGTCGTTAACGGGTTTTGCGGGTTCTTCCTTCTTTTTAAAAGGTTTATTGTATTGCTGCTGATTATTGTTTTTGGGGTAGTCGGGTTTTTTAAATTCTTTTTGTGGAGTATTTTCGGCGGGCCGGGCAACAGGCTCCGGTTTCGGCTGGGCAGCGGCTTTGGCTATTTTTTCGGCATTCTTTTTTGCGTTTAAACGATTATAGATCATTTCCAGCTTGCGCTTGGTATATAACGGAAAATCGCCCTGCATCATCCACGAATAGTAGCTCGGCTCTATATTGAAAACATCCTCAACTTTTTTGCCTTTGTGCTTGCCGAAGTTAAATGTTTCATCGCCCTGCTCATTATAAACCATGCGGCCGGCAAAATCAACGGGGCGGCTAAGGTTGGTAAATTTATGCAGCCCTTCAACATCGTTCACAACCGGCACCGATTTATTGCCCTTTTTATCCTCCCACTGGGTGTCCTTGTACTTGTCTATCTGCGCCAGCAAAACTTCCATCGTAGCGCGGGTATCCGCCTCAGCCGAATGCGCATTTTCTATATCCTTTTTGCAATAGAACTGGTAAGCTGCTTTTAATGTACGCTGTTCCAT
>Ga0302227_10001360_pt1 | contig 18390 bp, 14 predicted proteins | sample II_Palsa_N1_1_FD_193525 | JGI IMG/M metagenome (GOLD analysis project Ga0302227, IMG submission 193525) | Peat permafrost microbial communities from Stordalen Mire near Abisko, Sweden - II_Palsa_N1_1 | ecosystem: Environmental > Terrestrial > Soil > Palsa > Peat permafrost | place: Sweden... | reverse complement strand
AACTCACCACGGCCCACGTAGCCGACCCCATGCAGAACGCCATGATCTTCGGCTCACCCAGTCCTACACAGATCACCCTCAAAGTGCTTGTCGTCCCAGCTGCCGGAAAACCCGAGGACACCCTCACGCGTAGCAACTACGCCATCCCCTCCGCCCGTCTCATCGGTCCCTACCACCGCTTCGACATCACCATCGCTGCCGACCCTGCCGACATCGTCTTCACCCCCGAAGTCGATGGGAGCCGCCATGCCAGTCTGTTATTCCGCACCTATCTCTATTCGCGAGACGGCAAGCTCCTCAACACCTCCAGCAGAGTTGACGAACGCACCTTCACCGCTGAGCTCTACACCCGCGCCCTCCACGCCGGACTCCTCTTCCATCAGGAGATCAGCGTTCCTCTCAAAGGAGAGTATTACCTCCGAATCGGTGTCCACGACGTCACCGCAAATCACGATGGCGCTCTCGAGATTCCAGTCGATGCCGTCAAGAATTTACCGCCCGTCACAGCTCCGCCCGTTGCAGAACCTTTGGCGAGACGGCAGTAAAGCTATCTTTCTCACTGTGAAAATTCAAGGGCGCTCTCAACATGTGAGAGCGCCCTTATAACTGCTTCCAAAATATTGCTAAGCAACAACGTCCGCGATTACTGGCGTCGAAGCAGCCGTGCGAATCCGCATTGGCTGCCTCTTCCAGTAAGTCAGCGACCGCCACACCCACTCCATCGGCCCAAACTCGAAGTACCGCAGCCAGATTGAGCTGAATGTCATATTGAAGATCCACATGCCGAGCACGGCATAGTAGATCTTGTAGTACTCCACATAGCCGTACCAATGCCACGATCCCCACACGAAGATCGTCTTCATCGTCAGACTCGTCAGCAGATAGTTCGACAACGCCATCTGACCTACCGCCGCAATCCGCGCCAGCAGCCACTTGAACACGCCAGCCTTCACCAGAATCAGCAGCAGCGCAGCATTTCCCAGCGCACCCGCGATCCTCCCGATGTCATAGGGAGCCTGCATCCAGATCAGTGTCTTGAACATGTCGAAGTGCCCAGCCCAGGCTTTATAAGCCCCCACTCCGGTCACCGCCCAACCGACCGACAGTCCAATCACCGCTGTCCACGCATACGTCTTCATGCTCAAACGGCCCGGCAAAAATCCATTCTTGTACAGCGCCATGCCCAACAGCATCAAGCCGACCCAGTCTCCGAAGCCGAAGTAGGCGCCCTTCAGTTCGTTTAGCAACACATTTTGACCCACGTGCCCCTGCGCTGACCAGTACCCTTTCTGCATGGGCGCTATGTCCTCAAACTTTTTCTTGTCCGGTGCGCGCCAGCGGTCCTGTGCCTTCTGCCACTTCTTCAAATCGCTGACCTCATCCTCAGTTAGAGTCTGATGTTGCGCCAGCTTCGCATTTGCTTTATCCGCTGCCTTCTTTGCACTGTACGAGCTGCCGTACTGTCCGCCCATCATCAAAATGGAGTTGAGAAACAGAATGACTCCGGCTGTCCACATCAATCGCTTCACGCGAACATTGCGGAACGGAAATAGAAAGAGCAGTGCCGCGACACCGTAGTAAAAGAGAATGTCGCCGTCCCAGATCAGGTATCCGTGAATCATCCCAATCAGCACCAGCCACATATTCCGCCGAGTAAAGATGTCTGCTGCTTTGATCCCAGCCCCCCGAGCCAGCGCCCGCTCGGTCAGCAGGATCACGCCAGCACCAAATAGCATCGAGAACAAAGCACGCATCTTGCCTTCGGCAAAGATCCAGCGCAAAAACCACATCGCTGTATTGATCTGCCAGTGCGGTCCACTGAAGACCGGCTTCACCGTGCTCAACGGATAAGCGTAGTTCGTAAACCCGTACGCAAAGTCACAGATATTCATCACCAGGATGCCCATCAACGAGAAGCCCCTCAGCACATCCATACTGCTGATCCGCTCCCCACGCGCCACCGGCCTTGTTGCACTCAATTCAGCGTGAGCCGGACCGGCAAGCTCCTCGGCAGCCCCTGGAGCAATCATGCCCTCATCAACACCCACTCCAGCCACACTCGCCATGACTCCTCCTAGGAGCACCCGCAAAGTCTTGAGCCCAGATCGCGCGCGTTAGTTCACTTATTTTCAACGAAGTATTCCATTCAGAGCTTCTTCAATCAAGTGAAATCGCCCTCCAAAGCGGCATAACTGCCAACTTCGAGACCCGAACGCACCGCCGCGAATCCGCACATATTTACCCGTACGCGGAAGAAATCCAAAATGTTCCTAACTAGCATCCCAATTAAAATGCAAAGCGCGATCCCTACCGCCAAGTTGCAGCCTCACCCTCCAAAGAAGCTCCTTCTTCTGGTGATCCTCGTCATAGGAGCGCTTACTTTAGCCGGATTCCTGATGATAATAAAGTCGCACCAAACCGAACCCCCGCCCAGGGAGATTCCGGTTGCGCAACCGGTCTCCCAAGTCCTTCCCCCTATGCGGATTTACCCCGCGTGAGCTTGCCGGAAAGGAAAGGCAATCCTGACAAAAATAAATATGAAAAGCGTGGCGTATTTTTTCTAGCTCAATTTCGTGGTGTTTCGTCACCACGTTTACCACGCATTTCACCACGATCACACCATCAAAAAACCATGTCTAATCACCACGTTTTCTCAAAAAACCCCGCAAAAACGCTCACTCACCACGCAATTTAATAATCCGCAAACTCCCACATTTCGCATCCAAATACCTATGGCCACCTCCCCCACCCCTCCGCCGGAAAAACGACCAGCATTTTGTGGCCCCTTGCTGCTCATCGTCATTACCTGCATCGTGGCTGGCGCTATAGCGCTCTTTCTCATCCTGCGCCCAAACCCAACTGGCAAAGGCCAGCAAAACCCAACAGCCTCCCCATCATCACAGCAATAACAACCCTTCTCTCAATGCAAAAAACAATGCAAAAAAAGACAGACTCAAAAGAGTCTGTCTTTTTCGTTTAATCCGTCTGCGCGAGTCTCTCCACTTAGGGAGGGCTATCTAGCTGAAACAAGGACTACTTGGCTGCCCGAAGAACAACAGCCAGATTGACCTCAACAGCGGTCGGTTGATCATCCAGAGTGCCCGGCGTAAAGCGATACTGACTTACAGCATTGAGAACATTACGGTCCATCACTGGATTGACCGACTGAATAATCTTGAGGTCCGTAGGCTTACCGCTCGGATCAACTGTCATTGCGACAACGGCAGTTCTTTCGAACTTAGTAACGGGAGCAAAGTCCGCGTCTGACGCGACTCCGACCGTGTAAATCAACTTGGGAGCATTGACTCCGGTTGAGATCCGAAGAGGAGCGCTGGAAGCGGTGCCACGGTCAGCTTCAGAGGTAGCGAATGCGGGAGCAACCAGTTCAGAGCGCAGGGTGTTGGCTGCAGGTGACTGGGTTTTTGCAGGCGAATTTACCTGAGCGTGAAGCAACATGGGGGACAGGGCGAGGGTGGCCACAATGATTCGACGCATGATATTTATCTCTAGGGCAAGTGTGCCCAACACCACAATAGCTCAATCGAAGTATTATTGTCAACTTATAAATTTAAATTCGTACAACCATTTTATTATCAGCATATTTGAGTTGAAGGCCTTCTCTTGAGCCTAGATTTTTATCGGTATCCGTAATTGACACGTTTGCTATTTTTTCGCCATCCGATTGGATAGAAGAGATCAGTCGCCGATCTCAAGATCAAGAGGCCGAGGTCTTCAACGGCTAACGCTGCTAACATGCAATTCAATGAAAGTTTTGGTCATCGACATCGGAGGCACCAACGTAAAGGTCGCCTCAACTGATATGCGCGTTCCAGTCAAGATTCCGTCCGGTCCAACCATGACCGCCGAACAAATGACGAAGGACGTTCTCGCCGCAACCGCAGGCTGGTCTTATGATTTCGTTTCGATCGGATATCCCGGCCCGGTCGTCCACCATCGTCCGATCGCCGAGCCCCACAATCTTGGCGGTGGCTGGATCGACTTTCCTTACGAGAAAGCATTTGGCAAGCCGCTTCGCTTCATCAACGACGCTGCTATGCAGGCGCTCGGTGGTTATAAAGGCGGCCGCATGCTCTTTCTCGGCACAGGAACAGGGCTGGGCTCCGCGATGATCTTCGATGGCATCGTCATTCCTCTCGAACTCGCTCATCTGCCCTACAAGAAAGGGCTCACTTATGAGGAATATATCGGCCTAGCTGGCCTAGAACGCCGTGGTGTCAAACGCTGGAGAAAGTCTGTTCTCGACATTATCAGCCGTCTTCAGGCCGGGATGGTATGCGACACTGTGCTCCTCGGCGGAGGCAACGCTAAGATGATGAAGTCCCTACCCAACCACGTGATCTTGGGGGCGAACACCAACGCGATCGATGGCGGTATTAAGCTCTGGCAAGACACTCTTGCTACTGCAAAGCCGAAAAACGCATCGATAAAAGCTTCAAAGTCCTGACCAGACAAACCGTCCCGAAGATTGCCGATCGTAATTGCACGCTCTCGATCGACAGTAGATCGTGTCCCTTGTAATTTAACAATTCTCACAGGAGCCATCATGGCCAACAAATACGGCGAAGCCGCTCTGATCGCGGCCCGCATGGATACTTACGGGAAGTCCATCACGCCTGCGGCTCGATGGGAACAGGCGACCGCGAAGCTCTATCCCACCAACCCTTCGGCCCAAAGGAAGGGTGGACCCAGGTTCGCCTTTCTCAGTCTCTGCGAAGCGGGCTTGGTCAAAGGAATTCCTGCGGGCCAATATGCCCCATCCAATAAGGGAAAATCCTACGCACTTCGTGCTGTGGCGCTACTAAACGCAGGCACTCACAAATCCGTTAGCACGCTTTGGGCGGAGGTTACCGACGGTGAAGAGATCGCGCACAATAGCCAAATGGACGTGGTTCTGGCCTTATGGAAGAATGACCTGATCGTCCGTAGCGCTTAAATTGTCTGAGATTAGTCGATCACTTCTATTGATTGATTGGATGAAATCTCATTTTCGCCGTGCAAGGTTGGTAAAATTCCTGGATTTCCAAGATCAGTCCCTTGCGCCACACCAAAGTAGGAGTATTCTTCTTCCATCAATCGAGTCGCATCCGGCCGCCCCGGAAAACCAACACGGAGGATTAGCTATGTTTCATCTGCTTTGGACGGCTCTTATCGGTCTTGTCGTCGGCGCACTTGCTAAATTCATAATTCCCGGTAAAGAGCCCGGTGGCATCTTTATCACCATGTTGATAGGTATAGCAGGCTCCTTCCTTGGCACCTTCCTGGGCCGCGCCATTGGTCACTATGAGCCTGATCAGTCAGCCGGTTTTCTAATGTCGCTTGTTGGAGCTCTCATTTTGTTGGGCATCTATCACTTGATTAGGCGTGCCCGAGCAACCACCACTTAGAAACAAAAACGTTTTCAAGACTCAGGCACAGACGCGCAGATGTGATTCGCGTTTAGAAAAGCTTATTGTGATCGAAGGTCGTCTACCGAACTCTTCCAGTTGCGGGCTCAGATGTGCGGCTGGACGTGCCATCAGCATACAGTAGAACCGTTTTACCAAACTGCGCCTTTGATACGGGCTTCGCGATGAAGTTGCCCTGCGCTTCATCGCATTTCCTTCTAAGCAGAAATCGCATCTGCTCATCGGTCTCGACACCTTCTGCTACCACTTTGATGTTGAGCCCGTGGGACATCGCAATGATAGTTCGAACCACGGCTGCGGCATTGGCATCAGTTACAGCTTTCTTTACGAAGCTCTGATCGATCTTTAAGCGATCTACTTGATATTCCAACAGATATGAGAAGCTGCAGAATCCAGTTCCGAAGTCGTCAATTGATATGCGTACTCCCAGCTCTCTTATTTTCTGCAACTTGTCCAGAACATGTTCGGAGTTCACCATCAACATGTTTTCAGTAATTTCGATCTGTAGGCTCTCAGGACACAAACCGCTCTTGGAGAGCGAATGCTCGACTACGCTAACAAGGTTTTTCTGCTGAAATTGCCGTGGGGATAGATTGATGGACAGCGTTAGATTCATGCCAAGCTCGTCCTGCAACGCTTTACCTTCACAACATGCCGTCATGAAGGCCCATTCCCCGATCGGCACAATCAATCCTGTCTCTTCTGCCAAAGGAATAAAGTGTGACGGTGGAACGCTTCCAAGCTTGGGGTGCGTCCAGCGAAGGAGTGCTTCCATTCCTGTAACCACTCCGGTTGTCAGCGATATCTGGGGCTGGTAGTGCAGGCTGAATTCTTTATTCGTTATTGCATGACGCAGGGCGTGCTCCATTGTCAGGCGTTCCGCTGTTTCTTTCAGCATGCTTTCGCTAAATATCTGAAACTGGTTTCGCCCGTTCTCTTTCGCCGCATACATTGCCGAATCCGCTCGCTTAAGCAGGTGTTTTGCATCGCTTGCGAAGTCAGGGTAGATGCACACTCCTACGCTTGCGGTCACGTGCACCAAGTGTTCTTCGATTGATATCTCCGGTGCTAATTTAGCGACAAGATTAGCCGCGCATTGTTCAACGTCTTCTACGTTAGTGATGTCCGGCATGACTACTACAAATTCATCTCCGCCAACTCGTGCCACCACATCCGTGCTGCGTACTGAGCGGCTTAATCGTTGGGCGGCTTCGACCAAAATCAGGTCCCCTGCAGAATGTCCCAAGGAGTCATTGATCCGTTTGAACTGATCTAGATCAATCACAAAGACCGCCACTTTCGTTCCATAACGTCGCGCTAGTTCGACCGTTTGGACCGTCTTGTCCTGCAAAAGTGCTCGCCCCGCCAGTCCGGTTAGTTGGTCATGCGTAGCCAGATGGGTAACATACTCCATCATCTGGCGCCGATCCGTAATGTCGAAAGCAATGCTCACAAAGCCGCTTATTTCTCCAGCCTCGGTGGTCACGGCTCTCATTGCCAAGTTGATCGGAGTCCGCACGCCATCTCGTCTTACGAGCGTCCACTCATGCTCCTCCATTTCCCCGGTGGCTGCCCTCGCCGTCAGAACCTCGAACCCATATTTTTCCAAGGTCGCTGAAGGGTCAATAGCTACAGCCCTTCCCAACAACTCTCTTTCGTCATGAAGTAGAGTTAGCGAAGCTTTTCCTACCAATTCTTCTCTGCGGTAGCCCGTCAGTTTTTCTGCCTCTCCGTTCATGGCTGTGATCATTCCAGCGATGTCAGTGGAGATAATACTGAAGGGAGCGTTTTGAAAGACTGAGTCAGTGAATTCCGCCAAGTGAGCATATCTCTCTTGGCTCTTCTTGGCGTCGCTGATATCGCTAAACGTAATAGCCAGTCCGTCTCCAAGTTTGATGACCTGGGTCCGTAGCCACGACGCCTTGACAGTCGGGTAACTCACCGGGAACTCTTCGTTTAGCGATTCCCCAGTATCGACGACCCTGCAAAACCGCGCGAACATTGGCCCTGTCGCCTTCATTGGAGTCACTGCACACAGAGTCTGTCCCAAGAGTTCCGAGCGTGATCGGCCTATAAGCCTCTCGACGTTGGCATTGACATAGACAACTCGAAAATCCACGATCTTGCCGGTTTCCTCTCTTACAGACTCAAAAAGGCCGAAAGCATCCAGGCTTGTCTCTGCGGCTGCCAAAAACTGAGAATGGGCCTGTTCCGCTCCTTTAAGCTTTTCTACTCGGCGATGTTCACGCCATAGCGCCCATACCGCAACTGCCGTTCCAGACAGCGTAATGAAAACAGTGCTCAACTTTCTGAACTCAGCGCCATGATCGACCCGCCAAAGTAGACCCACTGCCAGCGAAACTGGCACTGCTGATAGGATCGTTTTCCAAACCCAGGACCACTGGGAGTCGAGCACAGAAGCCTTCAAGAAATACCTCGAGATACAAGCCAGGATGATGCCAGCATCGTGATCGTCTCCCTCTTCTGCCAGCTCAATGAAATGAAACCATTTCTTTGCAATTAAAATGCTTGTACAGCTTATTTTCGCTTGGTTCGACTTTCTATACCGCGGCGATACCAAATGCAGTCTATTCGTTTCGGCCAATAGGGGCTTAATTATTTTGAGTCGGTGTCTTTGACGGGCGAAATAAGCTCCCGACTCACTACTCTTGCGACATCCAGCCGTGCATCTCCATCCAGTTCGCAAGCAGTGTTGGATAGATGCCTAGCTCGGACATCCCTTTCATCCCTTGTGCCATTCCGGTTCCGTGCTGCCCACGCTCAAAGATGTGCAGTTCCACCGGTACGCCAGCCTGTTTCAATGCGTCATAGAGCGCCGTTGCATTCATCGGATTTACCGTTTGGTCGCCAGTGGTTGAAAAAATAAAGCACGGCGCCGTATTTTTCGTCACCAGTTTTACTACCGAGATTGAGTCCAACATTGCTTTTGTAGGGTGGTCGCCAAGCAACCCTTCCATATTGGTTTTTCTGGGGATGGAGGCATCCATCGTGAAGCGGCCGTAGGACATAATCGCGAAATCCGGACGGTCGCTGACCCTGTCAATGGGATCCTCAGCCTCCGCAGCGCCGTTATCGTTTACCGCTGCCAGATAGCCTGCTAGGTGTCCGCCAGCCGAGAAGCCCCAAAGCCCAATTTTATCTTTGGCAACTCCTAGCTCTGATGCGTGACTGCGAACGTAACGCATCGCCCGTGCGCCATCAAGCATTGGAGAAGGGAAGTGATATCGCGGCCCTAGACGGTATTCCAACACGAAGGCGGTAACGCCATGAGCATTCAGCCATCGCGCCTCCTCGCCGCCTTCTTTTTCGATCGCCAAATGAACATATCCGCCCCCTGGCATCACGATCACTGCAGAATGTGTACCGGTTCCAGGTGCTGGATACAAGTACATCTTCGGTATGTCTCCCTGGCCATCTCCAAGCGCTCCAGGTGCTCCGTTTGGCCATAACACGACGGTTTTTGCGAACCCCATTGGAGCTTTTGTCACCGTTGCCGGTGCTACGCCCACTGCATGCATAGGTGTAGCTGCCGTAGCCGAGTTCGACGCGCACCCCATTTCAAGGCACGAACAGAAGCAACCCAGTGTCAGCCAAACAAGTTGTTTTATCGTTCGATCTAGATTCATGTTTCTCAACTCATTGCCGTTGCAAAAATATGAGATTGCGTCCCGCATCTCAGACCGTCGAATCCGCGGTGGACAGCTCAGTGTGTGGCATGATTGCCGCTGTCGACTCTACGCGGTTACGTCCCAGATACTTTGCACGATATAGCGCATGATCGGAGGCCGTGAGCAAAGATATCACCGTGGAGGCCCGGTTCGGAACTCCCGCCGCCACGCCTATGCTGATCGTCTGGATACCAAGTTGATTTCCGGAGTGTGGCACCTTCATAGCCGCAACTGCCTCGCGGACGTCTTCGGCTACTTGTACTGCGGCTTCTATCGTCGAGTTTGGCAAGATCACAGCAAACTCTTCGCCCCCAAATCGTGCGGCGATCTCAGCCTTACTTTGCAACGCACTCGCGATTACGTGTGCTATGCAGCGTAGACATTCATCTCCGCCGACGTGTCCGTAGAGATCGTTGTATGCCTTAAAAAGGTCGACATCAATTAGCAGAAGCGCCAAGGACTGCTCGCTGAGAATTGCCCGATGCCAAGCCCCCTCAAGCCTTTCGTCGAACGCTCGCCTGTTTGCCAAGCCAGTCAACGCATCTGCATTTGCCAATTCGCGGTATCGCAGCTCGCTCTTCTGCAACGAAATCTCGAGAGCTTTACGCTCCTCGAGCAGGGCGGCAACCGGGAAGAAAGTGAACAATGCTACTGCCAGGAAAATCTGCTCAATCACGATTTTGTGCAGCAAGTTCGTACCCGTGATCAGCATTAGCGGACCATGGCCTGTGACCGTGAAGCAAATCGAGATCAACGCAATCACAAACACGGCGAGCACAGTCCCCGGAAAACCTAATCGGAACACTACTAGTAAAAGCGCCGGGAAGATGAAGAAGATCAATGGGTCTCTGCTGTGGCTGAATACCATCGCTGTCGCGGCCGCTGGCACCATCAGGAATAGCAATGTTTTCGGCAGTTGCTGGCTTTGCAACATCGTAAAAAAGCCTGGTCGCTGCAGGATAAAGACCAGAGGCGCAATGATTGCCATGCCCAGCACATCGCCGAGATACCAGGTGCGAAATAGCATCCACCAGGGACCAGCATTTACAAAGAGCATCGTCCACGAAGCTCCCAGAGCACTGGTTAGCGCAGTTGCTCCCACTACAGCAACTCCAAGAAATCCCAGTAATGGGAGGCGTTTCGTCAACGGGAGGGGATTACCAAACCATCGTGTCAGCAGCACGGACGAGGTTATTACTTCCACGGAGTTCGCTACTGATACGCCGATTGCCAGCCGTAGCGGATCACCATAGATCGCATCCGCCAACGTATCGGCGAGGAAGCCGGCGATGAAATAAGGAATCCATGTGCTTTTCGGTCTTGTAACGACTAGCGCAAACAGAAGCCCATTGGTAAACCAGATCGTCGCAACCCCATCTGATTGTCGTGAGAGCACGATGCCAAGCCAGGAAAATAACAACAAAATAAAAAATGTCGCAGTGAGGTGGCCCCAGTGAAGTAGCTCGGAACGTGATTGTGCAGGGGTGACTTCGATGGCAGCACAATTGGCCAGCCCCACATCGAGCGACGTTTCGCCAACACTCTTGTTTAATTCCATTGCATTCCTATTCCAGCACTCCCAACGCTGTCAGCATACTGCAAGAGGAGGTGTCTAGCAGGGTGTTGCTCAGAGCGTCCCGCGAACTATCCGTTGCTGTGCTTTTATAGCCCTGCGGTTTCGAACCGAATAGCTGTCAGTGACTTGCTAGGGCCACAAAATCCTATAATGCGCAATTACGCCGCGTCCGGGGGAACTTGCCCTATGCAAGCGCTTCATTCAAATCCAAAAACTGGACCGCGGAAGACATATTGAGACGATGACTCGATAGTAGCAAGTCGGAGATTCCTCGTCAGTAAAAACGTCAGGTCAAAGCACCCTTGACTGAAACCCCGTCAGCCAGGAGCCGTCTAAACTCATATGACTGCCCCCCGTTTGCTCCGGCCCCTTTTGATGGCCGTTGTTCTGCTCGCACTGAGCCTCCATGTTTGCTGTCTTACCGCACAACAAAAGGCCGCTGCAGATCAGTCCTCTACGACCACGGCGCCCACAATCGCCGTCGATGCCCGGTTAGTCAATCTTCCAGTCGTCGTTCGGGACAAAAAGGGAGCGCTCATCCAAAATCTCACAAAAGATGACTTTACGCTCCAAGTAGACGGTAAACCCCAGACCATCCGATACTTCGACAAGGACACTAACCTTCCCCTCACCCTCGGTCTGCTCGTCGACATCAGTCAGTCACAGCGCAATGTCTTGGATGAAGAACGTACGGCAAGCGGCACCTTTCTTGACCAAATGTTGACCAATCCGAAGGATCAGGCCTTCATCGCTCAGTTTGCACGTCAAACCGAGCTGTTGCAGGATCTGACCACCTCACGCCCGCTTCTCCAAAAGGCACTTAGGGAGATTGACACTCCCGGTCCGGCGTCCGACGATGACAGCAGCCATAGCCGCGGGGGAACCGTTCTCTACGACGCGCTCTTTCTAGCCGCCGACGAGCTAATGAGCAAGCAAACTGGTCGCAAGGCATTGATCATTCTCTCTGATGGAGTAGACCGAAACAGCAAGGAAAATCTAGTTCGATCAATCGAAGCTGCTCAGAGAGCCGATACCATCATCTACGCCATCTACTTCAAAGGCGAGGAATCTCATCCGCAAAACAACAACACGCAGCGTGGCCGAGGTGGCTTCCCCGGAGGGGGGTTCCCTGGAGGCGGATATCCCGGCGGTGGTTACCCGGGGGGCCGTGGTGGAGGCAACGGCGGAGGCAATGGGGGTAACTACCCCACCCAAAACCACGTCGATGGAAAGAAAATACTCGAACGCATGGCTCAGGAGACAGGCGGTCGTCTATTTGAAGTAAAGAAAAATCAGGACGTTGCGCAAATCTACAACCAGATAGCTGAAGAACTCAGGGCGCAGTACCGCCTCGGTTATACTCCTTCCCAAGATGCAGCTTCGAGCGGCTATCATCAGGTCGCTGTGGATGTTCACCAAAAAGGGCTATTCGTCCAGACCCGTGACGGCTACTACAGCGGAAAGTAGAAATCGCTCAGTCCCGACAACCATGCATCTTCGCAAACTATACTTTCATAAGGTCCTATGAACACGAATCTCGGTCGCATCGTTTTTGCGGTTGCCACATTAATGTTGGCGCTCCCCGTTACTTCTCTCACTCGCGCTACGGCGCAGTCGGCCTTTATGGTTAACAGAAATCTTTACTCGGAGACTGCGAACGCCGGCACCGATATCACGGCTGCAATGACGACTGCTCGCCGTGAACACAAACGCATCATTCTCGATTTCGGCGCGAACTGGTGCGGCGACTGTCAGGTTCTTGACTACTACTATCGTCAGAGTCCCAATGCGGAGCTTCTAGCCAAACACTTCATTGTTGTGCATATCGATACTGGGCACGTAGACCACAACGTGGACGTAGCAAAGAAGTATCATGTTCCCATCGCCCATGGCATTCCTTCGCTCGCTGTCATCGACGCTCACGGCAATCTCCTCTACGCCGAACACGAAAAGGAGTTCGAGCACACCAGTGTCGAAGCTGTCACAGCCTTCCTCAACCGTTGGAAGGCCTAGTCGCCCCGGTCCACTTGTCGAGTTGTCTAAATGAGAAGACTCCTCCGTCTTCCCAGAATCCTTCAAGGAACACTGGTTCGTGCGATGCGACACGATAGTCTGAATCTCGCCCAATCGACAGCCTATTCCGCCATGGTCTCGCTCTTCCCAGCCCTTATCGTCGCTGCCGCAGTCATCAGCATGGTTCCCGACACCACCCCTCTCCGTTTTCAATTCGCTGTCTTCTTCGACCGGATTCTGCCTCCAGACGTCAGCCCACTGCTCCAGAGTTACTTCGTAGCGTCGCCTCAGACCATTCGCTCCACTCATGCGCTGAGCCTAGCGTTCCTGGTCAGCCTTACAGGAGCCTCGAGCGTTCTAGCTACCCTCATGGAGGGTCTGCGTCGTGCGAACGAACTGCCTGCCGACTGTTGGACATTCTGGCAGCGTCGCTTTCGTGCCCTTCTTCTGGTTCCGCTCTCGCTAATCCCATTTGCGTTGGCTAGCGTACTAGTGGTCTTTGGTCATTTCATTACGGCCTGGCTCGCCCTACATATCACGCCCTCTGCTCGTACTCCGGTGTTTATCCTGGCGCTTCTAATACGTTGGAGCGTTGCACTAACTGGCAGCATTGGTATTACCGCACTTATCTATCATATGGGGACACCGATGCGGCAGTCTTGGAAGCGCACTCTCCCCGGAGCCTTTGTTTCCACCGCGATGTGGTTCTTTGCCACCGTTGTTTTTGGGTGGTATGTTACGCGTTTCGCCAATTATTCTCAGGTATATGGCTCACTTGGCGCGGGTATAGCGCTTCTTTTCTGGCTCTACATTATTTCACTCTGCGTTTTGTGCGGAGCCGAGTTCAATGCCGAGTTTCACTCTCGTTTTTTTCACCCGCATCGTCCTCATTCTGCCTCCACTCCCCCAAACACCCTCCTGCCCGGTTAGAATTGCCACGGCAGTTAAAACTCACTGGTCATACCATCTTTAGTTCGCGATGGTGAGAAAGTTTCCGCAAGCGACCCATGAAGAAATCTTTGAACTCAATGCCCAATGTTGCCCCCTTTTCCGCAATGGAACGTGGTCGTCGTGCCAAGATCGTTGCCACCCTCGGCCCCGCTTCAAGCACTCCAGAGATATTTCGCCAGCTTGTCCGTGCTGGACTCGACGTCGCTCGCCTCAACTTTTCCCACGGCAGCCACGATCAAAAGGCCGAACTCATCCGTATGGTCCGCACCGTCTCCAAAGCGGAGGGCAAGCCCATATGTATCCTCGCTGACCTGCAGGGCCCTAAGATTCGTACTGGGAAGCTTAAGGGTCATAAGCCCGTGCAGCTTGTCGCAGGCAAGCGATTGACGATCACCCCTCGAGAGATCGAAGGCACCGCCGCATTGGTTGGTACCACCTTCAAGACGCTGGCTGAAAATCTTGAACCCGGGTCCCGTATCCTGCTTTCCGACGGTCTCATCGAACTGCGTGTCGAGTCAGTCCGGGGCGTCGATGTTACCTGCGAGATCGTCAACGGCGGTATGCTAGGCGAAAACAAAGGTATCAATCTTCCGGGTATTGCCGTCAACGTCCCATCCTTGACGGAAAAGGACGAAGAAGACCTTATCTTCGCCATCGGTCAGGGTGTAGATACTATTGCGGTCTCTTTCGTTCGCACAGCCGACGACGTACGCCATGTAAAGAACCGTCTTGCGGCTCTCAAGTCTGACGCATGGGTCGTGGCAAAGCTCGAGAAGCCCCAGGCAATTGAGCACCTCGACAGCATTCTTGAAGTCACAGACGCTATCATGGTAGCCCGCGGAGACCTCGGTGTAGAAGTCCCACCAGAAAAGGTCCCCGCCATCCAGAAACACATCATTCGACGCGCCGCCGAGTTCCGCAAGCCTGTCATCACTGCGACGCAGATGCTCGAATCGATGATCGACAACCCACGTCCTACCCGTGCCGAGGCCTCAGACGTGGCTAACGCCATTTATGACGGCACTGACTCCGTTATGCTTTCAGCCGAAAGCGCTGCAGGGAAGTATCCCGTTGAAGCTGTTGCAATGATGGCCAAGATCATCACCGAGACAGAACACCAGATACGCCTCGATCCACGTCCCGCGCTGGGTCATCACCCGAGTGTCCGTCTTTCTATCGCCGAGACCATTTGCGAGTGCATGTCGCACGCGGCTGACGACCTCGACGTAGCCGCTATTGCCATCTTTACTGAGAGCGGTATGACTGCTCGACTTCTTTCGAAATACCACCCAGACCCGCCTATCTTTGCTCTGTCGCCTTTCGAGAAGGTTATTAACCGCACGATGCTACTGTGGGGCACTTATCCCATTCTCTGCGCTCGCTTTCGCGATACAGACAAGCTCGTCAACATGGCCGAGCAGATTCTGGAGACACAAGGTCATGTTCATCAGCGTCAGATCGTAGGCATTGTCGCGGGAACTCGCACCAAGTCAGGCGCAACCAACTTTATGCGCCTCCATATGGTCGGCGACCGCGATACCGAAACCAACAAGTCTAAGTCCAAAACAAAGAAAAAAACGAAGTGAAGCGGAATTCCTCATGCGCACTTTGCTGCAAATACGAAAGGGCCGCTTCGGCAGTCGAAGCGGCTTGTCTTCGTAAATGAGAGTAGTAAATCAGCCAAAGCGTAACTTGAGACGTATCGCGCCAGCGATGCCAAATATGCCAGTACCAAATAGTGCGAGGCTGTTGGGTTCGGGGACTGGAGAGTTCTTGCTCAAGGAGATCGAGTCAAACTCGGCCGTGGTGTTGCCTTTCGGTCCACTCAATTGTGCGAAGTTGAGTGCGAAAACATTGTTCAAGTTGATCTCATCGTGGTTGGCAAGTGCGAACGAAACTCCGTCAGAATCAAAAAACTTAGTTCCCAAGAGGATTCCAGGGTAGACCAGTTTGTTGTCGTTGCCGCCGAACATACCGGCTCCAGTCAACGAGGTGATGACTGAGGTTCCAGACCAGTCTGTGATCGTACCTGCAATACCAGTAATGTCATAGATGTCGGAGGATCCCTCTTCGATCGCTGTGAACGTGCCCGCTCCAGAGAAAAGGAGATTCGAGCCGAAGACAGGAACGCCTGCAAAGTTGAAATCAAAGGTATCCGCGTGAGCAACAGAAGCTGTAGAGAGAATGACCAAGGCCAAAATGCAGAGTTTCAGTATTCTGTGTTTCATAAAAACTCCTAAGAGATCGCTGAGAGTCACTTACGAGAGGTAATGCATTCCGAGGGCCAATCTCAGAGTCGTGAAAAAGCCGTTAGTGATGCGTATCTCGCATATCTTGAGAAGTGGAATGACCGGCTAATGTGCAGTTAATTACAATATAAAAGTGGTATTAGTTTTCTCTTTTAGCGCTGCAAGGGAAATTTTTACCAGAATTATTCTGGGTTTTAAGCGAAGGCTATTGGCGTAGATCACTGCTGCAGTCATGGAATCTGTACTCGTACAATTGACTTCATGGGCCGCATCCGTATTCTCTCCGACCTTGTGGCGAACCAGATTGCTGCCGGTGAAGTCGTCGAACGACCTGCCTCCGTCGTCAAAGAGCTCCTCGAAAACTCCCTCGACGCAGGTGCGACTCGTATTCGCATAGAGGTAGAAGGTGGCGGTCGCAAGCTTATCCGCATCACGGACAACGGCCACGGCATGGTTCGCGACGACGCACTGCTCGCTTTTGAGCGTCACGCCACTTCCAAACTTCGTAACGCCGAAGATCTTCTTTCCATAGCGACTCTCGGATTTCGCGGCGAAGCTCTACCGTCGATCGCCAGCGTCTCCCGCCTACAACTTGAAACACGCGTTGCAGAAGAGACTTCGGGAACTCTCTTAGAGATAGCTGGTGGCAATATCCTTCGCGTCGAAGACGCCGGTCTGCCCGTCGGCACCACCATCACCCTACGCGACCTCTTCTTCAACACTCCAGCACGCCGCAAATTCCTTAAGTCTGAGCAGACCGAGTTATCGCATATTGCTGCACTCGTCACGCACTACGCCCTTGTCCATCCCACAAAGCATTTTGAGCTTCACTCGCACACTCAGGCTCTTCTTGTCGCGCCCGCAGTTGCGAACGCAGCAGATCGTCTCTTCCAAATCTTTGGCAGGGACACCAGCAACTACATGCTGCCTAGTACTGCCGAACTTGATTTCACACGCGCCGGCATTCCCGAACCACCTCCTTGGAAGCGCGAAGAGGACTACGTTGCGCCCGACCCTGGTTATCTCCGCTTGACAGGCTTCGTCTCTAAGCCTGAATTGCAAAAGCTCAACCGCAACTCCATCTATGTCTTTGTCAATCAACGTTTGATCCGCGACAAACTCATTCTCCATGCGCTTTCGGAAGCCTATCGAAATATCCTCCCGCCAACCTCTTATCCGGTTGTGCTTCTCTATTTGGAGATGCCGCCGCAGGAGGTTGATGTAAATGTCCACCCGGCCAAGACGGAAGTCCGCTTTCGCCAGCCAAACTTCGTCCACGACTTCGTCAGGGACACCATACGCACTACGCTCATCCAGGCACGTCCAGCCGCTAGTTTCATTACCGCCCTCGAGAATGGTCCGCACGGCGTCTCGAGTTCTCTCCTGATCGACGTCAGCCCGCTCCCTGGCCCCCCGGATGGTGGCGACTCCATACGTCCGCCGGTTTTTGATCCAACTCAACAGCCCGCAAGCTTCGGAGGTCGTGATTTTGACTCATTTGGCGCCGAGGAGAGTGTTCCCTTTTCTTCCGACAGTTCAGAAGTAACTCAATGGGATAGTCAGCCCTTCGCCGAAACCGTAAAGTCTCCTACCTTTCAGCTTGCTGCCCCGATCGTCCCGACCTCTCCAGGTCGTTTCGCCTTCTCAGGCCACTCAATCCCTATAGGTTACGAACCCGGAGATGCTGGATCCATTGACGAGTCAGCCACGCCGGAGCAAGCAGATACACTCAGCGCGCTCTCCACCCTCAAGCCGGTGGGCCAGCTTCGCGATTCCTTTATCCTTGCCACCAACGAAGAGGGGCTCTGGATCATCGATCAGCACGTTGCTCATGAGCGCATCTTGTTCGAAAAAGTTCTCCGTGATCGCGACACTGAGCGTATCCAGCGCCAGCGTCTCTTGATGCCGTTGCTCATTGACCTTCTTCCGGCGCAGATGATCACCTTCGCCGAAATCGCCGAAGAGTTGGAACGTAATGGTTTCGAAGCGGAGCCTTTCGGCCCACGCACACTAGCCGTTAAAGCTGCGCCCGTCGGTCTCGAAGGCCGCGAACTGGAGCATCTCCTTGAAGAGGTTCTCGCCATTCCTGACCGTAACCGGCAGAGTGAAAACTCAGAAGCCCGCCGTCGCCGCATCGCCGCTTCAATCGCCTGTCACGCAGCGATCAAAATCAATCAGCCGCTCGAGTACTCGAAGATTGAATGGCTGTTAGACGCTCTTGGGAAAACGGAGCATCCTACAGCTTGTCCCCACGGCCGACCCATAGCGTTGCGTTACTCCTACAAGGACATACAAAAGGCATTTCAGCGTATTTAGTCGCATTGAGGGCTGTTAATTTTCCAGAATATGCCTATGCTGGCAAACCGCTGCGTACTAGTTTGCAACCAATCTAAGGCTGACGTCACTTTGACTGGAGAAGCATTTGCACAAACCTGTTGGCAAATACCGCATGCGTTCCGTCTGGGGATATTGTCTCTTTTCTGTGT
>Ga0302227_10001358_pt1 | contig 18422 bp, 17 predicted proteins | sample II_Palsa_N1_1_FD_193525 | JGI IMG/M metagenome (GOLD analysis project Ga0302227, IMG submission 193525) | Peat permafrost microbial communities from Stordalen Mire near Abisko, Sweden - II_Palsa_N1_1 | ecosystem: Environmental > Terrestrial > Soil > Palsa > Peat permafrost | place: Sweden... | reverse complement strand
TCTTCAAGCGATCCCCGATGACAATGCCGTCGGTGGTGATCCAATACTTTCGGATTTCCCGGCTGTGGGCGGTTCTGCGCATCTTCACCACCATCATGATCTGGCACAGTTCACCATCGATCTCTACATAACGCATTCGGATGATGTCGTCGGTGAGGAACGAGATCGAATAGCTACTAAAGGACAGCTCGGTGAAAGTCTCCGGCATCTCCAGGGTGCTCAGGATGGTGATGCCGATAGCGGTCAGGGCAAAGATCATGCGGTAGAGCGATTCGCGGAAGTCGGTGCGGAAGGAGGGAGCCAAGGCCATCTCGAAGCCGGCTAGGGAATCGATCACCAAACGCTTTGCGCCCGTCCTCTTTACGGCGTCGAGAATCTCCTGCATCATCTCGTCCACCGACAAATCCAGAGGCCGGAGGTAAATCACCTCCAGCCTGCCTTCGGTAAGCGGCGTCTGGAGATCGAGTCCGAATTCCGAAGCGCGTGCAGTGTATTCGTTGGGCCGCTCTTCAAAGACCGCCGCAATACCCGGTTCGCCCGCGCTTATGCCCGCAGCAAGGAATTGCGTTGCTATGAGCGATTTACCGGTCCCCGACGAACCGGCGATCAGCAAGCTGTCTCCCTCCGGAACGCCGCCGCCCATCATCTCGTCCAGCGCCGGGATACCCATGGAGAGACGCCTCGCGGTGCCATATGTCTTCCTCTGACCCACCAGCCCAAGGGTCCGTGAAAAGGCCTGCAGGCCGTCCTCGGTGATGCGGAAGGTGTGCAGTCCCGGCACGGAGGCCTGCCCCCGGAGCTTCATGATCTGCATCTTTCGAACAACGGAGTTCCGGTCCACTTGCTGAAAGAGCCAGAAAAGGCCGTCGGCGACGGTGAAGACGGGATTGTCGCGCAACTCCGATTCGGAGTACTCGCCGATCAGGAACGTGGTTGCTTCCCAACTGGTGAGCAGGAGCGCCAACTGCTGCACGAACGTTTGTACAGCCATATTCGCGCCTTCGTGCATCTCGCTGCGTAGCACCGTCCGGAAGGAGTCCACCACCACAATGCTCGGGTTGGCGGCTTCCACCTGCTTGGAAATCTCTTCCAGCACTCCCTCTAGCCCGCGCTCGACGAGATCCTGGCTCAGGTTGACGAAGCGCACCGCATTGTTCAGCTTGGCTGCATCAAAGAAGGTAAATTGCTGCTGATAGCGCAGCATCTTCAGCGCCGGTTCTCCGAGTACGGTGAAGTAAAGGGCGGGCCGTTCTACCGTGGCATTGGCGAAGATGAACTGGTGCGCCAGAGTGGTCTTGCCGCATCCGGGCGCACCCGCGATGATGTTGAACGAAAACTCTGGGAGGCCGCCACCGAGTATCTCATCGAGTCCGGGAACTCCGGTCGGCAACTGGTTGATCTTAACCTTGCTCTGCTCGTTCATTTTGAGTGGTCCCTTCCAAAGTTAGTTTCGGGGCTGGGCAGATCTGGCCACACATCATGCAGCAGCCGGAGCGTGAGAGACTCGCCGATGAACGTGATCATCAGCCCAATTAACTGCGCAATGAGCACGGCACCTGACTGCGCCGCTTCACCGTTCAGACCTTGTAGCGATCCGTCCGAATTAACTTCCCATGCGGCGATTACCGGAGACTCTTGCTTTGCCAAGGTCAATGCGCGCGCCAGGAGTGAACGAAAGCCCGCTGCCCCAGCCAGCGTGGTTAGGGGACGTCGAAGCTTGTCGCACACGCGACCCACCGCATGCGTATCCGCATTCGTTGTCCCTGCCTCAACCGCTTCGAAAGCCAGAAGCCGTTGGGCGAGTTCGCGTGTTGTCAGTGCGTCGGCGCTGCGCGTCATCTATTCGTGCTTGTACCATGATCCTGCTAAGCGAGTTTACGCTGTCGCGAATCCACTGACTGGTCAAAGCAGGACATCTCTACCCGGAAGGGTTCAAGTTCGCTCATCGAAGGCTACTTCCGGTTGCCGTCTTTGATTACTGCAGGATGGCGACGACCACTGGCACCCAGTTTTTCCTGCTCGATACCGCTCACATTTAATGACCCATTTCAATTAGCTTGATAGTTATCACGCGCAACGGAGTCGTATGAAGAGTGTTGGCAATTTCATCGCCAAGGCGACCGGCAGAAAGTAACATGGAGATAAGGCCTCTCATGCAACGCGAGGCCTAGTGTGTAAGGAGAGAACCGATGCTTCCTCCACCAATGATTCGTGATTGGGCCAGCAAGCTCATTGCTTCTGAAGTTGATGCTGATTCAGCCTCGGCACAGACTGAGCTTGCGACACTTCGGGTCTATGAAAAGCTTCGTCGGCAATTCTGCGCCCCCGTAGGAGTTGACGCATTTCAGGCTCTCGCTTCTCGTGCCTTGTCATTGGCAAAGTCGGAGTTTCCAAGCCTCCGTGCCGTAAGCGTAACGGCGAATGGAAGCTTGGGCGGTGTTGGCGAAGTCGAAAGCCAACTGAGCGAAGCTGAGGATGCTGAGGTCGGGATCACTCTGATTGCACAGATGCTCAGACTATTTAGTACTCTCCTTGGCGAGGCAGCAACAGTGCGTTTAATAGAAGATGCGTCCGTTCGGATTGAAGTCAAAGTGGAGTTGGACACGACAGCTCCGAGCATCTCCGCGACAGGCACGAACTACCTCGGGCCTTTTAAGAATATTTTGTTGGAGGCTGACCAACTAAGGCACGTGAGCGAACGCCTTGAGACCCTTGCGGACACACATGCCGATATTGACGAACTTATGGGCGTAGCGGGAAATATCCGCAATATTGCTACAGTGTTGGATGTTTTTACACTCGTCCGAAGCAAGGGCGGTAGCTCACGCGATAGCGTACTTATCCCACCAACGAATGGATATCTGAATTGAGGCGCCTGGCAATTTAAGGTCACGCATCATTTGAGGCTTAGCACCATCGCTACGGTGTCCGCAAATTCATTTCGGAAGACGAGTTCGTGGAGAAGCGTCAGTTCTAGCTGGAACCGTTGGCGGGCAATACAAGCGATTCATAGAGCATGGCAGACAATCGCCGCAAATCCAAGGAGAGTTCTTGTCCCAAAGTTTTCGTATTTTGGTCGCTCTGGCCTTCGGCCGCGAGATACGCAACCTGCATGAGGCTCGGTAGAGAGTTGTTGAGCCGGCGCGCCAGTCTGTTCGCCATTTCATTGGAGGCGGCAGCTTTCGCCTGCTGCAACAGCGCGTCCTGTTGGCGCTGGTGCCGACGGGCTTACCTTGAAATGACAGGTTTCGAGTCGCCACATCGACGCTTGATTACCTGTGGTCCAACTTTTTGTTACAGGCACTCAGCAGATTCGCGGAAGTTGTTCGCCGGACATCATGTCGAGAACACGATTCCCCCCAATCCGGCTTTGAAGGGTGACGATACCGGGCCGTTGGCTCGCATGGTCGCGGTCGTAGACCATTCCAATTTGCGTTGCGCCTTCTGAGACACTGATTGAACGCAAGATGGTCAGCGCGCGATCGGCATCCTTCTCCGAGAGAAAGACCGCGAATCGGCCCTCGTTGGCGACATAGAGCGGATCAAGGCCGAGCAATTCGCAAGCTCCGCGAACAATTTCCGAGACCGGAATGAGCGCCTCATCTACGGTGATTCGAAACCCGTTGATCGAGGCGATCTCATTGAGCGCTGAAGACAAGCCTCCACGAGTGAGGTCACGCAGACAATGAATCTCGATACCGGCATCGAGAAGCGCTTCTACTGCGGGCCACAGCGAAGCCGTGTCGCTGCATACGGGGCCTTCGAACTCCAGGCCTTGGCGAACTGACAAGATGGCGATTCCATGAGCGCCAAGGTCGCCGCTGACCAGAACGACGTCGCCGGCGCGGATGGATTCCGGACCGATTGTGTTTGGTGCGACGATTACTCCGACACCCGTGGTGTTGATGAAGATTCCGTCGCCCTTCCCCTTGTCTACGACCTTGGTGTCGCCAGTCACGATCGGCACGTCGGCAACGAGCGCTGCGTCGCGCATGGATTCGACCACGTGACGGAGGGTCTCCATCGCCAGCCCCTCTTCCAGCACGAAACCGGCGCTGAGCGCGATCGCCTGCGCACCGCACATGGCAAGGTCATTGACGGTGCCGTTGACGGCAAGGTCCCCGATGGTCCCACCGGGGAAGACAAGTGGTTGCACAACGTAGGTGTCGGTTGTCATGGCAAGCCTGGCGCCGCCGATGGCAAGCAGGGCGCCATCGTGCCGCCCGTTCAGCGCTGGGTTAGAGAAAGCCGGAAGAAAGATGTCTTCGATAAGCTGATTGGTAAGCCTACCACCGCCACCATGGGCAAGAAGGATGCGGTCAGTGGCTGGTCGCGGTAAGGGACACGAGAGAATCGACATGATCCTTCCTCCTTCCGAAGTGGAAGTAGGCTGCGCACGCGCCTTCCGATGAGACCATCGGTGCGCCCAACGGAGTGTCCGGAGTGCACCTTGTGCCAAAGGCTGGACAGTCGTACGGTCTGCGGAGACCTTGCAGCACCAGCCCAGCGATACACTCGGCCGATTCTTCCGCATCTTCAAGTTGCAAGCCAAACTTCGTTTCGGCATCCATGGCGCGGTAAGTGTCACGCAGACGAAGTCCACTGGACGGTATTTCGCCAATTCCTCGCCAGGCACGATCGGTAACCTTGAAGACTTCGGCAACCCGAGCTTGCGCTTTCAGATTCCCGACCTTCTGCACGGCGCGAGTGTACTGGTTTTCTACGCCTGCGTGGCCCCGTTCAAGCTGCACCACCAACATCAGCACTCCTTCCAGAAGATCCAGTGGTTCAAAGCCAGTGACGACGATCGGGACACCAAATTCCTGGCTAATTGAAAAGTATTCTTCATAGCCGGTGACCATGCAGGCGTGGCCTGCTGCGAGGAACGCCTGCACTTGACAGTCCGGGGAAGCAAGCACGGCCTCCATCGCAGGGGGAACTAGCACGTGCGAGACGAGCATTGAAAAATTAGACAACTGCTCGCGTGTCGCCTGCCATACTGCCATAGCATTGGCCGGCGCGGTGGTTTCAAAGCCGACAGCAAAGAATACGACCTCACGTCCAGGGTTGGAGCGGGCGAGTTGAAGGGCGTCGAGCGGCGAATAGACAATGCGTACATCGGCGCCCAGAGACTTGGCATCGAGCAGGCTTTGAGTGGAGCCTGGAACGCGGAGCATGTCGCCGAAGGAACAGAGAATGACCTGCGGCAAGAGTGCAGTGGCAACAGCACGGTCGATCATTGCGACCGGGGTCACGCACACTGGACAGCCCGGCCCATGAACAAGGGTGATGAGCGACGGAAGCAGTTCCTGCAATCCGCTTTTGACGATTGTGTACGTCTGGCCGCCGCAGACCTCCATGATGGTCCATGGGCGCGTAGTCATGCGACGAATCTCCTGAGCCATGCGTTGAACCGAATCGTAGTCACGGTATTCATCGAGGAATTTCATGGGGTATGTCCAGCTTCCTCTATTTCGAGATCCTCGAGCAGGTCGAGTTCCCGGAGCGCATCGAAGACCCGGCGCGCCTCATCTTCGTTCACGATCGACAGGGCAAATCCTACGTGGACCATCACGTAATCCCCCACGCGTGCCTCCGGTGTGTAGTCGAGACACACCTCTTTACGTATTCCTCCGAAGTCGACCTTCCCTCGGCGGAGACCGAGATGTTCTTCAACAACGACGGTGACAATCTTTCCAGGCACAGCTAGACACATGGCCGCTTCCCTCAGTTGATCATTGCGGCAAGAACAGCCTGCCCTAAGGCGAGGCCACCGTCATTTGCCGGAACCTGACGGTGCGTGAAGACGTTGAAACCCCTGTTCTCGAGTAAACGTCGAGACCGCCGGGTAAGGTAGGCGTTCTGGAAGACGCCTCCGCTGAGGACGACATCGCGAGAGCCAGTGATTTGTGCAACCGCAAGAATCCAGTCCGCCAGAGCATTGTGGAATTTTGCAGAGATCATACCAACAGCGACCCCCGAAGCTAGCTCAGCTCGAATATCACCCACCAGAGACGCCCAGTCGCCGATGCCGTTTGCGGCAGTGACTGTGTAGGCTTCGTCTGTTTTGATTTGTCCAATCGCACTTTCCAGACACATCGCAGCGTGTCCTTCGAACAGGTTGTGTTCCGCGACGCCGATTAGGTAGGCGACCCCATCAAACATCCTCCCCACACTTGAGGTCTGCGGCGCGTTGATTTCATGCTCGAGCATTGCGCAGACCTGGGGCTGGAGGAATTGGCGAGCCTTGTCAGGACCCAGTGTCTTCCAGAGCAATCCCGCCGCTGGACGAGCACAATCGCGCATGGCAGTTTCCCCTCCGGGCAATGCGAATGGCCGAAGCGATGCGACACGCTCGAAGCCGTTCTGATCTGCCGCAAAGAATTCTCCTCCCCAAATAGTTCCATCCGCGCCGAGACCCGCGCCATCCCACGCCACGCCGAGGTAGGGAGTTTTCAGACCATTTTCGGCGGCGCACCCCGCGACGTGAGCCTGATGGTGGAGGACTCGCACCAGGGGCACACCAGCTTTCCTTGCGTGCTGCTCAGCCCACTGGGTGGAGGCATAATCGGGGTGAAGATCACAAGCGATTATCTCGGGGCGGAATCGATAGAGTTTGCAGAGATCGTCTATGGTTCGCTCGAACGCCTCTCTAGCCTCGGGCGAGTCGAGATCGCCGATATGCTGGCTCAGCCACACCTGCTTGCCGAACCCGATTGCGACGGTGTTCTTGAGATGGCCTCCGACGGCAAGCACAGGACGCAGGTCGAACGGAACTATCACTGGCAGCGGAGCATACCCGCGAGCGCGGCGTAGTATGTGGGGACCGTCCATCAGTCGGACCACAGAGTCGTCACAGGGGCGAGCGATCGGCCGGTTATGGAGAACGAAGATGTCAGCAAGATTCCCCAGGCGCACGAGGGCTTCCTCGTTGTCGATCGCGATCGGTTCCCCGGCGCAGTTCCCGCTCGTAGCTACAAGCGGGAACGGGTAATGCGCCATAAGTAGATGATGCAACGGCGAAGACGGCAGCATAACGCCGATACACGGAGAGCGTTCGGCGACTTCGGGTGCGATGTCAGACTCGTTTTTCGGTTGGAGGAGAACAATGGGTGCGGCTGGCGAGCGAAGAAGCCTCTCTTCTTCAGCGCTGACCTCGGCATAACGACACACGACTTCCATCGAAGGCATGAGCATGGCAAACGGCTTGAGTTCTCGTCGCTTGCGCTCACGTAGACGCGCTACAGCAGCCGGGTTGCGAGCGTCTACCAGCAACTGGAATCCGCCGATACTCTTGAGAGCGATGATGTGGCCTCGCTCCAGCGCAGTCGCAAGTTCGGAGAAAACGCTCGTTCCCTCCGCAGCGATGGGTGATAGCCACAGCTTCGGTCCGCAAACGGCGCAAGCATTGGGTTGCGCGTGAAAGCGGCGGTCGTGCGAGGACTCATATTCGCGGCGGCACGATGAACAGAGAGTGAACGTCTGCATCGTAGTGTTGGGCCGGTCGTATGGAATGTCGAGCATGATCGTGTAGCGCGGTCCACACTGGATGCAATTGGTAAAGGGATAGGCAGACCGGCGGTTCTGCGGATCAAGCATATCGGCGAGGCATTGGGAACACGTGGCGATGTCCGGGAGGATTGCTGCGCTCCTCGGGCCTGACGGATCGTCGTTAACGCTGAGGAGAATTTCGAAGCCGATCTTTCGGTTAGGAGCAACTCTAGAGGTCTGTTGTTCTGTGATGACCGCTGCCGGCGGCGTTGCTGCGTGGAGCGCCACGAGAAATTGACTTAACCGTTCCGACTCACCCTCTACCTCGATTTCAAGGCCTGCGATGGTGTTCCTTACCCAGCCGCTAAGCTGCATCCGCTGGGCGAGGCGGTAAACCGTCGGTCGAAAACCAACGCCCTGAACGGTGCCTTGAAGGACGATCCGTTGGCGCTCGGTTTGGGAAGATAGGACGGCGGTCATGTCACGCACTCGCCAGTGCCGTTTGGACTCGCGTTTGGACCGCGTTCTGAATCCAATTCGTCCAGGCGTCCAGTCCTTCGCCCGTTCTCGCGGAGAGGGAAAAAATCGTGGCGGTGGGGTTGACCTCGCGGATATTCCTCTCGAGTTCGGTGAGGTCAACGCCGGACGCATCCGCAAGATCAATCTTGTTGACAAGGACCACGTTGGCTTTGTTGAACATGACAGGATACTTCTTAGGCTTTTCAGGGCCCTCCGCTACACTGCAAACGACAACGCGTAAGGACTCTCCGAGATCGAAGGACGCTGGACAGATGAGATTGCCAACGTTCTCGATAATGAGCAGATCGAGGCCGCTCACAGGGAATGCCTCGAGTGCACGGGCGATCATGCGCGCATCGAGATGGCACACTGTTCCGGTCGTAATTTGATGGGCGCGAACGCCGAGCGCTTTAATCCGCTGGGCATCGAGGTCCGTCTGAAGGTCGCCTTCAATGACAGCGACGCGCATTTGACCGCGAAAGGCTTTGAGGGTTCCTTCGAGCAGCGTCGTCTTACCTGCGCCGGGCGCCGACATCAGGTTCATGACGATCAAACCTTCCCGGGCGAAGAGTTCGCGATTCGCAATCGCTGTTTGCTGGTTCGCGTTTAGTACATTGGCCTGGACTGAAATTCGTTCTGGTGCTGGTTGCATTGAGAGACCTCCTGTTCTGAGTCGACTTCGATGTATTCGATTTCAAGCTCTTCGCCAGAGATAATCTCCAACGGAAAACCGCACTCACTACAAATGAGGCATACCCCGCACATGGGCTCGGTTGAACTGTCGCAGACAGCGCAGCGGACGATCATTGGTATCCTCTCGATATCGAGCCGGGCGGCATGCGAGAGTGTTCCCTCGCGGCAGATCTCAAACGCGAACTGGAGGGCCTCCGGAACGATCGTCGTAAACTTGCCCAGGCGCAGTTTGATGACCTGTACTAGCAGTGCTTTCTGCTCGCGAGCTTTCGTCTCGGCAATCTGGACGATGCTCTCGGCAATGGAGATTTCATGCATTGGGGCGCCTCCTCACGCTGCTGTGGATTCTTCAAGGTGCTCGATGGGCAACCACCAGAGGTTGGGCGCGCGAGCCGCCTCGCGCAGAATGCACGCGCTGCCATGTTCGCTGAGCGAGTGCGCGATCAAGGCGGCAGCATCTGACGCACTTCCAAATACTTGCTCGCTGATTTGTCCCGAAAACTCGCATGATGCAGGATTGACGCCGATGATAATAAGGTCCAAGGGAGCGTGGCCGGCTAATCGGAGGTGCGTCAGCGAATCCCAGAGGCCCGGATCGTGGCCAGTGATCCGGAGCTTTGCCCTGTGCGAGAGGAAGTCTTCTTCGTGGAAGATGGACAGGGCGCCGATTGCCGTGTCGGAATGGACGGCGTCAACCACGACGACCAATTCCTTGTCGTACAGGTAAGGCGCGAGGTCGAGACCGGGTGTGCCAAGGTCGAGAACCTCAACGTGCGAGGGATATTCGTACTTGCAACGAAACGTCTCGATGGCAAGCGGACCAAAGCCATCATCACCTAAAAACACGTTGCCCAGACCTATGACCAGAATCGTGTTCATTGAACCTTCACCTGGGCAATCTCCTTGCCTGTTGCGTCGAGCGTATGGCAGGAACATGCCATGCAGGGATCGAAGGAATGGACGGTGCGCAGCACCTCGAGGGGTTTTTCGGGTTCGACCACTGGATTGCCGATCAATGAACTCTCATAGGGACCCGGCACTCCCTGCTCGTCCCGCGGGCTGGCATTCCAGGTGGTTGGAACGACCGCCTGATAGTTCGTGAAGACCCCTTTCTCGATGACGACCCAATGCGATAGTGCACCGCGCGGAGCCTCATGCATCCCCATGCCCATAATCTCGCCGGCTGGAAATTGGGGAGCGTTGTAGGTGGTGTCGTCGCCATTTAGGATGTTTGTCGTCAGGAGTTGGAGGTGTTCCAGCGCGAGGTCCGACAGCATGGCCGATCGGATAGAGCGCGCAAGATAACGGCCCATAGTCGACTGCAAGTCGTTGGGGGTGACCTTCAGGCCCTGAACGGCGGCGATACGGCTGAAGGCCACGTCCGTCCACTTGCGGGTGAGCGCGTGCCCCGAGGCGTAGCCGACGAGCACGTTTGCGAGGGGACCTACCTGCATCGGCTTTCCGTTATAGCGTGGCGCTTTAACCCAGGTGTATTTAGCGTCCGGGTTGAAGTCCGTGTAGTCGGGGATCTGCTGGCCCTTGTAGGGCTGCAGCGGACCGCCTCCCTGGTACCAGGCGTGGGTGGAGTCCTCGGTCACCGCCTTGCGAAATTCTGCGTCCTGCCAGTTGAGGATGGGCCGCACACTCGCCAGATCGCCATTCATGATGACACCGCCGGGCAAATCAAACTTGGTGGCCTTCGCATCAAGCGGGAGGTCGGGCACAGCCAGGTAGTTTGCTACCCCTCGTCCTACATGTAGATACTCTGGGTAATAGGCGGCCAGCAAGCACGTGTCGGCAAGGAAGACCTCCTGTACGAAAGGGATGAGGTCTTGGAGAATTGCTTGCAGCATGCCGAGGCGATCCATGTTCATGGTGGCCAGACTGTTCAAGTTGATGGCATTCATGACGCCGCCGACGGCAAGATTCTGAATGTGAGGTGTCTTGCCGCCGAGGATCGCTACCACCTGGCAGGATTTGCGTTGGAAGTCCAGCGCTTGAAGATAGTGCGAGAACAGAATCAAGTTTACTTCTGGGCTGAGCTTCATCGCAGGGTGACCCCAGTAGCCGTGCGAAAAGATGCCGAGCTGACCACTTGCAACCAGTCCTTTGACCTTAGCTTGTACGGCGGCAAGCTCCTGCCGGGAGTTACCCGTCCATGAACTTGAACCTTCGGCGATCGAAGCGGCTTTGGCGGGATCGGCCTTGGGGATTTGCAGGATGTCGATAAAGTCCAATGCGGACAGATGGTAGAAGTGTACGATGTGATCGTGTAGCGCATGGCCGATCAAGATCAAGTTGCGAATGTACTGCGCATTGGGTGGAATCTCAAGCGAGAGCGCATCTTCCACTGCGCGAACCGAAGCGACCGCATGAACAGTCGTGCAGACGCCACAGAAGCGCTGGGCAAAGACCCAGCCTTCGCGTGCGTCGCGCCCGCGCAGAATGGTTTCGAGGCCTCGCCACATCGTACAGCTTGCCCAGGCCTTATTGACTATGCCGCCGTCTACCTCGACATCGACTCGCAGATGCCCTTCGATGCGGGTGACGGGATCAATCGTGATGCGGGCCATCAAGCTCCTCTTTCTAATGCGGGCACTGCTAGGAGTGGGATCGCAGCGGGAGCCGGTGCTTGGCGCCTCCAGCCAAAGGGGCGGAAGGAATGGTCCCAGGTGCTGGCGTCTCCAGGCAATACGGCGAAGTAATTGATCGCGAAGACGAATGCAACAATTCCCAGCGAGATATACCCGACGGCCATCACCAACTCAGGCACGGACGGGAAATAGCTTGTGCTGCGCATGGGCGCGTAGGCGATGGAGGTTGGGATAAATCGATACAGCATGCCACCGACGCAGGCCAGCGCGGACATATTCAAGAGTGCGCGGGGCGTTTCGCGGAAACGCCGAAACCGGAGCACGACTGCCGGTACGAGGATGAGGGAGGTTTCGAGGAGGAAGAGCAGGCTCATTTCGTTGAAGGCAAAGGCGCGGTGGAGTTGACCTCGCCAAATCAAATCGATGGCTCGAATCGCCAGAAAGAGAAAACATACGCCGGACAGCAGGTTTGCGAGTTCCGTCAGCACGCTATCGTCAAGCGGACGAGCGTAGCGAAGGCACACAATGAGCAGTAGAAAGATGGTGAACGCAAAGCCGCACAGAGCCGCTGCCACGAGATATAGCCAAGGCATGGCAGGCGACTGCCACAGGGGGTTGATCTTGTCGCCCGCCAGTAGCAGCAAGCCTCCTAACGACGACTGGTGCATGAGCGGGATAACGTACGCCCCGATGATGACGAAGGGATAAACCTTGCGTATGCGTGGTGAGACGTGGCGAAGGAAAGCACGTGCCTTCTCATTTCCGGTGTAATAAAGGCGCTCAAGGAATAGAGGAAGGATTTCGAATGAGAGGAAAACCGCACAGTAGAGTGGCATGCAGATGGAGATTTCCAACATGGCCGACTCGCTGTTCCATCGCCAGGGCATGACGGCGTTGTAGAAGTTCCATGGCCGGCCGACATCGAAGCCAAGCGCAATGAGCCCGGTTGAGTAAAACAGAAATCCGGAGACAAGGGCCGTGCGCATCACGACGTGAAGCTTCTGCCGGTTGAACACCCAGGCCGCCATCCCCAGCGCCAGTGGACCAGAACCCAGCGCGGTGAGGGTCATCACGTTGAAGGTCTTCCAAATCCCCCAGGCATACGCAGAGTTCATTGCGGAGAAGGGGCCAAGCGGTGAGACCAGACGTATCCCCGCAAGCACCAGGCCAATCGCCGCAAGCACTATCAGGAACGCAAGGAATGGGGTGAGCACGCGGCCCTTCGTGACTGGCACACCAGACTGCCAGTGGTTGATGAGGGTCGTGCCTCGCTCGTCGGGATTAGCGGGAGTCGGCGTCATAACTGGTCTGGGAAACCTGTCTTTTTCTCGTGGTCGAGCCGCTCGAGTTCATGCCGGTTCCAGTTGCGTCGAATCGCGAAACCAAGAACTCCGGCCATCATGATGGGCCCACCAAGCCACTTGTAGATCACGGACGTGACCTTCGTGGCGTAATGCCCCAGCGAGGTGCTTCCCAATTTCGGCAAGCCAATCTTTTGGAAGGAGACGCTGGAAAGGTAGAGCACCTGCGTTCCGCCGGCTTCATGCTCGCCGTACACCCGGTTCTCGTAATACTTGTCGGGCGCTGCCGCGATGCGTCCCTTCGCTTGGTCGAGCAGGGCGTCGCGCTTGCCGAAGATCACTGCGCCGGTTGGGCATGCAGCGGTGCAGGCAGGTTCGAGATTTTCCTTTAGGCGCTGGTCATAGCAGAATTCACATTTCACGATCTTTGGATTTCGCGCTTCCCACTCAAATTGCGGCACTTCAAACGGGCACGCAACCTCGCAGTAGCGGCAGCCAATGCACAGCGAGCCGTTCCATGTCACTGCCCCAAAATCAACTTTCTTCAGCGATCCAAACGGGCATCCTGTCACACAGGCCGGATCGAGACAATGCATGCACTGTTTCTTGACGTACGAGAACTCGTCCGAGTTCGGATCCTGGTAGAGCTCAATGATGTTCTTCGTCTGCGCGTTGAGGCCGGTGGGCATGTCCCAGACGCCGCCGGAAAGGAGTGTATCGGCGGGCAGGCCGTTTGCCTCGTTGCAGGCAGGCATGCAGGCTTTGCAGCCTGTACAGAGGGTGCTGTCGTAGAGCATGGCGACAGCATCGGCGGGTGCGATCGGATGCGCCGGATGTTCTTCGGTTGAGGCTAGGGCCGTCGTCGGTAACATCGCGCTGGCGACCGTCCCACCAAGGCCTAACATCGCCTTGAAGGCCTGTCTTCTACTCAGCGGCATGTTGAGGATGTTCATTCGCCCGCCTTGTTGTCGGGCTTTGAGCCGGGCGCGCTTTCATCATCTTCTTTCTTCGAGAACTTGCGCGAGGCGACGTAGCCGCCGGTTGCCAGCACACCGACTCCCAGACCCACCAAGCCAGTGGCCAGCGGACTGATCGTCCCACGCGTCGTCGTGATGGGCGCGTAACTCGTTGGGGGAGCGGCGATGGTGTGGAGTTGCACTACCTGGAACATCGGGACCTTGAAGGCCACTGCTTTCTCGGTGCAGCCGATGCATGGCGCTCCGATGCCGATCGGCCATACATCCGGAATCTCATTGAAGTGGCGTGTCGAGCAGCCTGCGTGCGTGTCTGGTCCTTTACAACCCATTTCGTACAGACACCACCCTTCGCGGTGCCCAGCGTCACCGTAGACTTTCACGAAGTTGCCTGCGTCGAAGTGCGCACGGCGGGGGCAATGCTCGTGGATGTCGCGATCGAAGGCGAACTTGGGTCGTCTCTGATCGTCGGTCTCAGGGAACGTTCCATCGGTGGCATACTGCAGCACCACACCTAGCATCGTGTAGGGATTCGGTGGGCATCCGGGAATATTGATGATCGAGTGCTCAGGAAGAAGATCCGCCACGCCAACCGCTCCGGTCGGATCCGGGTCCGCCGAAGGAATGCCACCCCACGACGCGCAGGAGCCGATCGCGATGATGGCGGCTGCCTTCCCTCCGACATCGTTCAGTATTTCCATCGCGGTGCGGCCGCCGGTCTTCATGTAAATCCCTTGGGCGCCTGTCGGAATCGACCCTTCTACCACCAGGATAAATTTGCCCGCGTAACGCTTTACGGCTTCGTCCAGTGCTTGCCGCGCCTGCAGGCCCGACCCTGCCATGAGGGTCTCGTGGTATTCCAGCGAAATGACATTCAGGATGAGATCGGCAAAGCCGGGGTGAGAGGTCTGCAGAAGGGATTCGGTGCAGCCGGTACAATCCTGGAAATGCAGCCAAATCACCGCCGGACGAACGACCTTGCCAAGGACCGCGGCAACTGCTTCCGGACTCGCCATATCTGTCAGGGCCAGGCCGAAGGGCGCCGCAACCATCAAGCTGGTGCAGAAGACAAGAAAAGATCGGCGACTGATGCCGCATTGACGCAGTCGCTCGTCGATCGTCTCGAGCTTTGTCGAGGATGGGATCAGCTCGCCGAGCATTCTGCCACCTTTGTCCAACACCAACGCCTCAGCCTAGCCCGACTACTCCTGTCGCGACTGTCCACTATTGCTCACTTTCAATTCTTCGGTGCGATGGAACAGCCTCCAGGAGAGCAATAGTGCACAGTCTTCCCAGCTAAGCTCGACGATAATCCGGAGGCAGACGCTTTTGGCCTGGTGGGTCTGCAGTGAACGTTGCATTGAAGGAGTCTTCCCGTGAGATATCAACTCGCACTAGCAACTGCAGCCATAGCAATGATCTGTGTGGCCACGCCATCGCACGCCCAGGCTGGCGCCGACACCTACAAGGCCAAGTGCATGATGTGCCATTCTGCTGACGGCTCCGGCAGCAGTCCCGCCGGAAAATCGATGGGCGCTATTCCGTTTAGCTCACCGGCGTTGGTTAAAGCCTCCAACGCCGATCTGATTGCCGCTACAACAAATGGCAAGGGCAAAATGCCGGCCTACAAGGGCAAACTCACAGACCCACAAATTGCAGCAGTGGTTGCTTACGTTCGCACCTTGCAGAAGTAGACTTGGCCACAGATGCCAAAGGCAGCTTCGTTTCGCGAAAACTGGCTTCGCCCGTTCTTCTTCTACGGCAATAACTGGATAAGCCTGCTGGGCGGGGCAATCACCACGGCCTCGGCCATGGTGCTGGTCGGCTTTTGGGTCATCAGCGTCTTTGGTCACAGCGGATCGTCGAATCCCTACCTGGGTATCCTGTTCGATCTGTTGCTGCCGGGCATCTTCGTGATGGGACTTCTTCTCATCGTGATCGGCATTCTCGTTCGGCGAACCTACCTACTCGCAACCGACCAGGTACCCTCTTTATTCCCGGAAGTGAGTCTTCAGGATCCCGTCTTCCGGCACGGGCTGGATATTGTTGTCGTCGCCACCGCGATTAACTTCGTGATCGTCGGAATCGCTTGCTATCGCGGTGTCGCCTATATGGACGACGTCTCCTTCTGTGGTGCCACCTGTCATGTGATGGCCCCAGAAAATGCTGCCTACCACGTGTCCTCTCACTCCAGCGTCACCTGCACCGACTGCCATGTCGCGCCAGGAACGGCAGGCTACGTCCACGCCAAGCTGAATGGAACCAACCAACTCTTCATGGTGCTGACCGACCATTATCCCAAGCCCATCATGGCCGACCACAAGGTACCGGTGGCGAGCAAGACCTGTCTGACCTGCCACAACGCTCGCGCGGAGGTTGGAGACAAACTCCTCGTCACCCAGTCCTTCGCTGACGACATCCATAACACGCAGACCTCCAGCGTTGCGGTACTGCACGTCGGAGGCCAGGATGCGCTGGGTCACCTCAGCGGAATCCACGGGGCTCACCTCAGCAAGATCGAATACATAGCAAGCGATAGCAACGATCAGGTCATTCCGTGGGTCCGCAAGACGAACCCCGATGGATCCACCACGGATTTCGTTGCAAGCGGAGCCAGCGTTCCCAGAGGCGGACAGCTTCGTGCTATGGATTGCATTAGCTGCCACAATCGCGCAGCCCACTCCTTCGATACAGCGGAAGGTGCGCTCGATAAGATGATGGCGCAAGGAAGTCCCAGTGCGTCGCTTCCATTCCTGCACAAAGAAGGCCTCGCGCTGCTCAACGTTCAGTACAGCTCGCAGGCTGAGGCCAAGGCCCGCATTACCTCCAGCCTGATCACGTTCTATCGGTCCCAGTATCCAGCGGTCTGGGACTCGCTCCGCCCACAGGTCGAAGCCTCAGCCAACACCTTGGTTAAAATCTATGATGGCAATGTGTTTCCCGCGATGAACGTTCGTTGGGGAACGCACCCGAACAACATAGGCCACACCGATTCTGCCGGATGCTTTCGCTGCCACGACGGTAATCACACCAGCAAGGCGGGTAACACGATCACGAACGACTGTTCTGTGTGCCACAACCTGGTGGTGTCGAGTGAAGCGCATCCCAAACTGTTGACTGAACTCGGACTGCCCTAGTTGCTAATACAAGATGTAGCTTCGGGGTTTCCTCGAAGTAATCCCATGTAATTGACTTGATTCGATTTGGGTCTTCAAGGGGTAACAATCAATTTACTGGGATTTTTATCGTTCCGGTCAATGGCGTTCGTGCGTCTGGTCGGTAACGTACACTGACCACCTTTTCAAGGAGAGGGCTCCCATACCACCGCCGAGGCAAACGCTTGAAAAGCCGAAGACGAGCGCATGAGTGAAAAAGGGGCACACAGTTTAAATTTCAACTGGATTTCTCAAGAAGTTTCTCAAATGTACACCCATTGTGGATGATTCCAGCGTGAATGCTAACTGTAAGCGTAGTCGGAACCTGCATCAGGATCGCGCTCCTTTTACCGTTCCGGTTCGCCGAGTGCTAAATCGACTATGCGGGTTTTGAGCCGCTACGGGCCTGGAAACATGCATTGCATGAAGTCAAAAATCCAACTCTGGTTTCTGGAGTAAATCATCCATCACAACCCAAATAAGATGATCTGGGAAACTGCCGGCGTTACACAAAAGATGGCATATCGGACGCCTCCGTGTTCGAGGGTAAGGCTGAGCCCATCGAAGAGCCTTGTTTTCCGGAAATCCAAGTCATCTTCTTTGAGCCAGTCGCGCGGACACTGGGCAGTTACCCAAAGGAGATCGTCATGTCCGACCCAAATCGACGGCGGTATCTGCTCGGCGTCTTCCGCAGCAGCCTACTAGATTTGAGGAGACGAGGATGGGCTGCAGGCAAGTGACTAGCGGTAGCGGGCTTCTAGACGGCCGGGGTTGTTGAGGGTGATGCGGTCGTCGCTCTGATCGACGAGGCCCTCGCGGCGGAAGCGGGCGAGGATGCGGCTGACGGTTTCGCGGGAGAGGCCTGCCATGCTGCCGAGCTCTTCCTGATTGAGCTGCATGTGAAAGGAGATGGGGATGTTGGCTGGGGTTGGGCAGTTGGTGCCGTGGTCTGTGCGGGCCCAGTCAAGAAGCGTGCTGGCGAGTTTTCCGGCGGCGGAGGTGTGCAGGGCGAGGCGACGCGCAGAGAGGAAGGCGCTTTGGTACTCGCGTGAGATGGCCAGAGCGGTGATGAGACTGACGTCGGGGTTGGTTTTCATGACACGGATGAAGTCGGCGCGGGGGATGGTTTTGATGGTGCAGTCGGAGAGGGTCTCGGCAGTGACGAGGTGAGCGGTTTTCGCGTGCAAAGTGGCGAGACCGAGGATGTCGCCGGGGCCGGCGACGCGGAGCAGGAAGAGACGGCCATTACTGGAGGAGGCAGTGACCTTGACGCGACCGGCGCAGATGATCAGTAGGTAATCGGCCGGTAATCCTTCATGGAAGAGGACTGCGTGGGATTCGCGCTGGCGGCAACTTCCGATCGAATCGAAGTCGCGCAGAACGTTCGGGGAGACCGCGCAGAAGGTCGGGATGCCGAGAACCGAACAGTTTTGACAGTGGCGAGGAAGAATGGCCGGTCTCCAGGGAGTTGAGCGCGTAATGCGTAGGCAGCTCGATGTTCTGCCAGGAGACGGGTGAGGCGCTGTATCGGATTGCTCTAGTTGCAAAGAAAGACAGGGGAGCACCGGCTGCGGTGAGGGCAACGAGGCCGTTCTGATGCTAGCGTCTGATCACTGCGACAAGCACCACATTCAACGAATCCTGCCATGCACTGAAATCGGTGGCCAATAAATCTTCTTGGCGGAACATGCGGCT
>Ga0302227_10001348_pt1 | contig 18470 bp, 19 predicted proteins | sample II_Palsa_N1_1_FD_193525 | JGI IMG/M metagenome (GOLD analysis project Ga0302227, IMG submission 193525) | Peat permafrost microbial communities from Stordalen Mire near Abisko, Sweden - II_Palsa_N1_1 | ecosystem: Environmental > Terrestrial > Soil > Palsa > Peat permafrost | place: Sweden... | reverse complement strand
CGCAGTACCGTGGACTTGCCCGAGCCGCTACTACCGATCAATGCAGTGGTGCTGCCGGCAGTAAAGTCCAGATTGATGTTGTTTAGCGCTTGTACGTTGCCGTAGCGCTTGCTGGCGTGTTCCAGCGTGAAGCCGATGCGCAACGAAGCTTCAGTGCCTGCCATGATCACGCTCGTTGGCTAATTCGGTGGCGACTCTAAAAGCTATACATCGAATCATGAGGCTGCCGGCGTGGATTGACGTATGTGAATTTGAAGCGTGCAACGAAATCCGCCGCCGGCTCCAGACGTCCCAGATAATAGCCCCGGCCGTCATCGCAGCCCATATCGGCCTGCAGATCCTGCGCGACCTATCTTCCACACCCTCCGCGACCAGGATCAGATCCATGTCGTGGACATGTTGACGAGGGCACGAATCCACATCGTCGTCCACGCATCAGCCCGTATAGCGGCAACCGGTGAGTGATCAATCTTCAGTTGGGTAGAGCGAAATCTCCGCCTTACGCCATGGCGACAGAACGTTCGGTTCGGGTCTTCAGCACCAGCGTCAATGCCACCGCCATCACAGCGGCCAGTGCGGCGAATCCATACACGCTATTGAAGCCCATGCCGGCTGCGATCCAGCCACCGAGTGGTCCGACGGTGACCATCGCCACATCGAGAAACACCGAGAACACGCCGATCGCTGCGCCGCGGCTGTTTTCCGGCATGCGGTTGACCGCTTCCACGCCGAGTGCGGGAAATATCAGCGAAAAGCCCAGCCCTGCTATTGCAGCGCCAGCCGCGGCGATCAACATGTCGCTGGCCAGCCACAGTGTGGCCAGCCCGACGGCCTCGACCGCAAACGACACGATTGCCACGCGATAGCCGCCAACGCGCACGATCATCTTGCCGAACACGAAGCGTGTGCCGACGAACATGATCCCGAAGACGCTCAGTGTCAGCGCTGCATCAGCCCAGCCGTGCGCGGCATAGAACAGCGTGATGAAGGTGGCGATGCAACCAAAACCGATCGAGCCCAGCGCCAGGCCGATGCCATACGGCACCACTCGCGCGGCCACGTTGCGGATGGACGAGCGCTCGCCAACCGCGATCGCCGTGGCCCGCTTGCGCCGCGCCAGCGGAAACGCAACCAGCATCATTGCCAGCGATACTGCGCCGATCGCGGCGAAACCGTAGCTGTGCGCGATCACTACGCCGAGGGGCGCGCCAGCGGCAATGGCGCCGTAGGTAGCAACGCCATTCCATGAAATCACCCGTGCCGTATGTTGATGACCAACCTGGCCCATGCCCCAGGCAATGGCGCCGGTACCCGTACAGCTTTCGGCGCAGCCTAGCGCCAGCCGCGCGATCAGGATCAGGCCCAGGCTCAGGGCAGGTATCGCCACAGCAAGCGCGCCCAGCAGCAGCAGCAGCCCGCTTACGCCGCACATCAGTAGTCCGGTCAATACGGTGCGCTTGGGTCCCAGCGTATCGGCCATATGCCCGGCGCGGGCGCGGCTGACGAGAGTTGCCACGTATTGCGTGCTGATCGACAAGCCTGCCACGACCGCGCCGAAACCGAGGTTGGTATGTACGAAGCCCGGAAGCACCGCCAGCGAAAGGCCAATCGTGAGATAGGTGGCAAACGTGAAGGCGACCGTGCTGAGGATCGGCCCGATCACGCTGAATCGGCGTGGTTCGACGGCCGCGAGGGACATATCTGCGGTGGCTTGAGAGGCGTCAGGCATGAGGCTAAGGGAATAAAGGGATAGGCCTGTGGGGATCAGGCGACAACAAGTGTACGCCTCGATGGCGCAATGCAACATGAAAGAAAAGTCATCCTTCAACCTGGCCCTTGTTTCCTGCCGGCGTTGAACTCATGGTCATAAGAGCGCACCAACAAGACCGGCACCGGGATCGATGAAACAGGTCACTCGAGCGTTGCAAGCGTTGGTATGTGCTTCTATTTCCCACCATTTCCCGATTCAAAAGGACCCACCATGGATTACAGACAACTCGGCCGCTCCGGCTTCCGTGTGCCCGCACTCAGCTTCGGCACCGGTACTTTCGGCGGCAAAGGTGAATTTTTTCAGGCCTGGGGCAGCACCCAGGTCGATGAAGCCAAGCGGCTGGTCGATATCTGCCTGGAGGCGGGCGTGACGATGTTCGACAGCGCCGATATCTATTCCGGCGGCGCTTCGGAAGAAGTACTCGGCGCCGCGCTGAAAGGACGCCGCCATGAAGCACTGATTTCGACCAAGGCCACGTTTCGTTCAGGCGAAGGTCCCAACGACGTCGGCTCATCGCGCTTCCATCTGATCGAGGCGGTCGATGCCGCGCTGCGCCGGTTGCAGACCGATCACATCGACCTGTTTCAGCTGCACGGCTTCGACGCGATGACGCCAGTGGAGGAAACCCTGTCCGCGCTGGACGATCTGATCCGCGCAGGCAAGATCCGCTATATCGGCTGCTCCAATTTCTCGGGCTGGCATCTGATGAAAGCACTGGCGACCGCCGATCGTTACAACTTGCCGCGCTATATCGCGCATCAGGCCTATTACTCGCTGATCGGCCGCGACTACGAATGGGAACTGATGCCACTGGGCCTGGATCAAGGTGTGGGCGCTGTGGTGTGGAGTCCGCTGGGCTGGGGGCGCCTGACTGGCAAGATCCGCCGCGGCGAGCCGTTGCCGGCCAATAGCCGCCTGCATAAGACCAGCGAAGCCGGCCCGCCGGTCGACGACGAGTACCTCTACACTGTGGTGGATGCGCTTGAGGCTGTGGCCAAGGAGAGCGGCAAGACGGTGCCGCAGATTGCGCTGAATTGGCTGCTGCAGCGCCCGACGGTGGCCACGGTGGTGATCGGCGCGCGCGACGAAGCGCAGCTGCGAGCCAACCTTGGGGCCGTCGGCTGGAACCTTTCCGCGGAGCAGGTGGCCAAGCTCGACGCCGCCAGCAAACCGGTCAAGGCTTACCCGTACTGGCATCAGACGCAGTTCGGCGAGCGCAATCCGTCGCCGGTTGGTTAGGACGGCTAGACGGCTATCATGTCAGGAGGCGCTGGCTCGGTCTGCGCCTCCTGACATTGCTGCCAAAGCTTTGATGACGAGCTACGTTGAGTGGGCTCTTGCGTTGTCACTCGTGACGATTAGATAAATCGCAGTCATTGGATATTCCTGAATAGATGGCGGCAAGCGTCAGATAACGATGGTTGGACGTACTGTAGCCAAGCTTCAGAACACGATGTCGACGGGATGAAGTGTGAGTTCATCCCATCAGCCATCGTCGTCGCTATCGTCCGCACCCGCTTTCCAGTAACCCTTGGCTTTCAACCAGTCTTTGGGCACGTTGCGCTCCAGACTGAGCCACTGCCGCATGTTGCGGGCGCGACGCGATTCGGTGGCAATCCAGTAAAAGGTGTCGCCGGCCGGAATGCGCAGCGCGCGCAATGCGTGTTCCAGCAATTCGCTGCGATCGGCCGACGTGCCACGGCGTTCCAGCCAGGTGACGGTGACCTGTGCAGGCGACGGCAATGGCTGACGATCCTCGGCATCGGGAATTTCAACCAGTACGTCGGCCGTCGTTGTTTCGGGCATTTCCGCGAGCCATCGGCCGATAGCTGGCAGCGCGGTCTCATCGCCGATCAGCACGTAATGATCGAAATCGTTGGCGATCACTACCGAGCCGCGTGGGCCGCCCATGCCGATTTGCTGGCCAGGCTCGGCCCGCGCAGCCCAAAGCGAGGCAGAGCCGTCACCGTGCAGCACGAAGTCGATCGTCAGTTCGTTGCGTGACGTATCGTAATGGCGAGGTGTGTAATCGCGCATCGGTGAGTAGTCGCGACCTGGTGGATATTCCGGGCCGTTACTGCCCATTACAGGCGTCACGATGTCGCCGCTCGTATTGGGGAAAAACAGCTTTACGTGATCGTCCGGCGCGGCGCTGATAAAGCCGTGAAGTTCATCACCGCCGAAAACAACGCGCTGCATATGCGGTGTCAGTTGCTCGACGCGCAGTACCTGCAGCGAGCGAAATTTCAGAGGGTGGCGCAAGGTTTGATGGGTATGAGCGGTCATCGGCAGAATCTCCGTGAAGGGGAAAGGTTGCCGGCTAGAGGCTTTGCATCATCCGGAATATCTGGATGAGCAAGCGGTGGCAATGGCGAAGTAGGTGATGTTGCGAAAGGCTTGGTGCGACGTATGTTAGGCGAGTCGATAGCCGAGGTGTTCCGCGATTGTTCGCAACACATCGAATGTGGCGGTGGTGGGGGGAAGGTTCGTTTCGATGCGTGCCGAGGAAGCAGGCGGTACGGGTCGGGTGAGACGCGCTTCGGCAAGGCCGATATTTTCCAGGTCGCGCAGAAAATTTTGCAGCTGCCGCCGCATCACGCGGAGATTGCCCGGACTTTGATGCGGAAGCATTGCATTTGTCTGATGCGAGTCGGCCAGTTGCCAGCGCAGACGCGCATGCGGTTGCGCGTGGGCATAAGCCAGACCGCATTGCTCCAGTTCGCGCAACAGCCGATAGACCGTGCCCATGCTGGTGGCGGCGTGATGTTCACGCGCAGCCTGCAGTAGCGTTACGGCATCACGCGGCGCATCGAGCGTCGACATCGCGGTGAGAATCGCCCGGCGCGGCGCGGTCATCAGCAGACCGTGCGACTGGCAGCGTGCTTCCCACGCAGCGAGTGCTTCGCTGCCCGTTTCAGTCACGACGTTCACCGGTAGCAATGTCGCTGGCAGCGCGGTCCAGTATCTCGGCGATGCGTTGGCCCTCGGCCTTGCTCCAGTCACTGCCGCGCATCAGCAAGGCGTGCTTGAGTGCATGCATGGCCTTGCGTACGGCCATCGGTGCGGCCATCTTGGCAGCCATCCGGGCGCTGTGTTCGGTACGTGCGGTGACGGCATCCACCGCCTCGCGGTTTTCGTCGAGGTAGGCGCGGCCAGCGGTGGTGATCGCGTAGAGCTTGCGGCCGCCCTGTTCGTTGGTGACCTCGGCATAGCCGAGTTCTTCCAGCATGGTCAGGGTGGGGTAGATCGCACCGGGGCTGGGCGAATACTGGCCGTGGAACATGTCCTCGATGATGCGGATCAGTTCGTAGCCATGACGTGGCTGCTGCTCGATCAGGGCCAGCAGCAGTAGCTTGAGATCGCCGTGACCGAACATGCGGCTACCACCGCGTCGGCCGCCGCGCATCTCGTTGAAGTCCGCAAAGAAGTCACTGCCGCCGCGACCGCCGAAGCCGCCGCGACCGGCGTGACGCTCGTGCCGGTTGCCCTCATCCTGGGAGCCCTCATTCCAGCCGGCCTCGAAACCGGAAACGCGATGCGAGTGATCGTGGTGGTGGCGGGAATGCAGGGCATTGAAAAACATATGGCGCATAGACATGGGATTTCCGATATATCGTTAGAGTGCATCTAAGATATATCGTAAGTGTATCTAAAGCAATACGCGACAGCTTCGATAAGTAATGATTCTGTTCAGCGAGGGTAGGGCTGACCGTCCTTGTGTGTGTAGTCGTTTCCGTCGGCATGCAGGTCGATGTCCGGGTAGTTGCAGACATCGTTCGCCGAGCGGGTGCCGATATCCAGATAGACCGCCCTCTCATGGCTGCGGTTGATCATGTGGTGGCCGTCGGGCGTGTTCTTCGGAAAGGCCGCGCAATCGCCTGCGTGTAGCAGTTGTTCGCCAGCATTGGTGATCAAGGTCAGTTCGCCGGATATCACGTAGACGAATTCGTCTTCTTCACTGTGCCAATGGCGTTGGCTCGACCACGCGCCCGGCGGTAGCTGCGTCAGGTTGACGCCGAAATCTTTCAACCCGCCGGCAACGCCAAGCGCCTGCTTGATTCGCCCGGCGGCACGTTCCGCAAACGGTGCGGGATAGTTCGAGCCCTCGCGCCCGGAGATATTACGCAGGTCGAGTTTGGGCATGAGTCAACACCTCGATATCGATGATAGGGAAAGGTTTCGCGGTACCGCAGGTCATGAAATCAGGCGGTGCGAGATAAGACGATGTGCCGATACGCTTGTTAGTAGTGTGGCCGCCTTTTAGCAGGCGACGCCGGCGATAAACAGAATCGACGCGGGCTTGCCGGTATTTGGATGCAGCGGCTCGCGTACTTCTTTCATGTCTAGCCCACTCTGTTCAAAAAGACGTGTCCACGTTTCCACGGTGCGGAAATACCACGGAGCTGGCCTGACGAAGTCGTCACTAAAGCCGGCCCAGGAACCGGGTCGCCAGCCATCCGCATAGGGCTGATCGCCGCAGGCGATCAGCGGATGCAGCGTCTGTACGATGAATGCGCCGGCAGGGCGCAGCATTGATTTTGCCGACGCGATTATTCCATCCACCGATTCCTTGCCGATCAGCGAAAAATTGCAGACAACGACGTCAATCGCTATACCGAGTTTCCCCTCCGCGACGTCTTCATAAGAGGCCACGCGAAAATCACCGCCGCCCGCCGATTGCGCTTGTTCAATCAGCTCAGGTACCACATCAATTCCAATCACCCGAATGCCTCTGAATGACAGGGCACGGGCAAGCCAGCCCTCGCCGCAGCCCAGATCGAGTACGGATTGCGGCGACTGCGAAAGCACCGCGTCGAGTATCGCGTCATCAGTGACCAGGCGGCGGCTCTCGATATCACCGCTGCGCACCGCCGTTGTCCACGGCGTGGCATTGGCATGCCATGCATTGATGATTTCCGCGTCGCTTAAAAGATCACTGGTCATGATGTTCTTTAACTGCAAGGCAGATGGGCGATGACACTGATGGTTCCATATCGTCGCAGGCGTGTCATCAACACCTGCTGCAATGGCCGTTTAACCACAAAGGCAATCGACATGGCACGCAACTTGAAACGCTTGATCGGCGCATTGGCGATCAGCATTATTGTTTGCACGGGCGTACAGGCGGCCACGTCGCGGCCCAGTTTTGTCGTGAGCGACATCTACAACTACAACCATCCCTATGCAGCAACAGACAGCGGCGACCTCGCGACCAAGATGCAGCTGATGAGCGCCAGCGCGTTCTACTTTTATCGAGGTACGGCGGACATTTTTTATCGCGATACGACCACGCTGCCCGCGTCGAGCTATACCTCCAATGCCACGGGTTTCACCTGGATCGGCGGCGATGCGCATCTTTCAAACTTCGGTGCCCAGCGCGATAGCGGGGGTACCGCAGCGTTTACCACGGATGATTTCGACGAAGGTTATCTGGGTCAGTACGTGTGGGACTTGCGCCGCGCGGCGGTGAGCATGGTACTGGCGGGGCGCGAGAACGGCCTGTCCGACAGCCAGATCACTAGCGGCATCAATACTTTCGTGGCAGCTTACGTCACCCAGATCAACAGCTTCGCCAAGGGCAACGGCGAGGCCTCATTCCAGCTGACCTCCGGTAATACCAGCAGCGTAGTCAAGGACACGATCTCCGATGCCAACGATGGCTCGCGCTCGGATCTGCTGTCCAAATACACCAGCACCAAAAACGGCGTGCGCACCTTTCAGAATGCTTCGAATCTGGTGGCAGTGAGCAGCGCGAACTACACAGCTATCAGCAATGCCGTGGACAACTATATCCAGACCATTTCTTCGTCGAAGCGCTACGCAGCCAGCTATTACGCGATCAAGGACATCCATCAAAAGCTGGGCTCGGGTACGGGCAGCCTTGGTCGGCTACGTTATTACGTATTGATCGAAGGTCCGTCGACCTCGACCTCCGACGACGTGATTCTGGAACTGAAGCAGGAGGCCTCGAGCAACGTGGCGCTTGCCGCACCGGGGCAGCTGCCGCCGGCCGAATACGGTTCCAACGAAGGCGAACGCGTCGCGCTGACCAACAAGGCGCAGCTGCTCAATACCGATGTGCTGGTCGGTTACGCCACCATCAACGGCGCACCTTACTACGTGCACGAAAAGTCGCCATACGAAGAGGACTTCGACTACACCCAGCTCAGCAGCAGCTCCAAGTTCAGCACCGCGATGACGTATGTGGGTCAGGCATTGGCCAGCGCGCATGCTCTGGCCGATCAGGATTACAACCCGGCCATCGTCCCGTACGATATCGATGCGCAGATCAGCGCCGTGGCCAACAGCAGCGGTCTGCAGACCGAAATTTCAAGCTTTGCTTTCAGCTATGCCGATCAGGTGAACCTGGACTGGCAGGCGTTCGTATCGGCATATAACGCAGGTACGCCGCTGTACTGATTTCGTGGCGATGGGAAGCAAAATAGACACTCGTTGCCGGCTACTTGGTTTCCTGTGTCGTGGTTTCCCATTCGTGCAGGCACATTCGGCATTGGTTGTAGTGGCGTACGGCGGCAACGCGCCCGCGCATCGGTTCGGGAATAGCGACGTTGTTCGTCATCGCGCGCTGTCGCAGGCCACGGCGGCGATGCGTCGATAACTCCGAAGGATCGTTCGCGAGATTGCGCTGGTCGATCTCGATCTTGGCGAACCAGTGATGGCAGCTGGGACATTTGCCGCAAACGTTGGTCAACATCTGCCACAAAAGAATCGCTGCAGACATTATGCCTGCCAAAAACCAAATGGAATTCCTGTGCGTGGTGTGCTCTTCCACGGTAAGTGGTCCGGCCGCACGTTCAAGTTGTGCAGTAGCGCTTTCGACGTCTAGGTTCGCTGGCTGCTGCGCTGAGGCAGGAGTCAAAAGCTGTGCGGGCGCATGTCTGAGAAACAGATGCTTGGTCGGCGCATTGGGCGTATCAGCGGCTGTCAGGGGTTTTTCAGGCAGCGGCAGCGCGGCGAGATAAGCGTTGCGCTGGCGATAGACCTTGATCAGGCATGCGACGTTGCCGTTGCAGCGGTCGCGTAGCGTGGTCCATTCGAGTTGGCTCTGCTTCACGCCAGGGGCGTCGGTAACGAGTGGGTAACGCTTGTCCATGCGGGCTGCCAGCGAGCGCAGCGATGTCGAAGCGCATACGGCCTGTTCCGAATTGTTCAACGCGCTACTGGCACAGTCGATAGCCTGCGCTCCGGCAACGCCTGAAACTCCCAATAGAACCAGTGCAAGAAACCCGGATAGTCGCAACAGCATAACGTCTCCCCGATGATCAGCTTCGGCGCATCTCCATATCGCCTAGCAGACTGCAGAATCTACTGTCTTTTTGGCCGGTGTGGTTGAAAATAGTTTGAAAATGGGCATTGGCGGCGCTTGTCGGCCAGTTTAGGGCTCACTATCACTGCCCAGGCACGGATTCTCGTCACAGTTTCGACAAGACGGGCAGTTACCGTGAAGTACTCTCATTCAGCGACTGTTAGACGCCTGACGACCGCGTATTTTGCGGATGCAGCCGATGTCAATTAATGGCATCGTTGGGGTTCTGCTTCTCTGTCCAAAGGCTTTATGTCGTCGAATCATCGATTTCTCAAGATTCTCCGTACGATCCATCTGTATCTGGGCGTATTCATGGCGCCCGCACTGATGTTTTTCGCCATCACTGGCGGTTTGCAGACCTTCAGTCTGCACGAGACCACGCGCGGCAGCAGCTATACGCCGCCCGCGTGGCTTGCCACTCTGGCCATGCTGCACAAAAAACAGACCATCGCGGCGCCGGTGCGTAAACCGCGCCCATCGGAAAATACGGCGCCTGCCGCGGCTGCTGGGCCCAGCAATGCGTCTCTTGCAAATGCTCTGCCTGATGTGCACGCAGCCGCACCATCCAGGGGGCCTCCTGACAGTGAAGGCGCACGCCCGAAGAAAAATCTGCTGCCGATGAAGATGTTTTTTGCGCTGGTGGCGTTGAGCCTATGTGCGTCTACGCTCACCGGGTTGTACATGGCTTACCGCTATAGCCGTAAGCCCGTGCTGGTCAGCAGCATTTTGCTTGCCGGTTTGGTGGTGCCGCTGCTGCTATTGCTGTTTTGACGGTCGCCGATGTTCTGATAATACGCCACGCGTAGTCGAATATTTGCGCTTCCTGCGAGCTGGTCAGCCGTTCGAATGCTTGATCAGCTCAGCCAGTTCGCGCTCGATCTCAAACACGTGCGGATCGTCTGCATCCATTTGCCTCAGCGCTTCGGCGAGGTGAAGCAGATAATCACGATTTGGCCCGCTCGGCCCTGCGGACTGGGCGATATGCCGTGCTATTTCGCGTTCGGACGCAGCGCCAAGAAACGCGGCGTTTTCTTCGGTGGCTATATAGACGAGTCCATCGCTGCGCCGGCCATCATCCAGACTCAATTCGGTAACGAAGCGCAGATAGCCGTTCTTTTCTCGGACGTCCAGATGACCAAGCGCTTCGGGTGTGATCAGGTACGCCATGCCAACGCAGACGGCGCCGGGTTGGGGGATCAGCGTAACAACCCGCCCAGGTGCTTCGGGCGTGCCGCGATGATCATGCGAGCCCTGCCAGAAGCGGCGCACCCAATGACGAATCGAGGCTGGCCGTCGTTCGATATAGGGGAAGTCGGCCTTGTAGATCAGCGAGCCATAGCCGAACAGCCAGACTTCGGTGTGGCCGTCGAAATAAGTCATCTGCTGGTTGATGTTGACGGTATTGAAGGACAAGGCTTGGCTCTCTCGACGACAGTTGATTATGCCGTTTCATCTCATTCGGCGACGTTTTGTGAGCGTCGACCGGCGCCCTGATGCTGAACGCAGTGCCCGCGTCAACGCGCCGCGCACAGCAAAGTCACGATTCTTCCACGATGGCGCGCCTACAAGGAACGGGCCTGTATCGAGCAGGCTTCTTTCAGGAGATAAAGCGTGGACAAGAATCGCACCGAAGGCACCAAGCACGAGATCAAGGGCGCAGTGAAGGAAGTGGTAGGCAAGGTCACTGGCAACAAGACCAAGGAAGTGGCGGGCAATGTGGAGAAGAATGCCGGCAAGGCCCAGAAGGAATTCGGCAAAGCTACTGATGCAGCGCGAGACGCAGCGAGAAAGTAATTGCCGATAACAGCAAACTTTGATTTAAAGCATGTCGGGCGTGTGACGTGAGCCTCGCGTCCGATGTTTTTGTGCTTTTGCGAGGCTGATTTATCAGGTTGATGGATGCAATCGAGCTTTTTAAATCACGCTGTTCGAATCCATTCACAAGGCCAAATCAACATTTGCGGCGAATGTACTAGTGGAGCAGCCATCTGCTTCAGTGGCTATATCCAACTGCACTGACAGCGCCAAAACCATCGCGTCGATAACTCAGCAGTCGTCCGCGAAATGGCGCCACATCGTTTGCATCAAAACGACTGCGCTGTTCGGTAACGACGTAACCCTGAAGGGTAAGCGCCCGCGTGAAGAATGTGCTGTTGCCACGGCCGGGGTCGGTGATCAGAATTTCGGCATCAGCGGTTGCGTGACGCGATATCGTCGCTGCCAGCTGGTCGGCATGACCCGATTCGTAGAGCACATCGCTGCCGATAATCAAATCAAAGCGGCCCAGCGTGATGTCGGGTATTTCCCATCGAAGATCACGATAGACGATCGCCAGCATCTTGTTTTGCGCGGCGTTATGGCGCAGAAACGGCTCGGCCAGCGGATGATGATCGCTGGCCGTAATGTCGGCATGGCGATGCTGCAAGACCAGACTGGACAGCCCGAGCCCGCAACCGAGTTCAAGGATGCGCTTGCCGCCGATGTCGTGCGTCGACATTGCCTCAGCCATCACCCGGCCCGCTGGCCAGACCTGACCAAACAGGCTCCATAACGCCGATGAGATACCGATGCGCGCGGCCAGGTGATGCGGGTCAGCGAACTGCTGCAGATCGCTCAGCGCACGGATTCGAAAGTCGTGACCGCCGAGGCGGACCACAAGCTCGCGGGTGGTATAGCCCGGCATGGGGCAACTCCCGTGAGGGCTTCATCCCGGCAATAGCGGGACAGAGCATTGAGATAGGGAGCGAAGCGGCACAAATCGCCAGGTCGCGCTGATGAAACAGCTGCTGAGCCATCGTACGCCAATGAACGTCATGGGGTTCGATTTACTTGTGAACGGGTAGCTTGCTCAATCTATGGCCTCCTCACAGCTTGAGCCCATTGGTTCGATCACATCAAGTAGTTCTTAACCGGTGTCGTACCTCGGTGCAACCCGCTGTTTCAACTGACCGTGCGATATTCTTCCGGTTACGTTATTCATATTCATGTTTTCAGCAGGGGCTATTTCAAATGAACGCCATCCGACCATCCGGAAGTCTTGTTTGCGTCGGCCTCGGCATGACGCTGGGTTCCCACCTCGGGCCGCTGGCGCGCAGCCATATCGAACAGTCCGATGTGGTGTTTGCGGGGCTCTCCGACGGCATCGTCGAGCTGTGGCTGAGCCGTATGCACCCGGATGTGCGCAGCCTGCAGCCGTACTACCGCGAGGGCAAGTCGCGCATGCAGACCTACCGGCAGATGGTGGAAGCCATCCTCACCGAAGTGCGCGCAGGCAAGAAGGTGTGCGGGGTGTTCTACGGTCATCCCGGCGTATTCGCCTGGGCGCCGCACAAATCCATCGAAGTGGCCCGCAGCGAGGGCTATCCCGCGCATATGGAGCCGGGCATTTCCGCCGAGGATTGCCTGTACGCAGATCTCGGCATCGACCCTGGTCGGTTCGGCTGCCAGCACTACGAGGCCAGCCAGCTGCTGTTCTACCAGCGCAGGATCGACCCGACCGCTTACCTGGTGCTGTGGCAGGTGGGACTGGTCGGCGATCAGTCACTGGCACGCTTCTCTACCGGTGCGGCCTACCGCCAGCTGCTGGTCGATGTGCTGGCACGCGACTACCCGTTGGAGCATGAGGTGATCATCTATCGCACGGCAACGCTGCCGATCCAACAAGCACGGATTGAAAGGGTGAAGTTATGTGCGTTGCCGCAGGCGGATATCGGCATGGCCGATACGGTGGTGATCCCACCAGCGCGAGCCATGCAGGTGGATCATGAGATGAGGGCGAAACTGGATGTGCTGGACAGAGCGATGTCTGATGCCGTTTGCGATGTCGGCTAACACATCTGACAGAGAGTTTGGATAGGCTGCCAAGTAGGAGTGATACAGGCAAGGCGTTGCTCTGTCTTCGGTTGGGTTCCGAAGAGGCGAAAGTTAGTGTGAGGGAATTGCACGACGTATCGGTTCGGCAGAGAAAACTGACGTTTTGCAAAACATTCCGGATCGCTGCACTTAGCATGCGGTTGGGTCTCAACAAGCGACATAAGGGGGATTATCAAGTGTTCGATGTCATCGATTTTCTTGAAAGTGTCGGCCAGGACGCAGAGTGGCGTCATGCTGACTCGGAGGCACTGGCGGTCGCATTGACGGGAGTGCAGATTGGCCCAGAGTTGCGGATGGCGATCCTTGCCAGGGATGAACGGGAGTTGCAGGCGTTGCTGGGACAGGATCCTTTCTGCTGTCTTATCAATCCTGCCAAACCAGACGAGGATCAGGAAGAATGTGACGGCAGCTGTAAAGAGGGTGAAGACGAGGACGAGAACAAAGACAAGAGCACGGATGATGATTAAAGACCAGACTTCACGACTTGCCGTTTCCGCGCCTGCAACCACTGGCTAGATCATGGACCATGCGGGCAGATACAGGTCGGTGTTCGCATACTGCGCGCTTCTGCTTTTATTCGTCGCAGGCGTGGTTGCTGCCGCTGCGCCCGTATCCAGCGATCCTGCGCAGTTGCTAAGGCAAGCTGAGAGCATCCAACCCTCCAATCACACCGAGTTCAACGAGCTCATGCGTCGACTCGACGAACTCACGATGAGGCTCTCACCGCAGCAGGAGCTGCATCGACGTTACCTCGCGGCCCGGCAGATCGCCTTTGCCGGCAACTACGCCGCCGCCCTGCCGGCGTTGACAGCGATCGCCGATCAAACGGTGGATCCCGTTCTGGCGTTTCGCGCCAGCGCCTCTGTGATCGACCTGTTGGTAGCTGAATCCCTCTATGAGGAAGCTTTTGCCAGGTTGAATCCATTGATGGACCAGCTGCCGAAAATCAAGGAAAACGACGTCCGCATGCAGGGTCTCGGTGTTGCGGCGCAGTTGTACAACGAGGCCGGCCAATACGATGCTTCCATCCGTTATGCCGATCAAATAATCAAGGAAAGCACCAACGCTGAAAGTGCATGCAGGGGTTGGTTCTACAAGTCCGATGCGCTATTTGAAAATGGCAGTGCACAGCTACCCATCGATCAGCTTCACAGTGGTACGGAAGCATGCAGCAAGGCAGGAAACACACTTTTTTCTCTTAGTTTTCAGTATTTGCTGGCGAGTTTCGACATGCGACAGGGTCGGCATGAGTCGGCCGTCCGCTTGTTGCAAGCGAGCTATCCCGAGGTTCTACAAGCGGGCTTTCCGCCACAGGTTTCTGAGTTCGAGGCTACGCTGGCCAAGGCTTACTGGAAGGATGGTGATCTTGCTTCTGCATCAAAATTTGCCAGCAGCGCCTTGACTACCAATGCCAACAGGCCATATTCGGAGTCGACGGCCAACGCCTACCAAGTGCTTTACGAAGTCGACAAGAAAATGGGCGACAGCAGTAGTGCTCTGGCAAACCTCGAAAAATATGTCGTTGCCGAGGAGGGCTACCTGAGTCGACTCAGCGCGAAGACGCTCGCCTATCAGATCGTCAAGCAGAAGGTGTTGGCGAAAAAACTGCAGATCGACGGACTGGATAAGAAGAACAAGATTCTCACTTTGCAGGGAGAGCTGGATCGCCAGGCGGCGGAAACCAGTCGGCTGTACATCGTGTTGCTGTTGCTGGTCCTGGCAACGATCGCCGTGTGGACTTACCGGATCAAGCGATCGCAGCTGCGCTTCATGAAGCTGGCCCGGCGCGATGGCCTTACTGGCATCTTCAATCGGCAGCATTTCGTCAATGAGGCCGAGCTGCAATTGCATTACTGCCGGAAATCATCGCGTGATGCCTGTCTGGTGCTGATCGACCTGGATCATTTCAAAGCCGTCAACGACACTCATGGTCATGCGGTAGGCGATCGCGTGCTGCAGCGTGCCGTCACGGCCTGCAAGGCCTACTTGCGTTCGACCGACATCTTCGGTCGCCTAGGTGGCGAGGAGTTCGGCATCCTGCTGCCCGAGTGCACGCTGGCACAGGTTCTCGTCCTGGCTGAGCAGATACGCGTGAAGATTGCGACCGCTTCTGCTGGTGAGGACGCTCCCGATATCCCAATCTCGGCCAGCTTTGGCATCTCCAGCGTGGTTCATTCCGGCTACGAATTGCGCCAGTTGCTGATCCATGCTGACGAAGCGCTGTACCGGGCCAAGCGTGAAGGCCGTAATCGGGTCAGCGTAGTCGATCACCCGCAATATGCCTGACGGGCTGACTTCCTGTTGAGGCTCGCGGCGTGCGTCGCTGATATTCGATTTATGCGCTGCTTGGTGAAACGGACTTCATACAGCTCTTTTGAAGGAGCGCAGCGGAATGACACGTCATGCCGGCCCAACGCTTCTTGCCGGTGATAGAGGCAGCGCTGTCACCGAGGCAGCTGTGATATGCCACAATTCGATACATCCGAGGGGATAGGGGCTTTGGTCGAATGTATCTGGTCAAATCATTGACCATCGTAGCGCGTTTCAAAATAACCAACTGTCAGGGGGCAGGCAATGACGAACGTCATCGATTTTCTGGAAAAAATGGGGCAGAACGCCCAGTGGAATCATGCGTCGCAAGAGGAGATTCAATTGGCGCTGGCGAGTGCAGAGATCACCCCAGAGCTACAGGCAGCAATTGTTGCGGGCGATCAGGTCAGTCTACAGGCGTTGCTGGGACTAACTCCACTCTGCGGTATGTATATGCCAGGGAAGGAAGACGAGGATACTGAGGAAGTGCCGCCGGGTGAGGAGGATGACAAGCCCGAGCAATCGCTGTCTCGCTTGCAAACTCCTGCTGGCTAGACCGATGCGTGGCTTCAGCAAAAAGAGTAGCGTTACATTTTATCGCTGCGTTTTGCTGCTAGCCACGTTTTTAGGCATGGTTGCAGTGTCTGCTGCAGCCGTACCTACGACTGACGATTCCGAGTTCTTGCTCCAGCAGGCGACCAGAATCAGCTCATCGAATCATGTCGAATTCGTGAAGCTTCTGCAGAAGCTCAACGCACAGAAAGCGAGTCTGTCTTCAAGGCAGCAGTTATACCTGCGCTATCTCAATGCCTGGAAAGCGGGTTACGAAGGTGACTACGGCACGGCCAATCCGCTGCTGGAGTCAGTCATTGCGGAATCCGACGATGCCAATCTGCGAATTCGTGCAGGTTTGTCAGTGGTCAACAATCTGGTCGATGGTTCGCGTTATGAAGAGGCATTCACTCGTCTTAGCGAGCTGCTAAGCCAGTTGCCACTGATAACGGACAAAGAGGCCCGGGGAAAGAGCTTCGCCGTTGCGTCGCTACTTTACGAGCAGGCAGGACAATACGAGCTTGCTTCCAGCTACGCCGATCAGTTGCTAAAGGAAAGTCCTCCCGACGGCGAATACGCCTGCAAAGCCCAATACACAAAACTTGCTGCGCTCTACAAAAGCGGAGTGCTCGAAGGTATCGAGCAGAAGTTTGATCAAGGCATTCAGGTCTGCCTCAAGGCTGGCAATAACTTTTTTGCCAATGGCATTCGTTTTTACGTTGCTAGTCTGGATCAGAAGCAAGGTCATCCAGATCAAACGATCACATTGCTGCAAAAGAATTACCAAGACGTGAAGCACAGTGCCTATCCGCCGTTGATTTCGCAGTTCGATGCGTTACTGGCTCAGTCTTACTGGGACAAAGGCGATGCCACGCTTGCCAGCCAGTTTGCTGTTGCCGCGGTGGGGGCTATTGCCAAGAATGAATTTACTGAATCACTGACGACCGCCTATCACGTGCTCTATCTGATCGCTCGCCAGAAAGGTGATATGCCGACAGCCTTGGTGTATCACGAAAAGTATATGGCAGCCGACAAGGGCTATTTGAATGAGGTAAGTGCCAAGGCGTTGGCCTTTCAGATAGTCAACCAGCAGGTACTGGCCAAGAAGTTGCAGATCGATACCTTGAACAAGCAGAACCAGATACTGCAGTTGCAGCAGGCGTTGGGTACAAAAGCGATCGAGACCAATCGGCTATACATCACTCTTTTGCTCACGATATTGGCATTCATTGTGTTTTGGGCCTATCGCCTCAAGCGCTCACAGCTGAGCTTTATGAAGCTGGCCCGACGTGATGGGCTGACCGGCATTTTCAACCGCCAGCATTTTGTCGCGTCGGCCGAGCAGCAGCTGCAGTACTGTCAGAAGTCGGGGCGCGTGGCGAGCCTTATCGTGATTGATCTGGATAACTTCAAGACCGTCAACGATACCCATGGCCATGCGGTAGGTGATCACGTTCTGAAGCGGGCTGTCGCCGCCTGTCAGGCGCACCTGCGTTCAACCGATGTATTCGGTCGCCTCGGGGGTGAGGAGTTCGGGATACTGATGCCCGAGTGCGGCAAGGATGTGATCGCTGGCCGGTCCGAATTGATTCGTCTGGCCATCGCCAGCGTGTCCGACAGCGAAGACACCAGCGGTGTCGCGGTATCCGCGAGCTTCGGCGTCTCCACAACGGTCCAGTCTGGCTACAACCTGCGGCAGCTGCTGATTCATGCGGACAAGGCGCTTTACAGCGCCAAACGGGAAGGTCGCAATCGCGTGGTTATATTTGATGATGACACCGAACAGTCCATCGAGGCGTCGTCGACTGCGTTGCTTTTGCCCCGCCGCTAACCGGCTGGATCGTTACTTGGCTACCCCAGCCGCTCAATGGAACAGTCAGGCTTTGGACGACGCTAATCCCGGAGTGACAGATAGACGGATGAGGTTTCGGTCGAAAGCGTTGCATCAAGGCGCATTCCAAGCTTACGAGCGACAGAAATTGACCCTGCATTTGTGGGAGCGATGCGTGCCATGACTCGCTTGGCACTTACTGTGTCGAACGCATAAGCCAATGCTTTGCCAGCTGCTTCGGTAGCGTAGCCCTTACCCCAGTTTTCAGGCTGGAAGACCCAACCAATCTCTAGCTCAGGGTTGCCCTCCGGGTACTGGATCCCAGTCAGGCCAATTATCTCCCCGGTCTCCTTGAGCTGTACCGACCAGCCTCCGTAACCGCGAAGAATCCAGTGCCCGGCTTGCCTCTCCATGAGTTTCCAGGTTCCCGCCCGATCCAAGGGCTGGGCAATATGTTCCATGACCGCCGGGCTGCCGTAGATAGCCGCGTATGCATCGAGATGGGAGTCGGCGATCGGGATGAGTGCCAGCCTCGAGGTGTAAAGCGTTGGAATGGAAAGTTGCATTGGGAAGCCCCTGTCTGGGAGTTTTTCGAGACCTGAAGTTCGACTTGCAACGCACGAGAGCCAATATCAAGTGTGACCAGCCACTGCGTGCGGCACATAGGCTTCCTCAAGCTTGGCGATTTCATCGGCATCGAGCTTCAACGACAGTGCTGCCACCGCATCGTCAAGATGATGCGGTTTGGAGGCGCCAACGATGGGTGCGGTGACAAACGGTTTCTGCGCGACCCATGCCAGCGCCAC
>Ga0302227_10001343_pt1 | contig 18524 bp, 25 predicted proteins | sample II_Palsa_N1_1_FD_193525 | JGI IMG/M metagenome (GOLD analysis project Ga0302227, IMG submission 193525) | Peat permafrost microbial communities from Stordalen Mire near Abisko, Sweden - II_Palsa_N1_1 | ecosystem: Environmental > Terrestrial > Soil > Palsa > Peat permafrost | place: Sweden... | reverse complement strand
CTGGATCGACTTGAACTGCTTTGGCCTCATCTTTAGCTCGTTCTTACAGATTTATTATTAGTTTTAACAGTCAAACAAACAAACAAAAAAAAAAAAAAAAAAAAAGGACGTACAATGTGACGTTTCCTTAGGTCCTTCTCCTCCTTCTTCTGCGTCTCCTCCAGTTGCTCCATCTCGATCTGCTGCAGCTTGGCCTGCATCGTGGCCTGGAGTTCGTGCATTTCCCTGATCGTGTTTTATTTTTTATTTAGCATTTTTTTTTTTTGGCTATGTGTGCTTTCACATTCACGACAACACGTACCGTTGCTGCTCCAGCAGTTGCCTTTGCTCTGCGTCTAATGCTTGCAGCCGCTTGGTCTTGGCCAGCTCCTTGTGCGACCGCTTCTTCTCAAACATCTCGGTAAACAACTTGAGTTCGGTCGCCTGCAGCTCGTCCAGCTGCTTTTCGCGGAAGGCCTTGGTCTCTGCAAACATGATGGCCTTTTGCTCGGTCATAAACTTTTCGTCGGCCTGGGTCTTGAAGGCCTGATTTTATTTTATTTATTTATTTTTTTTTAAAAAAAACCTTTTAGGACACGTTTTGGTCATTGATTGTATTTTGGTACCATCAGCTCCTTCAGCTGGCTCTCCTTCAGCGTCTTGCGGGGGTCCGTGTTCTTGGCGAGCTTGTGGCGCGACTCCTTTTGGCCCTTCTCCATCTCCTTCACCACCTTTGACTGGTCGTTCAAGTGCTCCTTGAGGGCAGCCTTGTGTCTGCTGCTTTGCTCCTTTGTAAAGGTCTTCAGCGCCTGTGCATTACCCAAAAAAGATCAACATAAATTACAATAAAAACAACAACAACAACAACGAACCGAAGCCTGTCCTTTGTTTGCGTCGCTGAGGGTCTGCTTGTGTTTTGAAGAGAGTTTGTCCGTCTCCGTCTGCTGGTTCTTCATCTCCTGCTCGAGCTGGCGGTCCGACTGACGCTTGAGATCTGCGCGCTGCACCTCCTGCGCCTTCTCCAGCTGCTTGAGCTGCTTTTGCTGCTGTGTCTGCAGGGCCTGGAAGAGCTTGAGCTGGCCCTTGATGACCGCACGCGCATCAAGCTTTTCTTGGTCCTTTTCAACGTCTCGTCTTTGCGGCTTGATCGTGCTACCGTCCATATTGATATCCGGGTTGTGCGACTGGTTTGCGGCCGCTCCAGCGGCGCTCGACTGTTTTTTTTCCCCAGCAAAACGTCAGAATACCGTTACCATTTTGGTGTTGTTGTTACCAGGTTGAACTGGTCCGTGTTGTGGTCGTCGTCGTCCTTGTCAACGGCCGAGGAGGAACGCTGACGGTACTCGCCGAGGGTCTTTGGTGTACCCACCTCGGGCGTGAGCGGCGTAGATGTCATCGGACTGCCGGACGACGCGATCAGATTGGTAAGGACGGTCGGTTTGATGGCCTTTGGCGCGAGCGCAGCAGGCTTGGCAGAGGACTGCTGCGGTGACGAGGACGACGACGGCGGTGCCGTAGGCAACTCGGGCGAGTAAAGCGATCCCTCGGGCCTTGGCGTGCTGTCGTTCGAATCAATCGTGGCGGCAGGTGCACTTTCACCGGCTGCGTCGCCGTCGTGTTCGTCGTCGCCCTTGTGTAGCAGCTTCTCCATCTATTTTTTTTTTTTTTTTTTTTTGAAAACACGTAAGGAGAAATGGAAAAAAAAAGGAAATGCTATCACCTTGTTGTAACGATCCTCGTCAATATCAGCCGCAGCCTGCTTACTTCTCCGCACGAGCGCACGCAGAACCTTTTGGTGAACCTTGGGGTCTCCAGCGAGGAACGGGTGCTATCGGGTAATGTCTGTGTTAACGGGCTCCTTTCTCCCTCCCCACATACCTGGAGGAGATCGTCTGCCGAAGGACGCATGCCCCAGCTCTTGACGAGACACTTGGCCACAAAGTCCTGGAAGACGGGCGACCAAGCCTGGGTATCCTGCAGCCTCGGGGGATCGTTCTGGGGGATGTGGTACAGCGCCGACATGGTGTTCATTTCAAACAGCGGTGGCCTCTTCTCTGCGAGCTCGATACACGTAATGCCAAACGACCAAATGTCGGCCTAAAATTGCGTGCATGTTTTTAGACGCAGCTCCCGACACAACTCACGACTCCACTACCTTTTGCGTATACAGACCAGACTCCATCGCCAAGATGACCTCGGGGGCCATCCAGCAGGGCGTGCCGACAAACGTGTTGGCCGGATCGGACATGGACGCCGTGCCAAAGTCGCCCAGTTTGACCTTGCCCTGCGATGTCAAGAGGATGTTTGCGGCCTTGAGGTCACTGTATTGCAATCGAGGGACATAGATTCAACATCAACAATAATTAAAACAAAAAAAAAGAGCTCCTTTACCGGTGGATGCGCCTGTTGTCGTGCAGGTACTTGATGGCCAGCAGGACCTTGGACATGATCGCGGCGATCTCCTCCTCCTTGAGCGGCTTCTTAAACACCTCGAGCATGTCAGCGGCCGAGCCCAGGCAGAACTCCATGACCATCCACACCGTGTTGCCTTTGATGTAGCTGCCATAGTGCTTGAGGCAGTTCTCGTGGTCGAGCAGGCTTATGAACCGGATCTCCTTCATGATCTCGAGCCACTCCTGTTGGCGCGCGGGATTTAGCCTTTGTTGTGCGTGCGAGTTTTTTTCTTTATACCTCGCTCTCAGTGTCGCCGTTGTGGATCATCTTCTTGATCGCGACAATGCTGCCATTGGCCTTGTTCTTGGCCTGGTATGCGTGCGACAAACAAACATCCGGTATTTCAGACGTGCACGTTTTTCCTGGGTGTTTATTATTTCTTTGTGCGTACCTTGTACACGGCACCAAACGAGCCCTGGCCAATCTCCGCCAGAAGCTCGTACAGCTGCTCGGGATCCTCCTTCTTGAGGAAAGAGTTGATGTCCATGGACCAAAGGGCCTGCCTACACGGCGGCGGTTCTTAGTAATGGGCAGATGTACGAGGAAACGTGCGACAACCGACCACGCGCACAGTAGACACACAAGCAAGCAAACACACACACACGCACACGCACACACACACGCACACACGCACAAGAGCAGACACAAAGAACGACCGAGACGCGAGGGTTGTTTTCTCGCAGCAGGATTATGAAGTCCAGGCAAAGCACTTGGGGTAAATGGGCGCGCGCATTTTTCTCGAAGGTCGCTTCTCATAAAAAAAAAAAAGATTTTGTTAAACACAAAGAATGAATAAGCGTCTGTGTCCTTTATTAAATGTAGGAAAAAAGGGCAAAAGAAAAAAAAAATAGAAAAGAAAAAAAAAGATTAGCTGCTCCCTCACGGCGAGTCCACCTTGCCGCCGGTATTGAGCTGGTTGTCACGCTCAATGTCGTCGGGGAGGCCAAAGTTGTCGTCGTCGATCGGCTGCGCGTCGTCCTCAGCGAGCTCGATCGGTTGGCTGGACAGGAGGCGCGAGTACTTGTACTCTGCGCGGCGCTTGGCGCGGTAGAGGAGAATGGCCGCCGCAACGAGGACGAGGATACCGACGACGATCGCACCAATGGCCCAGTGGGGGAGCACATCCGTCAGGGCGGCCGCCTGGGGCTCGCAGTTGTCGCCAGTGAAGCCATCGTCACACATGTCGCACGCGCTGCCCGTCCATCCAGAGTTGCAGGTGCACAAACCGGTCCCTGTTTGGCCCGATGAGCACTTGCCGTGGAGGCTGCACGCGTTGCCGACAGTTCCGGGGCAGGCTAAGTGACAACCAGCATTAATAACGACGGAGGGAGGGGGGAAAAATCCGTTGCTAGTTTGCGTACAGAAGGCGCACAACGTGCCAAAGTGGTCCTTGCTGCAGTCAGAGCACGTTTCGCCGGACCAGTTGGACTGACAGTTGCACACACCAGACTTTTCGTCGCAGGTGCCGTGGGAATCGCAGACACCTAGGCCGGTCGACCGGCAAGAGTAGCACTTTTGGGACGGGGGGACGACGGAGGGCTGGCCGACGCAGTCACGCTTCTTGATCGGGAGGTAGATCTTCTCGCCGTTCTCACACGGCTGGAGCTCAAACGTGAAGTCATCATCGGTGCACACGGGGCAGCCAAAGGCCGAGCGCCAGATAAAGTAGTAGACACAGCTGGTCTTGGGATACTCCACCGTCGTGTTGTACAACGGCACAGGCTGTCCCACTCCTGCGTTGAGATCGCACACAAGCGTGATGTTGGTTCGGCGGGGGCGCTCAACACCGTACGTGGGCTTGCAGCCGGGCGTTCCATTGTCAAAGTAGACAAAGAGGCCTGCAAAAAAATAAAATGAAAAAAAAACATAAAATAAAGGATGGTATATTTTTCCAGTTACCCTGGCCGGCCTTGGCAGACGAAAACGGCATGAATCCAATGACGTTGCCGATATCGGTCGAGTAGCCCCACCCTTTAGCGGAGCGGAGAAGAAAAGAAAAGAAAAAAAGTAGGAAAAAAATGTTATTTTTATTAACGAGATAGCATTGCTTAGTACCCTTGACAACTTGGCACGCAAAGGACGGGATGGGATTGCCCAACTTGTCAAAGCACGTGAGGTTGTTGAGGCCGCGCTGGCACATGTTGAGGTAGTAGACGTTCTGCTGGCTGTCGATGCCGGCATAGTACATGGTCTGGTCCGCGGTCTTGAGGGGCGCGAGGTCGTACGTGTCGTTGGAGGCCAAGGCGGCGTTGTAGGACAGGAACTTGCAGTCGGTCACGCAGTCGGTGTGCTCGGCGTTGGAGGTGGTGCCGTTACCGCACGCCACGGGGCGGATCGAGTTGGGGACGCTGGTAAAAAAGCCATCGGCAACGGGGATGCACGTGGTGCCACCCGTGCTGTAGGTGCCAGCAGGGCAGTCGCTGCAGAGGGATGCTCCAGCCGCGCTACCGAGACCGGGCTGGCAGGCCATACACTTGTACGAGCTGCCGGCCTGGACGCCCGTGAAGGTAACCCAGGCGAGCTCGGCATAGGTGTCGCGATCAAAGCCGCCACCGTCGCCGACGTGGAACTGCCAGGTGATGTTGTACGTGCCGATGACGGGGATGGGGAAGGTCTCGTTGAGGCGGACGACGGCAGGCTGGACAAGGCCAAAGGGAATGGTGATTGTTTTCTATTTATCGATCGATCGATTGATCGAGAGAGATAGTGTTAAAAGCTTGCAACGGGGAGCAAGCGACATTACAGCGAGGAGCTGCCCGTTGGTGTCGTTGGCGACGATGAAACGGAGGTAAACGTCGCGGTAGTAGTAGCGCGTGGTGCTAACGGCGAGGGTGTAGGCAAAGGCGATGGAGCCCTGCTCGCTGGTGAACGTCTGCTGGGTCGTGAGGAACGAGTCCATCTGGATCAAAAAATTGTAGCCCGTGTGGACGGTCTGGCCGCGAGGGAGCCAGCCGTTGGGGTCGCAGTCGCCAGTGCAGTACGTCTTGAAGATTGACGGCAACGCAGACCTGTTTTCAAGCAGCCATGGAAATGAATAATTATCCGACAACGGGGTGTGTGGGGGGGTACCAGTCCGTGATCTGAATCATGTTGGGTGCAAAGTAACCCGCTTGACAAGGGAGGCACTGTCCCGTCTCGGAAGCGGAGCCAGGTTCGCACGGAACGCACTCGTTATCAACGAGGATGAGCCCGTTGGGGCAGCCACAGGGGATATCCAGTTGGACGGTCGGCGGCAGTACCGAGCCATTCATGGCGGGGTTGCACGCCTTGATATAGCCGGGGATAAAGTCCTTGATGAGCGCGCTTTGGTCATACTTGTTGTTGGCCTTGCACGGGCCGTTGACAATGTAGTAGTCGCGCACGGTGCACGAGGCAATGGGGGTGCACTGTGCAAAGCCGACAAAGGCGTACGAGGTCGTCGTGTTGCAGTTCTGGCACTGCGTCATGCCCGGCGAGGGCGTGACCTGGTTGTAGGTGCAGCTATATGGAAAGGCAAGGGTCAGTTGGATAGTCAACGCAGTTGATCGCAATACGGTGTGCACGTCTCCTGTCCATCGGCGTTGTTGAACGAGCCGGCGGGGCACTGGCTGCACGATTCGGCAAAGGGCTGTGTTCCATAGACCTCGATCGTCTGGAGGGCGGCAAGGTCCTCGCCGTACGACGTCGAGTAGTCTTTGTGGAAGGTCCACTTGAACTCGTGGGGGCCTATATGAAATTGTCGGCGATAAATAAGAAAGCAAAAAAGGAAAATTATGCACCAGGGCTGACGGGGAACGAAGCAGTCTGCCAAGAGAGAGCGGTCGAGATGAGCTGCAACGGGTTGGCCGGGAGCACCTGGACATTGTCGATAAAGAACCTGAGGCCATCGCAGGCGGTGAGAGCACCGCAGTTCTGCGCATCGACACGGTAGGTGAAGCGGATAAAGTTGCCGCTGCTGCGGGTGAACTGGGCCGACAGGTACAAATGCGAGTCCATGTTGTTCATGCCGGTCGTGTTGCCGTTTGAGATAAAGTTGCCCATTGGGACCCAGGCTGAAAAAAATGCGGTTTTTTAGATGAATATATACAGGAGGAGACATACGGCGGCATTGGGCAGTGGCACTGCCACGGGCTTCGCAGTCGCTGCGAAAGTCGTACGGCAAGCTACGCAGTGAAAATAAAAAAAATAATTTTTTTTTTAATCCACAGAGAAAAGGTAACGACGATTACAAAGTCCAATCGCCGTAGACGTCGGCACCACCGATGCTGTACGTGCCAGGATTGCACTTGGCACACGACGAATTGGCAAAGGGCAGGTAGCTGCCGACGTCGCACTGCATGCCTGTAAGACGCCAACGATTGAGAACAAACTGGCTTGATTGAACAATAAAGAGGGTACTGCAGGGGAGGCCAGCAACGGCCGGAGGGAGGTTGACGCCAGTGGTCGTGTCGCAGGGCTTGTTGTAGTAGTAGGTCGCCGTGCGCGTGTTGGTCTGGCGGTCGCAGGGGAGGTATGTGTGCCCGATGTCATTTGCCGTGCATGCAGGTCTTTTTCGCGTTCCCTTCAGTACCAAAGAGGCAATAAAAGGGGGTGGCTTTAGTTACAGCGTGACAACGGGGATGGATGAGTTGTAGGTCTTGGGGCAGGCCGCAGCCGTGATCCACGTGAACTGGTACGTGCAGGAAATCTCGTTGTCAAAGACTGCCTGACCGGGGAAGACATTGGGGTCGCACGAGAGGTAGATAATCGTGGTGCGCGGCACTTGCCAGTACGGGCAGTAGTCGCCGTTTGTGTACTTGAGCTGGAGCTGTCCGCTGGCGAGCACGGTAGGCACGATGTCGTCCACGTACGAGCCCAAGTCCTTTACCTCGACGTCGTCATTGGTGACGTCGATCTGGCACATCTCCCACTCGGCGTCGCACGTCTTGACCATGCCCGAGGCCGTCGTGGCCGTTCGCTCACCAACGAGCTGCGCGCAGATGTTGAACATGTAAACGTAGTTGGTCCTCGAGCTGCTGATCGAGACCTCGACAACGTAGTTTGTCCCAGAGGTCTTGGTCAGCCCTGTCAGGTCGTACCATTGGCCACGGGACTCGTCCACAGCCTTGCAGTTGCCCTGGTACCCGTTTCAATTACTCTCTGCTTGGGGGAGGGGGAAGAAAAAAAAAGCACAACATACAGTCTCCTGCGCGGCTGCCAACGGCGCTGCCAGCAGCTGCAGTGCGGCAAGCAGGACCAAGGCGAGCGTTTTGCAGAGCATGTGATGGCTGGGAAATGACGAGGCGTTCTTCGATTGGTCCGACCAAAAACCGAGTCCGATTCCCTTTGCTGTGCCTCAAAGAAAAACAACCTTGCCTTCTTTGCAATCCCAAGCCTTCGAGTCACTGCAGTAGGACCACTGTCTGGCGCAAGTTCAAGGACGCTGTTGATAAATAAACAGTGTCAATGGGTTACACAGTTGCGAAAATGGAGTCGCTGGGTTTCTTTTTTTTTTGTTGCTGACTCCTTTTCGTCCGACGTGGCGCCTTGCGGAAGGGGGGTTGCCCAGCGCTTCCTCTTTGTTCACCTCTCTGATGCTCTCGTTCCTTCCCTTTGTTGCTTTTTTTATTTTTATTTTACCGACACACTCGTCTCAAAACAAACAGGGAAAAAGTAGGCATGAGCTTTGAGGAGATTGAGGACACGGACGGCGTCCGCTTCAGCTGGAACGTGTGGCCCAACACGCGCCTCGAGGTACCGTTTGTTTTGTCTCGCAAAGCGCCACGCCCAAGTTTTTTTTTAAAAAAAAAACCCACATAATGCAATGAGAAGGCTGCGCGTCTGGTGGTCCCGATCGCCTGCACCTACACGCCTCTCAAGGAAAAGGCCAACGCACAGCCCGTGTACTACGACCCGATCACCTGCAAGCCACCGTGCCGTGCCGTGCTGAACCCTTACTGGTATTGGTGCCTTTGCCGTCCTTCGTTTGAATATTTTTTTGGTGGGTGAAACCAAAAGCATGATCGAACGCAACCTGTGGGTGTGCCCGTTCTGCCAGTCCCGCAACCCGTTCCCGCCGCACTACAAGGACGTGAGCCCCAACAGCCTGCCCGCCGAGATGATGGCCCAGTTCACGTCGATCGAGTACGTGCTCTCGCGCGCCGCCGCCGTCCCGCCCATTTTCCTCTATGTCATCGACACTTGCCTCGACGACCCCGACCTCAAGGCCATCAAGGAGCTCATCATCATGTCGCTCTCCCTGCTGCCGCCCAACGCCCTCGTCGGCCTCGTGACCTATGGTAAAAACATACAGGTGTAGTATCGTCTTTGCTAAGGAATCGTCCCACGAAAAGGCACGATGGTCAACGTCCACGAGCTGGCCACGAGCGAGTGCTCAAAGTCGTACGTCTTCCGTGGCACAAAGGACTACAGCGCCAAGCAGGTGCAGGACCTCCTCGGCATTGCCGCGCGCCCTGCGGGTCCCGGTGGCGCCGCCCCTGCCCAGCAGAGCTTTTCCGTGAGCCGGTACACACAAAGCGCATCTTTTTTTTTTCTTTCCATTTGTTAATCCCACCGATCGATATTTTCAGCTTCCTCATGCCCGTGCAGCAGTGCGAGTTTGCCCTCACGAACATTGTCGAGGAGCTCCAAAAGGACCCGTGGTCGATCGCTGCCCAGAAGCGTGCACTGCGCTCGACCGGCACGGCCCTTGCTGTCGCCGTCGGGCTGCTCGAGAGCACGTTCCCCAACACGGGCGCCCGCATCATGCTCTTCTCGGGCGGCCCCGGCACCCAGGGCCCCGGCATGATCACCACCAACGAACTCAAGGAGCGTCTGCGCTCGCACCACGACATTGACAAGGACAATGCAAAGTACATGAAGAAGGCTGCCAAGGTATTTAAAAAAAAAAAACAACCCAACCTTGCGACGAGATCTTCTTATGCTTGCCGCCACCCCAACACAGCACTACGAGGCGCTCGCCAAGCGCGCAGCCGCCAACTCGCACGTGATCGACTGCCTCATCGGCTGCTACGATCAGGTGGGCTTCCACGAGATGAAGAGCTGCGTCAACAGGACCGGCGGCACCGTCATCATGGCCGACTCGTTCAACACGTCCATCTTCAAGCAGTCGTTCCAGCGCATGTTTGTGAAGAACCCGGATGGTAACCCGACCACCCTCGAAAGAAGAGGAAATCATCTAATTATGTTTTTTTAGGCACCCTCGCCATGGCATTCAACGCCACCCTCGACATCCAAACCAGCCCCGAGCTCAAGATCGCAGGCGTCATCGGCTCGTGCGTGTCGCTGGGCAAAAAGTCCAACAGCGTCGCCGAGACCGAGGTCGGCATCGGTGGCACGAGCGCATGGAAGTTTTGCGGCATCTCTCCCTCGACCACCGCGGCCGTCTACTTTGAGGTCGTAACCCAGGTAGAACAGTTTGGTATTTATTTCTATTTCATTTATGTTTCGTTTCGCATCGCGTAGGCCGGACAGGGACCGATCTCGAACCGCGGCATGGTCCAGTTTGTGACCCACTACCAGCACTCGAACGGGCAGTACCGTCTCCGCGTCACCACCTTGGCGCGCAACTTGACCGAGGCGTCCAACCCTGAGATTGGCCTGGGCTTTGACCAGGAGGCCTCGGCCGTTCTCATGGCCCGCATCGGCGTGTTCAAGGCCGACATTGAGGAGGGGCCGGACGTGCTTCGCTGGCTCGATCGCATGCTCATCAAGCTTGTACGGGAAATTGCTGTTACTTTTTTGTTTTTAATCCGAATGTGCAGTGCCAAAAGTTTGCCGAGTACCGCAAGGACGATCCCTCATCCTTCCAGCTCTCCTCCAACTTTTCCATCTACCCCCAGTTTATGTTCCACTTGCGGCGATCACAGTTCCTCCAGGTCTTTAACAACAGCCCCGATGAAACGTCCTATTTCCGGTAATCCCCTCCCCATTTATACACGGCTTCTTCTTAGCTCGAATATTTTTTTTTTTTTTTTTTTTTTTTGGATTAGAAACATTATCAACTCGGCCGATGTGACAAACTCGCTGATCATGATCCAGCCGACGCTGACGTCGTACACGCTGGACGCCCCTGCACAGCCCGTCCTGCTCGACTCGCTCTCGGTCCAGCCCAATTCCATCCTGCTGCTCGACACGTACTTCCACATCCTCATCTGGCACGGCGAGACCATTGCCGCATGGCGAAAAGCCGGCTACCAGGACCAGTCTGGCTATGAAAACTTCAAGGCAATGCTGCAGCAGCCCGTCGAGGACGCCCAGGTCCTCCTCGCCGACCGCAACCCCGTGCCTCGCTACATTGACTGCGACGCAGGCGGCTCGCAGGCCCGCTTCCTTCTCTACAAGCTCAACCCGTCCACGACGCACATGACCGCGAGCCCGTACGGCGGCGGTCAGCAGCCCCAGGGCCAGACCATCCTCACCGACGACGTCTCTCTCCAAGTCTTCATGGAGCACCTCAAGAAGCTCGCCGTCACCGGATCGTCCTGAAAAAAGAAACTATAGTACGAAAAGCTTAGAAAACCCCGCATACGTATGTGTTTTTTTGTAGTTAATTCTATATTCTCGTTTGTTTTTTTTTGCTCTCTCAACAAAAACGACAAGGTATGCTACTATTTAACACTCTCCTGGGGGTGTAATGCCAAAGCCGTAGACAGTCGTTACGATGGAGGCGCCGAGTCCACCGACGATGAGGAGGACGTAGATGACCTTCCAAAAGACGCGCACCAAGTTAAAAAAACACCATCATGACAGTGTTACCTTTTCAGCAGGTTTGAGGTTTTCAAAGCCATTGATCTTGATATCCATGAGCGGGGGGATGACGAACGCGAGGACCGACATGGGGATGCCGACGAGGTTGGTGATGACGCTAAACTTCTCAATCTGGGCCATGGCAAACGTGACCATCACGAGGAGCAGGCGGATGACGTTCTTCTTGGTCTCCTTCCACTTGGCGTCGTCCTGGACGAGGAAATTCTCGACGATCTCGCGACCGGGCGCGACCACGAGGGGGTAAGTGAACAAGAGGTCCACGCAAACGGTAACTGCGCAGTCATATTCAGTAACAGAAAAAAGAAAAAGAAAGGGTCGATAGTTTACCTCGGACGACCTGTGCAAGCACAACAGCCGCAGACGACTCGTCGTCCAAGTTGCTGAGGATACTGCCGCACGTGCCCTCACCGAAAAACATGAATCCAAACACACCAAAGATGATGTTGAAAAAGCTAATCGATGTCACGGACACTATGGGCAATACAATAAGTGAAGACATAGGAACACGGCACGTACGCGTCATCGGCCGCCAGATGGTATCGGGCTGGGCCATGGCACGCTCAATGGGGATGATGAGGAACTGGATGCAAAACAGGAACGCGACTGAGCCAAACGAGTGGAAATAGTCGGCGCTGAACGCAGGCGGGACAAACGTCTTAAACTCCTCCAGGTTGTAGGTGAAACCGTAGACGGTCGTGACAATCAAGGCCGCGCAAAGCGAAATGGTGCCAAAGAGCGACGTGAAGGCGAGGTTCTTGAACGATCGCAGCACTATGCACGCGATTTAGTTATAAACAATCCAAAAAAAATAAATAAAATAGTGGCTTACGTGCAAGAGGCACGACGCCGATCAGGGTAAGGGCCTTCCACTCGAGCTGCGAAAAGCCTGGGTAGACCAGGTTCATCTGTGTTCCTGTGTTTGGGTGGGAAGGCATTAAGAGAGATAATACTGTGCTGGATACCGATAAAGACAATGTAGGATGCGCCGACACCGAGACTGGCCAGGACGAGGAGCAAGTACACGATCACGGCGAGGACCTGTCCGTAGGTGTACTTGGCTGCACAATAGGGTCAGTGGAGTCTTTCTAAATAGCTGTAACGTTGTGTACCAACGTCAACATAGGTCGTGTCCACGAGGCTGTGCTTCTCCTCGATCTGCTTCTTGTTGCGCAGCAGCATGAGGGTTGTGTAGACCGAGCACAGGCCCATGACGACGACGGTGAGGATCGCGCCGGCCACGCCCATGTTCATGAAGCAGTAGGGCAGCCCAAACGAGCCGGCACCGACAATGGATTTGGTAATGTTGACAAAGGTCTGCCACTCGTTGGTCTGCTGCGACACCTTTTCAGCGTCCACGAGCACGTTGTCGCCCTTGAGCAGGGGCTTGTCCTCGTTGCCGTCTTGGATCCCGTACGAGTAACTGTTGTTGTACGACATGTCGTGCTAAAAAACGGGGGGCAGGGGGGGAAGGCATGATTTAGCTAGAGCCACTGCTTTTGAAGCGAAGATCCCGACCACCGCCGCTCAAGAAAACGGAACCGGGCCCGTGGGATTTCCACCTGACGCCCATCGGCACGGCTGAACTCCTGAAGAAAAAAAAAAACGTGAACAGAAAAGAATGACACGAATCGATTGGTCCAAAACATATTGGTGCAACGTCAGTGACGCCAGTCATTTCGCTTGCTTTGCTGTGGGCCGCCTTCAGGTCGGCGTTTGCCCCTTTTTGCCTGATCAAAGGGTACGCGTGAAGCAGGGACAGACATGACAGATTGCGTTCGTGTTTTATTTAATTTGTTATTTTCAAGGCCAGAGACCCCCAAAAGATGGAAGACAGTGACGGCATACCACACGCTGTTCAGCAACAGCAAGGCAGCGCGGGCGATGGCCTGGGCGATGCTGACGCCGATGATGGACCACAAGGAGTCCCCTACTCCGCTGACCAGGCATGCTTTTTAACCCCCTTCTATTTCGATCGCTGACCCGCTGCACCCGGATATGAACTCGCAGAGAATCGCCGAGCGCGAGAGGTTTGAGCGGGACGTGTCGAGGTTGCTGTTGGCTGCGCTCTCCCAGAACGACCATGTTGCGGCTGCCGATGCGCTGGCGCCACTGGAGACCCTCCCGTCGGACCGATTGGGCTTCGCCAAGCAGTCGGAAGAGTACGGCGTCGTCGTCCGGTTTGTGTTGCAAGAGCTCAGCAGGACAGCGGTCGAGCAACCCACCGCTTCGTTGGCGTGGTACCTTGCCATTGGACAGTTGGAGGGCTTTGCAGCAACAAGTGGCCTGCTCAACGCGCACGAACAGCAGTTTAATCGGCTGGCCTCGTCGATCCTGCCGCTCGTCTCGTCCATTGAGCTCCCGTCGTTCCACAGGATCCTTGCAGCAAGCAGCGCTCCTAGCCAAGACGCTGTTTTAGTGTTCCTGCACCGATTGTTGCGGCAATGTACTCCCACCATCAGCAGCAGTGCCCTCTCCACGACCTCAGCTGCTCTCGCACAAACAGCGCTCGCTTACGCCCTGTCGTCCTCTGAAGAAAAAAACGACCTCGAGTTTACAACCGACCTCCTCGCCAGCCACAACTGGGCCGCCAACGTCCAGGCCCTTAAATCGGACGACAGCAACGTTGGGCTAATTCAGTTGGTCGACGCAATCGAGCAAACAGCCGCCAAGGTCACCGAGCTCACAACCGTGCCTTGCCTCCGGCTGCTCCCGCAGCATTTCGGCCTGCTCATCGGTCTCGTGCCGTTTCCAGCCCTGGCCGATGTATTTATCCTGCTCACGAGCCGAAAGTGGCACCTCGTCGACAGCTGCATCCGCAAGACCGCCAATTTTATTCATGGCATTTACCAAGCCGAGCTCGCCCCCGAGGTCTTCAGGTTTATCGGCAGCACAATGCACGCTTTGCACGTGGCCAAGAAGCTGGATCTTGCCCTCAACGCCATTTTGGACGATGCCAATGTTCGGGCCCATCTCAAGGACGACAGCGTTGGCCAATTATTCTCAGACTATGTCGTTCCACCTCTTCTCGCCCACGACGACAACGACGACGACGAGGGAGAGGACGACGACGAGGGAGAGGACGGCGAGGAGGAGGATTTATTGGCCAGCGTCCGCGAGATGATGCACTCGGTTGCAAGATGTCTTGGTGGCGTTGTCAAGGCCATTTCGATCAACAGTGTGGCCGATTGCACAATAAAAATCCACGAGCTCGCAGCCAGCAAGCAATCGACCTGGTCCAACTATATCGAGAGCGCCTCGATCGCCCTCCTCGTGCAGCTTTTTATGGACAGCACGCTCTCCAAAAGCGATCGATTGGCCGACCCGGCCGTTCTCCTCGCCAGCATCGCGTCCGCCCTGCCGTTTCTGCCCCCCAAAGAGCGCTACAGCCCCCACCGGATCCTCGTGCGCGTTGCTGACCTCAACCGAGTGCAGCACCCGTGGCTTCCCTACCTGGAGCTGGCAGTGCGCGTCCCAGTCTACTACAATGCCGTGGCCGTGGACGACATGGTCCAGTACGTCCTCAGCAGCACCGAGAGCGGCGTCAGTTACATTGTCGCCCCGATGGCCTCAGCCCTCCATGGCGAGCATGTCAAGCACCTCGTCACCCTCCTCGATCGTCTGGACAGAGCGGCCCCCATGTGGTTCCAGAGCGTGTGGGAGGCAATGCTCGTGCTCTACACGCAGTCGTTGCGCAACGTGGACGGCACCGATGCCCTCGTGGCCCGCGTACTGTCTATCGGAGCCAGTTGGCGCGAGGCAGCCGAGGACGTCCCAAAGCCTTCGTTTGCCGAGCTCAGCTTTATTGTCGGCACGCTGTCAGTCCTGACCGAAAAGGTCGGTGTGAAGAGCCTCACGCACCAGCCCGCCTCAATCGTCAACCTCTTCCTCCGCATCTACGGCAACCACAACGAGCAGCTGAAGGGGCCCGCCTTTCAGCAGGTCGTCTCTCTGCGCGACAGCCTCACGTCCTCGTTCAAGGCCTTGACCGATGGGCGGATCTCCAAGCAGAGCCTCGTGAGCATGGACACGACCCAGCTGCAACCGCTCGTTGCACTGCTTGGCCCCGAGAGCATCAAGGCGGTCCCGCTGGCCACAGTTGTCGAGGACCTCAAGAACCAGATCGCCGACCAGCAAAAAGCCCTCAAGCAGGACATGCTCGTGCTCGGTTGGCTCGCGCAGCAGTCTCTCCCCGAGGTCGAGACCGCGTTCCGCAACGTCAATCGGCTTGTGGACGGCTTTGGAGACGACCCAACGCTTGCCCAGCTGAAATCGGCCTGCGCAAAGGCAAAAGAAAGCCTCCGAGGAATCAGTCCACACAACTGTGCGTGCATTTTGCGCGTCTGTGCCGGCGGCGGCGGCGGCGGCGGCGGCGGCACGACTAGCCTGCTCTTTGTGGCCGTGTTCCAGCACCACCTGCGCAGCCACACCGATCTATCGACCCAATCGATGCAGCAGACCCTCCTCACGGTCGAGGCCACGATGAAGAGCACGGTGCAAACCTTCACCCAGCTGTTTGCCTGCACCCTTCCGTGGAACATCCTCGAGCGTCTGCTCGGCAGCTTTGAGACGATGGACATTGCCCTCGAGCTGGATCGGCTGAGCGGCATTCTCCAGCTCGACAACCACGACGAGTCGGCCCTGCAGACGATCAAGCGGGCCCTCAAGGCCGTCCAGCTGATGGCCTTCATGCGGCACACAAAGTACGTCGTGGAGGTGCTTGGGTTTGTGCGCAAGGACGCCCTCGAGACGGACGGCGACTGGCTCCACCTGCTCAGCATCGACCGGCTCAAGGACAAGGCGGCCAGCGACGACGCAATCACAATGGCCGTTATGACACAGCAGTTTGACAGCCTCCAGCCGCTCTTTGGCTCTGTGGAACGCGTCCATCTGCTGCTGATCCAGGCCCTGCGCGAATACGACGTCGTGGTCGATCTCTTCCGCAACCATTGCAAGACACACACCGAGTTTGAGGCCCTGCGCGGGCGGCTCAACATCAACCTGCAGCATGACGTCAAGAACGCATCGCTGCTCAACTCGGTCATTGCCTGTGAGGCCGCGTGCATCCATTTGCTGGACCCACAGCCCTCCTTTGCCGGCTTCATCGGGGCATTGCAGCAGGGCCAGGTCAACGAGGATGTGCCCAAGCACTTTGTCAACGTCAAGACCAACGCAGGCCTTGTCCAGACGTGGCTCTCGGGCACCGTGTTCTCCTCCTCACAGCACGCCCTGTTGCGCGCCAGCCTGATTGGCAAGAGCGGCCTGCTGCGTGTGTTGCTTCAGCGCCAGTCCAGCCGCCGATCCACGTTTGTGGTCCAGTATCACTACTATTACGAGAGCCACACCCAGAAACCCGCAGCCGATTTTTCAACCGAAGCAGCAGCAGCAGAACCAACGCACAGCCTCGACGAAAAGGCCCTCGACGACCATCGTCGCCAGCTCGCCTTTTACCTCAGTGCCGACGATACAACCACAGCCACAGACGCATCAAAAGAACGGACGTACGAGGACGCCCAGGCGCACGTCGCCCTGCTCGCGATCATTGACCGCTTGATCAAGGTGCTGCTCCTGCTCGAGGAGGAGGGCCATCCCAAGTACCAGCAGCACACGTGCGCCAGCCACGATGTCACCTTTGACATTCACAGCGGCCAGATGGCCAACCTCGAGGCGGCAGCGGAGCGACTCGAAGCCGAGCACGCAGCCTGGACGCGCAACCTCGCCCACGAGCGCAAAAGGTGCCTAGCTCTCTCGCTGTTCAGCCTAAGCGAGATCAGCGCCATCCTGAGCTTGCTACGCCCCGTCCAGCCCACGGACAACCCCGGCAAAACGAGCCCATTGGACGCCAGCTGTGCCGTCGTCAGGGCAGCGTACCCCTCCTCTGCCATGATCGATTTCACCCCTCAACAGACGGTCGCCCATATTGTCGCCCTGTGCCTCCGATCTGCGCATCCCATCGTCACGGTCGACGAGGACCGCCTGCCAGAGCTCGTCCAATCGCTCGTGACATGGTACCGCGAGGGCGACAACCCGCTGCCCGTGCTCAACTCGCTGCTCGACCACAAGCGCGACAACATTGTCGTCGTCGATCTGGCCTTGTGGTCCTCCCTGCCCGAGGGCGTTGTGGGCTCGCAATCGGTCATGACCTTGCCTTCCTCCTCGTCCCAGTCCCCTTCCGCATTTTTGGCGATCATGAGCAGCACGGTGACATTACGACGCCGAATGCCCTGCTCATTCGAGGTCCTTTGGTGCAAGGACGATGAGAGCGACAAGGAGACCACGGGCGCGGACGAGGGCGTGTCTGAGAGCGACCTGCGTGCCTTTTTCCAGCGCATCGCCCAGTGGAAGCGCGGTCTGTACTACATCGTCAACCCCAACCTGCTCAGCCCCGCACTCCAGAAAGCCCTCTCTGACGAGTCGCGTAAACTAAGCGCGATCGCGGACGGCCACCACGGCGAGCTCATCTTTATTACCAGCGGCACACGCGCGTCCCATGTGTTCTCGCACGCTTCTGCGCCGTGGCTGAGGCTGATTGCGACTCCGCTAGCAGCGGGCCAACAGCCGGATCAGGTCACCGGGTTCTTCCGCGGCCACTCGTCCGAGGCCCTGAGCAGCGTCAAAGCAGCCAGGCCACGCGTCCAGCTCGTCATGGGCGCTGAATCGTCCGGCAAGTCGCACTTTATCGAGCATCGTGTGCTGCCGCAACACAAGCACGTCCTCAGGCTCACCGTCAACGGCCTTGTCGATCGCCTCAGCCTGTCGCCCTATCTTTTGCCCATGACGATCGACAGCGGCAGCAAACAACAAGAGGGCGACGGCGACGGCGGCGGCGGCGGCGGCGGTGCTCTGTTTATATCAGTCTCGTACCAGGCCCAGCTCGCGACCGTCAACCGCCTCCTGTTTGATTTGCTGGTCTTGGGCGCACTGCGCGGCGAGAAGAGCGGGCTGGTGTGCGCTCTGCCCAAGCTGTCCAAATGGACGGTTGTGATCGAGTGGCCAAGTGACACGGCCACGCTCAGCCACCTGGGCAGCCTGCTCGCGAGCGAGGTCGTCAACGTCACCAACCAGTCGTACCCGCTGCGGATCGGCGAACGCGAGGTGCTCGTGGGGACGGTCTGCAAGGAGCTCAGCATTGTCAACAAGCCCGCGTGTGCTCTCCGCCTCCGCAGCACCGGAAAGGCCGTAGAGATTCCGCTTCTGAGGGACGAGAGCGAGGTCCGCGGCATGATCGAGGCGTTCCTCAGCAAGGAGTTTGCCGATGCGGGCCTGGGCGCGCCCAATCGGCTGCACATTGTCATGTTTACCTCCCTGATGCACCGCCGCGCACAGTTCTTCACCCGTGGGCAGCA
>Ga0302227_10001340_pt1 | contig 18533 bp, 18 predicted proteins | sample II_Palsa_N1_1_FD_193525 | JGI IMG/M metagenome (GOLD analysis project Ga0302227, IMG submission 193525) | Peat permafrost microbial communities from Stordalen Mire near Abisko, Sweden - II_Palsa_N1_1 | ecosystem: Environmental > Terrestrial > Soil > Palsa > Peat permafrost | place: Sweden... | reverse complement strand
CATGAAGCTGAAGCCGCGCTCGGCCTCGTCCAACTGCGGCGACGACACCCCCAGATCCAGCAGAATGCCATCGAGGCCTGCGGCGGTTTCGTCCCATTCGGCCATGGTGGAAAAATTGGCGTGGCGAATCGATACGCGCGGATCGACAGCGAACTCGGCCTGGGCGGCGGCAATCGCCTGCGGATCACGGTCCATCAGCAACAACCGACCGCTGGCGTCGAGGCGCGACAGCACGGCGCGAGCGTGGCCGCCGCGTCCGAATGTACCATCGAGATAGCGCCCTCCAGACTGCACAGACAGTCCCTCCACCGCTTCATCCAGCATCACCGGGATGTGCCGCAATTGCTGCTCGGCCATGTGCACTCCCGCTCCCATCCTGCGTCTGTTGCTGCACCCGGTTAAAGGCGCAGATCTGCCATCTGTTCGGTAATTTCGTCCTCGCCAATGGTTTGGCGAATCTTGGCGAGATGCGCCTGTTCGCTCCAAAGCTCGAATTTGTTGCCCATGCCCAGCAGCACAGCTTTTTTCTCGATGCCCGCCGCCGCACGCTGACTGGCCGGGAGCAGAATTCGCGCCGCACCATCCGGCTCGACTTCGGTCGCCGCACCCACCAGCTTCATCTGCATATCGCGATGCGCCGCCTTGACCTTGGGCAACGCATTCACCTGATCGCGCACCTGCTCCCACTCCGCGTACGGAAACAGCCACAGGCAGCCCGACTCGAAGGGGTTGTAGGTGATCACCAGCCGATTCGCGCACTCGCCCGCAACCTGCTCCCGATAGGATGTCGGGATGGCCAGGCGGCCCTTGTCGTCGACAGTGATGGCGGTTTCGCCTTGGAACACGATGCACAGACTCCACTAAAACCCACGATTTCACACGTGAACCCACGATAGTCTCGCCACATGAGACTGTCAAGGAAATTTCGCTTGTGAATCAAGGAGAAAGGCGAGATTGTGTTCGTATTTCCAGCGCTTTCTCACAAACCTATGCAAGGTGCTTGAATACGCAAGTTTTTTTGTGAAACAGGCAAAGCTTGCGGCAACGCGATAGCAGCCCATTCGATGGCATTCGGGTTCAACCCGATGAATCGGCGTTCATGCCCAGCCGATCCCACGCATCACCACCGGTGCGGCTAATGCCGTACCGGTGGTGAAACACGCTTTGAAGAGGTGGAGTCGGCCTGTAAGCCGGGTTCTGTACGTCTTGCGACGCGACAGTCATTCCTCTCGGCCAGACGTCACCGTCTGGCTCCAGCAACCTACCCGGGAACAACGCGGGCCGCGTTATCGTTCCCCTATTTGGTCTTGCTCCGAGTGGGGTTTACCGTGCCACGCGACGTTAGCCCCGCGTGCGGTGCGCTCTTACCGCACCCTTTCACCCTTACCACGCACATCCGAAGATGCCGTTCGGCGGTCTGCTCTCTGTTGCACTGGCCGTCAGCTCACGCTGCCCAGGGGTTACCTGGCACTCTGCCCTGTGGAGCCCGGACTTTCCTCGATACGCTTGCGCGCGACGCGACTGTCCGGCCGACTCCGTGTGGAAGTATAGGGGAAGCGACACGCTGACAGAGCCGCGTAGGTTGGCGGCGAGCGCCAGCGAACCCCAACGAAACTCCACCTTCATCGAAAATGTTGGGGTTCGCTGCGCTCACCGCCAACCTACGCGCCAGTTCGTGGTTCCGCGCATTCGTTACTCCTCATTCCCCGGCTGATAAAGCAGCTTTCGCGGCGCACCACTGATAACCGCCGCCAACTTGGCCGCCTTCGCGGGCGGCAATTCATCTCGCAAAATCGCGAAGACGCGCCGCCCTTCGGCAAGTTTCGCATCGGCTTCCTCACCACGGCCGGCAATGAGAATCACGTGCTCGCCGCGCTGCTGATCGGGGTCGTTCGCCACCCGCGCCGCCAGATCTTTCAATGGCTCACCCAGCACCGTCTCGAACATCTTGGTCAGTTCGCGCGCCAGCACCGCTTCGCGGTCGCTACCGAAAATATCGCGCATATCGGCAAGGCTCTCGGCCACGCGATGCGATGACTCGTAGAAAATGACCGTACGCGCATCTCCAGCCAATTCCTGCAGTCGACTGCGTCGCGCCGCGGCCTTCGGCGGCAGAAAACCTTCGAACACGAACCGGTCGCTGGGCAAACCGGCCACCGACAAGGCCGCGATCGCCGCGCAGGCACCGGGCACCGGAATGCAGCGAATGCCGGCAGCGCGCGCCGCGCGCACCAAACGAAATCCCGGATCGCTGATCAAGGGCGTGCCGGCGTCGGAGATCAACGCCACCGATTCACCCGCCAGCAACCGCCGCACGATGGCATCCACCGCATCGCGCTCATTGTGCTCATGCAGCGCAATCAACGGCGTATCAATGCCGTGATGGACCAGCAGCGGGCGACTGTGCCGCGTGTCTTCGGCGGCGATCACCGCAACTGCCCGCAATGTATTGATGGCACGTGCGGAAAAATCCTCGCGATGACCGATCGGGGTGGCGACCACCCACAGGCTGCCTGACTGAACTGATGACATCGTGAATTCCTGTGCCGCGAGTCGGCAAGTCGATCGGCTATGATCGCGCATTGCTGACCATGACGATCAAGGGATTTCTCATGCGCCTCATGCGCCATTCGCGAGCCGCAGCGATCGGACTGCTTTTTTCATTGACGCTGAGCAGTTGCGTGCCGACCAACGTTCAACGCTCGCCGGCTGATGTTGCTGCCGAGCAAAGCGCCGACGCGCTCGCCAGACAGGGCCAGTTCGACCAGGCAGCACAGGCATATCTCGCGCTGGCCGGGCAATCGTCCGGCAACGCCGATCACTATCGCCTGCTGGCCGCCGAAGCGTGGCGGCAGGAAGGACAAATACAACGCGCCGCGCCGACACTCGCACTGATCAAGCGCGACCGGCTGACTGACAACGAACCACTGCGCCTCGATCTGCTGCGCGCCGAGCTCGCGCTGAGCCAGCACGACGCTGCAACAGCGTTGCAACTCACCGCGCAAACCAATGCCACGATTCCACCGGAATTCCAGCTGCGCCTGCTGGAACTGCGCGCGCGCGCTTTGGAGGACAGCCGCGACTACTGGGGAGCCGCGCGCACTCGTGTGCAGATGGACGATCAGCTGAGCGGCATCGATCATTCGCAAAACCGCCAGCAGATACTCAGCCTGCTCGGCAAAGTGGGCGTCGACCCACTCAAACAGCGCGCGGCAGCGATGAAACCCAGCGACCGCATGCTCACATGGGTCAACGAAGCACTGACTCAACTTGGCGTGACCGTGGCCGGGCCGCAACCGTCGCTGCAGCAACCGGTCGGTACCTTGCTGCCGGGCGCGGACGCCAACGTGCGCGAGGGTTACAAGGTGCCGCAGCAAATCGCGCTATTGCTACCCGGCGATGGCAATTTCGCAGCGGCCAGCGAGTCGGTGCGCGAGGGGTTTTTCACCGCCTATATCGATGCCGGACACAATCACGCGCCGCGTCCCAGCGTGCGCGTCTACAACAGCCACGGCACCGCCGATGGTGCAATCAAGGGCTACCAGCAGGCAGTTACTGATGGTGCGCAACTGGTCGTCGGCCCATTGACCCGCGGTGAAGTGGCCGCTGTGTTCAGTCAGAAAAATCTTCCCGTGCCGCTGCTGGCGTTGAATCATCCAGACGACAAGCAACTGCCCGGCAATGACACCAGCGAGTTCGGCCTGCTACCGGAAACGGAAGGCGCGCAGGCTGCTGACCATATGGTCGAACGCGGCGTGCGGCATGCTTATGTGCTGGTCTCGGGCGACGACTTCGCGCAGCGCGCTGCCAATGCGTTCAAAGCTGAATTTGCCGCGCGTGGCGGCGAGTTGGTCCATATGACTACCTTGACGACATTTACCAGCGCGCTTGCCGGTCTCAGTTTCGATAACGCGGCCAGTGATGCAGGGATCTTTATCAGCATGCGGCCGAACCAGGCGCGCTTGCTGATTCCACAGCTGGCTGTTGCCAACGTGCACCTGCCGGTATTTGCCACCTCGCATATTTACGAGGGCACGGATAACGCCGCGACCAATCGTGACCTGGAAGGCGTCGAATTTTCGGATGCGCCGTGGCTGTTTAACGCCCAGCCGGGCCTGCCCAATCATGACGATATCGCCACCCAGCTGCCGGCCGCACAAGGGAGTGCCGCGCGACTGTTCGCTTTCGGCATGGACGCGTGGAATCTGGTGCCCTATCTTGACTGGCTGCGTAGCCACCCCGGCAGCTACCTGCCCGGCGCCAGCGGGCAACTGACCGCGGATCAGTTCGGCCGCGTTCGTCGCGTGTTGATCTGGGCCAAATTTCAGGACGGTTTGGCACGACCGATCGGCGGCAGCCTGGAGATGGATGACGTTCCCGCCAGCGCGCCACCTACGAGCGATCCAACATCCACGCCACCCGACACCATTGCGCCAGCCAGCTCTGCCAGCAGCAACGCGCCTACAAGTACCGATCAGCCAACCGGCCACTGATGCGCGCCATCGGGAATGCCTTCGAGCAACGCGCCTGCGCCGAACTCGAGCGCGCAGGTTTGAAATTGCTGGCTCGCAATTACAACACGCGATTCGGCGAGCTGGATCTCGTAATGCTCGACGGCAACACAATCGTTTTCGTCGAAGTCCGCTACCGAAAGCACTCCGCGCATGGCGATGCCGCGGCATCGGTGACCGCGAGTAAGCGCACCAAATTGATCAAGGCAGCGGAATTCTGGTTGGCAGAAAATCCCAAACGCGCGAATTCAATTTGCCGATTTGACATATTCACTTACGACGGACTGCCCGAAAATGCGCGTGGCACATGGCTTTGTGACGCATTCGAAGCTAATTGAATATAACAAATTTGTAACACTAGCTTTATAAAATTCGTTGGGGCAGAATCAAGTTATACGTTGTTCAGGGTATCTTCTCTGTAGACGCCGAAACGCAGTGCCTTATGGTGCTCTGATTTCGAAAACACAATAGTTTTTGTGAAGTTAGCGGTAGCTATCAAATAGCGTGCCGAGCCAGGGGTCGGAATGGAATCGGAAATTTCTACATCGTGGGAGCGGGGGCTCTCACTGCAAAGTTATCGGGGATCGAGGCAAAAGCCTACACACCTTGTAGCTTTTTTCTGTCGCTCTGCGGCGAGCTTCGCTGTACGAGAACGCGGGGCAACTCACTTACGCTTATCCGCCGCCACCGATTTCGGATGGCACGCTTTATGGCGCGCCATCGTATTGAAATGCCGCGACACCACACTCTTTATTAATCCCGACTCATTCCCTTCCACAAATTTTGCGAGTGCGATGTGAATAAGGCCTTCTCAAACACCGCCCTGATGGGCGTTCCCATTCTTTTGGCTTTCGTGATCGCTGGATGCGGCACGCCGCCGGCGAAGGATTTCGGCGGCTCCTGGAAACCGGTGAACCACTTCCAGGACCAAACCACCGAAATACCGCTGGCGCAGGCATACACGTTCTATGCCTCACCCATGGACGGCACGCTCAAGACGATGCTTACGCGCTGGTCCAATGACTCCGGCATGACGTTGTCCTACCAGCTGATGTCCGACTACACGCTCTACAAGCCGGTGGCGCAAATTCAAACACGGGATATCCGATCCGCCGCCGCCGAGTTGAATGCCATCTACGCCGCGGAAGGGATTTTCATCACCATCAACGACAAGCAAATTCTGGTCGGGGTAGCGGATGTGTCCAAACCTGATGCGTCGGAGACCAAGCCAGCGTCGACCGCCACCAAGCCGCCTGCGCCTGCGCCTGCGCCTGCGAGCATCAAATGATCAAGACAACGACTAACTCGGCGACGGCCGATCTGGATTTTTGCTGATGGCCGATAAAAAAACCTCCTCTCGAAAGATCGACGACACCGTCAAGCGATCAGTCAGTTTCGAGCTAACCATTGCAGACATTGCCAAACGCAGCGAACGCCGCGCATGGTGGGTCGCGTTTACCGCGATCATCGTGGCACTGATCCTTTTGGGCGGCTATTTCTACATGCTGCCATTGAAGGAAAAGGTGCCCTACGTCGTGATGGCCGATGCCTATACAGGTACCAGCACCGTCACCCGTCTAACCCAGAGCTTCACTGATAACCAGATAGCTCCCAGCGAAGCGATCAACCGTAGCAACGTCGCGCATTTTGTCCTAGCCCGTGAATCCTACGACATTCCGATGATGAATCTGCACGACTGGGCGACCGTGTTAACCATGGCCTCGCCAGGCGTCGGAGCGACTTATACCAACCTTTATTCTTCGCTCAATCCTGACAACCCATTCAAAACCTTGGGCAGAGACAAGGCAATCCGGGTCAAGATTCTAAGTATTGTCCTTACAGGTAGCGGACTTAACGAGACACTGAAGGGCGCAACAGTGCGCTTTCAGCGCAGCTTTTACGACAAGCAATCCGGCGCCACGCGACCGATGGACAGCGAAATCGCCACTCTGAATTTTGTCTACAAGGCCAATCTGAAAATGGACGACCAGTATCGAATCGAAAATCCGCTGGGCTTCCAAGTTACCGATTACCGCGTGGACAACGACACTTCAATGGCGCCCCCAGGCGAGGTACTAGGCACAGCTGTTACACCCACTACCGCCCCTGCCGCCGCGCAATCGTCTGCTGCAGCACCACGGACGGCACTGGCTCCCGCTTCAACCGCAGGCACGCCTGCAGAAGTTCAACCGAGTCTCCCCTCGCAGCCACCGATACCAGAGCATGAAGCACCCAGCCCCGTCGCTCCGGCACCAGTACCAGCGACAAACAACACCGCCCATGGAGTAGGCCACCGATGAACCGACCAAGCAAACTGGGTCTGGCAGGTGCCGTGTTTCTAGCCGCGACCAGCGTGATGCTTTCCGTCCACGCGCAAGTGGTGCAGCAATACGAATACCAACCAGAGCGCATCTATCCGGTACGTACCGGACTTGGCATAACCACACAGATCGAACTGAGCCCAAACGAGAAAATTCTCGATTACAGCACTGGCTTTAGCACCGGTTGGGATATAACCCGCCGCGAAAACCTGTTTTATCTGAAGCCCAAGAATGTCGACGTCGACACCAACATGATGATCCGCACGGCGACCCACTCCTACATCTTCGAACTGAAGGTAGTCGCCACGGATTGGAAAACGCTGGAGCAGGCCAAGCGAGCGGGCGTTCAGTACAAGATCGTCTTTACGTACCCCGGGGATACCACGTTCGCGACGGAAGCAAGCAAAGCTGCCGACGTGCCAGAACTGAATACGTCGCTAGTCAAAGACCGTAGCTACAACTTTGACTATGACTATGCCAAGCGAAGCAGTACGGCGCTATGGCTGGTACCTGTCAATGTCTACGACGACGGTCGATTCACCTACATCAAGATGAGTGACATGAAGCAGTTTCCGACCGGAAACTTTCCTACCGTCTACATGCGAGAGCACGTACATGGCGAGGATGCAGTGGTCAATACGACGGTCGAAGGAGACACAATCGTTGTGCACGGCACCTATCCGTTCTTGGTCATTCGTCACGGCAACAACATTGTCGGCCTGCGAAGGAATACGAAAAAGTGAGCTCAAATACTCCTAATCAGCCCGGCGACGGTTCCGAATTCGGAAATACCCCGCCAAACGAGTCCCGCCCTGGCCGCGCCGATCCGCTGGCGGGCAATCCGTACTCCACTCAGTATCGGCAATCTGCGGCTCCCGATCTGGATGCCGGTGCGCCAGAGTTGAGGTCCAATGATCTCAGGCGCATGAACCGGCGTGCGCTGGTTTTCCTGGCAGCCATTATCGTGCTGTTGATCGTGATCGCATTCTGGATGTTGAGAAGCGCATCCGGCAGGAACGAGGCGCCTCCGAAACAGCGAGAAGAGACAGTAACAGTGCCCGAAGTACCCCAGTCGATACCTCGCCCCCTACCACGCCTGCCTGAGCCAATACCACTGGCACCGCCACCGCTGCCACTACTACCCACGCCTACCCAGAGTCAAACGCAACTTGCAGCGCAGCCACAGGCGCCGCGCGGGCCCACCCTGCTTGAGCGTCGGATGATGACCGGAGATTCCGCGACCCAAGCCGGCGGCGGCTATGGCCAGCAATCGCCTGGTCAGCAAAGCCCGTATGGTCAAGGGGGGATGGGAGCAATGCCCGGCTTGCCTGGCCAGCAAGTCGCGGCCCGTCCCGGCACAACACCGGATGTTGCCACCAACGCGCAACCGCTGATCAACGCCGATACGCTGATGCTCCGTGGCACATTCATTCGGTGCGTGCTGGAAACTCGCATCATCAGCGACATCCCTGGCTTCACCTCATGCGTCGTTACCGAGCCAGTCTATTCCTTTACTGGTCGCCGACTATTGTTGCCGAAAGGTTCCAGAGTCCTTGGCAAGTACGACTCAGGTCCCACCGGCGACCGTGAAGCCGTCATCTGGGATCGTGTCGTCACACCGAACGGTATCGACGTAAATATGGCCAGCCCGGGCGTAGACAATCTTGGCGGCGCCGGCCATCCCGGTTATCTCAACTCACACTGGGGTAGCCGTATTGGCGCAGCTCTGCTGATCAGCATGCTCAGCGACGCCTTCAAATACGAAGCGGCAAAGCATGGGCCCACAACTACAAACATCAGCGATGGTGGTGTCGCCACGCAAACGCCGTTCCAAAGCAACACGGCACAAACTTTGCAGGATCTATCCAACCAGGCCGTTCAAGCCGCAGCAAACCGCAGACCGACAGTAACGATCAACCAGGGCACCGTTGTGAGTATCTACGTCGCCAAGGATGTGGATTTCAGCGGCGTCGTGGCACGGCTCTGACTTCTCCCTGAAGACAACTTCACAACCTTACGCAATACGGATATGGACGACGACTCAGTTATCGCACAGGTTTCCAACGAATTCCTGGATTACCAGTACCAAGTGCTGGGCATCCGGGAGTTAATGGCGTCAACGGACGTCACGGAGATCTGCATCAATCGTCCAGGCGAGCTATACCTCGAAAACAAAGGCGGGTGGCAGCGCGTCGATGTGCCCATGCTGACCTTCGAGCGCGCTCGTCAATTCTGTACGGCCGTTGTGAATGAAAGCAATACCGGGCAACGCATTACCGATGCTGATCCCGTCGTGTCACTGACCTTCCCTACCGGCCAGCGCGCCCAATTCGTCATACCGCCCGCTTGCGAAGCAGGCAATATATCGATCACCATTCGCCTGCCATCCAGGCACATGAAAACGTTGGCCCAGTATCAGGAAGATGGCTTCTTTGATCAGATACTTGAAGACACGCACAGTCTCAGCGAGCATGATCGCGAACTGCTGGAACTGCGAGCACAGCGTCAGTACGCCGACTTTTTCAGAAAGGCCGTACTGAATAAAAAGAACATCGTGGTATCCGGCGCCACCGGCAGCGGCAAGACCACTTTCATGAAATCTCTCGTTCACCATATACCGGACAACGAGCGACTGGTCACTATCGAAGACGCGCGCGAGCTATTTATCGATCAACCTAACGTCGTGCATCTGCTCTATTCCAAAGGTGGCCAGAGCGCCGCTAACATCACGGCGAAGAGCTGCATGGAAGCCTGTTTGCGCATGAAGCCCGACCGCATCATTCTGGCTGAGCTGCGCGGCGATGAGGCTTTTTACTTCATCCGCAACTGCGCTTCGGGACATCCCGGCTCGATTACCAGTTGCCACGCGGGCAGCACCGAACAGACTTGGGATCAACTCGCGTTGATGGTGAAAGCTTCCTCGGAAGGCTCAGGACTTGAGTTTTCCACTATCAAACATCTACTGATGATGACCATCGACGTCATCGTGCATATCAAGGCGCACGCCGGAAGTCGCTATATCACCGGCATCGATTTCAATCCCGAACGACGTTCCGCGACAACCAGCCTTTAATAGCGAACCCAGGAGATCCCACCGTGATAACTGGAATGGAAATAGCGGCGTGTCAGCACATGGCGGTTCCGGCAGAAGTGATGCAGTATGTCGTCAACGTCGAGTCCGGCTATAACCCATATGCCATCGGTGTGGTCGGCGGCCAGCTAGTGCGTCAGCCGCAGAACCTGGGCGAAGCCGTGGCTACCGCACAGATGTTGCAGTCGAAAGGCTACAACTATTCGCTTGGCTTGGCGCAAGTAAACCGCGACAACCTGAGCAAATATGGCCTGACCTCCTACGAGCAGGCATTCGACGTATGCCCCAACCTGACGGCTGGCGCACGAATCCTGTCCGAATGCTACGCCAGCTCAGGCAATGACTGGGGAAAATCCTTCAGCTGCTATTACTCGGGCAACTTCATCACGGGCTACCGCGATGGTTACGTGCAGAAAATATATGACTCGATCAACAGCAGCGCAGGAGTTGCCGCGGCCAACAATGTACCAGCGGCTATCCCGATCCAGCTGGTCAATGGCCCATCACCATCCTCATTGCACGGGTCAGGCAATGGAGTATCCCGAGTCATCGCTGCAGACAATGCCAGTTATCGCCTAGCTATCCGCAGCACCGCGCTCGATACGGTAGCCGCCTTGGCTACAAAGTCAGCAGTCGCCGCACTTTCATTGTCCTTAGGCGCACCTGCCAGTGCGACGGCACCCACAAACGAAATCGCTCCAGCAACAAATGCGCCCCCACAAGCAATATCGCCTACATCAAGCGCCATGACCGCAGATGTGTTTGAACCTCAAGTGCGCAGCCTCGGCGATCCAGAGCCAGCGGTCGCCCCTTCGTCGGATGCCACCAACCAACCCCAGGCGGCAACGGCATCTGCTCTGGGGACACCTTCCATCGATAAGGCAGATGTACGCCAAGGGAGTGGTGACGATGCGTTCGTATTCTGAAAAAACGGCCTTTTACCTTGGGTCGTCATCTGGTTCTTTAGCAATCGCCCCAGCGATTGCTCCCATGGCCTTATGGCCAGAACATCATCTCGACCTGTCTCGAGGTGAGCAGTAGTGCACTTGGCTACGCCGAAGTAGCCATCCCTTCGTAGCGGTTATCGCTGGATAGGCGCTCTAAACTTGAATCACTCATAAGGAACCTGACATGGCACCGAACACGCATACCACCAACACCATTCACACCAAACGTCTGCTTGGTTTGTTTTTTGGCATAGCCGTAATAGCCGCAATGACCATGCCTGACATAGCGCTCGCCCAAATTAGCGACGGCGGGACAACTACAACAGCCTGCGGATTCCTTTCTAGCGTCAGTGGCGTGCTCAATGCGATATCGATCGTCGTCGTGACCATTGCCATCATCTTTTCAGGCTACCAAATCGCTTTCGCGCACAAGCGAATCTCCGAGGTTGCGCCTGTCATGATTGGTGCGGTCTTGATCGGTGCAGCCACGCAGATTGCCAAGATGTTCCTCTCCACCAGCTCCAGCTCCGGCGGCGCCACAGCCTGCCCCAACGCAGACGTCATGACCCACGTCATGAATCATTATGCGGTAATCATGCATCTCCTAAATCACTATGCATAAGAATCCGCTATTTCGCGGATGTACGCGTCCGGCCATGTTCTTGGGTGTGCCTTATATCCCATTTTTCATGGGTGCGGGCGCCTGCATGCTGATGGCGCTGTACTTCAATCTGTTCTACCTCCTGCTTATACCACCGGTAATTTTCGTCATGCGCCAGATGGCTCGACGTGATGAAATGATCTTTCGCCTGCTGGGTCTACGTATTCAGTTCCGCATAAAGATGCGTAATCTGCAGCAGAACGACGGCATGTGGTTATTTACGCCCAACAGTTACCGCGAAAAGCGAAAGCATAAATAAGTCAGTCCAGCAAAGTGCGCTGGCAGTTCATGCCAGTGCGCTTCTTCCAATCATCACGGTGTCCGAATCATGTTCAGCCCAGACACATCCATCAGCGAATTCATTCCGTTGTCCACTCACGTCTCACCAACGGTAATCAAGACGACGGGCGGCGATTTCCTGCTGGTGTGGCGTTTAGGAGGCCTACCGTTCGTCGGCCGTGAGGAGTGGGAACTCGAACATCGCCACAATACGTTTAACCGCATGCTACAGACGCTGCGTGCGCCCGATTTTCTCAACGTGGCATTCTGGGTACACGACGTCCGCCGTCGGCGCCGCGTAAAAGATAAAAGTCGATTTGATCATGTCTTCAACCAGAATTTATCGGATGCTTATTTCGAAGCGCTATCTGCACAAAAGCTGATGCAGAACGAACTCTACCTGACGATGATTTATCGCCCGGTAGTCGGCGGCAAGCGTTTTGCCGAAAAGTCAGCTGATATAGGCCGGCTCGAAGCCGAACAAACGCAAGCTGTTACAACCTTGCTGGAATTGGCTGGCAACGTCGAAGCCGTGCTGAAAGACTACGCCCCATATCGCCTGGGTATGTACGAAGCCAGTAATCGCGTGGTGTTTTCCGAGACGCTGGAATTTTTCGGTTATCTCCTCAACCGCATTGATGAACCGGTGCCGGTATTGCAAGCGCCTATCTATAACTACTTGCCCATAAGCAAGCAGCGCTTCTCCGCCAAGACTGGTGATTTTGTTGTCACCACACCCAATGGCATTAATCATTTTGGTGCCATCCTCAATATCAAGGAATACACGGACGGCACCTATCCAGGCATCTTGAACGGGCTCAAATATCTGGATTTCGAGTATGTCGTCACCCACTCATTCAGCCCGATGGGACGACAAGACGCGCTGAAAGCGCTGGATCGCACCAAGGGCGCGATGATCTCCTCCGGGGATAAGGCCGTCAGCCAGATCATCGAGCTCGATCATGCAATGGACCAGCTCGCCTCCGGCAATTTCGTTCTGGGCGAATATCACTTCTGTATGACTATCTACGCCTCCAGTCAGGAACTGCTTTCACAACAAATCGCCACCACGCGCGCCGAGTTGTCCAACGCCGGCTTTGTATCGTTGAAGGAGGACCTAGCGGTCACGGCCTCTTACTACTCGCAGTTTCCGGGCAACTGGAAATTCCGTACACGCTTAGCTAACGTAAGCTCGTTGAACTTTCTTGGCCTCTCGCCACTACACAATTTCGCCACCGGAAAACAGGAAAACAACCCTTGGGGCGATTGCGTCACGACGCTGCAGACCACCAACGGCCAAGCCTATTACTTCAACTTCCACGCCACGCATCCGGCAGAAAATTCGCTCGGTGAAAAAGCCATCGCCAACACCATGGTGATCGGCAAATCCGGTACCGGCAAAACTGCACTGATCAACTTTCTGCTCAGCCAGGTCCAGAAACTCAAACCGTCACCTACCATCTTCTTTTTTGACAAGGACCGCGGCGCGGAGATCTTCGTCCGCGCCTGCGGCGGCAACTATCTGGCGCTGGAAAACGGCAAGCCCACCGGCTTCAATCCGTTCCAGTGCGAAAGCAATGAGGCCAATACCCAGTTTCTCGCGGAACTCGTCAAAGTGCTGGCAGGCAAGGCGGTCTACAGCTCGCGTGAGGATGAGGACATCTTCCGCGCCGTCGCGAACATGCTCGATACGCCGATGCGCCTGCGCAGCATGACCAATTTCCAGAAGAGCCTGCCGAACATGGGTGATGACGGCCTCTTCGTACGGATGCGCAAATGGACGGCTGGCAACTCACTAGGCTGGGTATTCGACAACCCGGTCGACACCATCGATCTGCAGAAAGCCAACATCATTGGTTTCGACTACACCGACATCATTGACAACCCCGAAGTGCGCGTGCCGATCATCAACTATCTGCTGCATCGGCTGGAGGCGCTGATCGACGGACGACCACTGATCTATGTGATGGACGAGTTCTGGAAAATTCTGGATGGCGAGGGTGGCTTGAAAGAATTCGCCAAGAACAAGCAAAAAACCATCCGTAAACAGAACGGCCTCGGTATTTTCGCCACGCAGAGTCCGGAAGATGCGCTGGCGAGTGATATCGCCGCCTCGCTGATCGAGCAGACGGCCACCATGATCCTGCTGCCCAATCCCAACGCCAGCAAAGAAGACTATATTAATGGCCTGAAGCTGACCGAGGCCGAGTATCAGGTTGTCGTAAGTCTCGATGAACGCTCGCGCTGCTTTCTGGTCAAGCAAGGCCATGCCAGCTCGGTTTGCCAGTTGAACTTGCGTGGCATGGACGATGCGCTCGCGGTGATCTCGGCTTCTACCGACAACATCGAGATCATGCACGACCTGCTGCGCGAACGCGCCGCCGCCGAGGGCGTGGCCGAGGCCGACCTAACCCCCGAACAGTGGCTGCAAACCTTCTACGACAACCGCAAGGGCAGCGGTAAAGCCAAGTCCCAGTCGCAGGCCACGCGATCCACCCGTTCGGTGACCTTGTAATCAAACTCGCATGAATACGAAGGAGTGCGCCATGATCTACTCAACCACCCGCCCGATGCCTTCGCGCCGGATGCGCGTACGCCAAGCCACCTTGGCCCTAGCCCTGCTGGCCGGCCTCATTACCGGCGCCGCCCACGCTCAGGACGCGGTCGCGGTCTACGACACGACCGTCGAGAACAACACCGGCGACATCAAAAACAACACCAACAACATCAGCAACCAGGTCGGCGGCAGCACCTCTTCTGGCAGTTCCGATACGGTCAACGGCCACCTCAAGAATATCGATACCGTCGCTAACGGCAATGCTCCAGCCAGCTCGAGCAGCGCTGTGGCAGCTCCAACGGTGGCATTAGTCGACATGCCCACTCCTGACACTAGCCAATGCAATAGTGTTGCCACGGCGCAGCAAGCCAACTGCACAGAAATCCTGAAAACTCAGAACTCGCAATATGAGTACATGAAAGCGATGTATGACATCACCTCCTCCAGGGAAAATGACCTCAAGTCACTCATAGCCGCAAGGCAGGCACTTCAAGGTGAGGATTTCGGCAAGTTGGAGGACAACACCAACAAAATGATGGCCCTTCGTGCCCAGATGGATATCGACCGCCAGCAGATGGAATCCGTCAACAATGTTTACACGCTCCGACTGAACTACCTGCAAGCTCAACAAACACAGTTGGCCCAAGCCGCAGACAGCGGCAGTAGCTCAAATAGCATCATCCCAAACACAATAAGCCAGATAGTTTCCGGTGCCGTCCTCCAAGCGGCGCTTTCGGCGCAGCAAACCAGTAATGGCGCGCAAACGTTGAGCATCGAGGGTACCAATGGTTTCTGATACATCGCTCGGTCATTTCGCTGGTCGTAAGGATTATGGGTCCGCCAGTCGTACACGGCTGGCCATCCTACGGAGCGGAACGAAATGCCCGCACAGGTTTCTGCACCCCCTTCCTGCGTATGCGGCAAGGGGAATTGTCACAGACAACTCAACGTCTGCTTGCACCAGGCAAGGATGATTTATGGGCACCGCCGGTCAGTTCGTCTTCTTCACCATCATCAATACGTATCTCAGCAACCAGATCAACAATTTTCAATGGGCTCTGTTGCAGCGGACGAGCTTGCTGGTCGGTGGAGTGCTACTCGTTTTGATGACCATCTGGATTTTGCTCCAGGGCTACCGCATCGTGACCGGCCAGTCGCGCGAACCGATGATGGCGCTGGTCGGTGACTCCCTGCGTGCCGTGCTGATCATCGGCATCGCCACCAGCATGGCTGCCACCTCCCAAGGACTTTACTGGACACTTTCCGACGGCGTATCCACCGCCATCGTCGAACTGGTTACTGGCACGAGCGCCAGCCCCTTTCAGTCCATCGACGACAATCTGGCCGCCATGCAGCTGGGGATGACGACGATCGATACCATCGAGGATGGCGGTAACAGCAACGTCGCCAGCGACCTTAGTCGTGACAAGTGGATGTCCGGTGCCGGCGTTGCCGGCCCGGCGGTCATCGCCGGCTCCCTGCTGCTGCTCAACAAGATCGCACTGGCCCTGTTCATCGGCTTCGGCCCCTTGTTCATCATATGCCTGTTATTCAAGCAAACCGCTTCACTGTTCAGCCGATGGCTGCTCTACGGCATCGGCACCTTGTTTTCACTGGCCGTGCTCAGCGTAATGATCACCTTCGCCATGCAGATGCTTTCCGCCATCACCATCTCCTACATCGCTCAATATATAGCCTCCATGGCGAGCCAGGGCACGCTATCCACCAACGGGCTCAACTCCATGGCCCTGCAGCAGGGCGGCATCGGTCTGATCCTCACCACGCTGATCATCTCCGCCCCGCCCATGGCCGCCGCTTTCTTCCAGGGCACTTTGGGGCAGTTTCAGTCGTATTCACCATTCGGGATGGTCGGCCGCGAATCCGCTGCTTCCGCGTCAAAGCAACAGACCGCACTGGGGCATAATTCGTCAGGGGGAGGAACGGGAGGGGCGTCGACGAATCAAAATAGTGGTCAGGGCACACCCGGACAAAGCGCTTGGGGCAATCAAGCCTTAGGCTCCAGCGTCAATCAAGGCGGTGACCCAGGCATCAAACAAGGTAGCCCTGTTGGTCAAGCAAATGGATCGGGCTCGATGGGAGCTAACTCATGAAAACCATCCTTGCATTTATTCTGTTAGCCATTGCGCTTTATATGCCTGACGCTTGGGCGCAGTGTTCGACTGGCGTGGATACAGGCGGCCAGTGTATTCCTCCGGATGCTTTGGAGCCCCAAGGTGATCGCAATCAGCAAAAAAAACAGCCGCAGCCGCCTCGGGCAGTCTGGGCGGATCGTTGGGGAGCCATCGCTGAAGATCCTCAAGCGAGCGCAGTCGGCACCGTAATACAACAAGAAAGTGAATCAAAGGCTAGAGAAGCAGCTCTGTCCATTTGTACCCAGCATGGTGGCAGAAATTGCAAAATAGCCTTGACCTACTACAACCAATGCGCCGCCGTCGCGGTCGATGAAGAAAATTTAGCTGTGCACACACATGCCGCCACACAAGAGAAAGCCGAACAACTGGCATTAAATGGTTTTAGTGGTGGCGGTCACACCACTAAAATCGTTTATAGCGCGTGCAGCTACGCACAGCGGGTTCAGTAAATCTCGAATATGAAATACGCCCTTACATCAATGGACGTCAGCAGCTCGCGGTGAAAAAGAGGTGCTGGCCACCCATCTTTACGCTGCTCAAAGCAAAAATTTTTGGGAATTGAGGGCTTTGATATGCATGACACTCAGCAAGTCCCGAAAATACCTCAAACACGCTCCTGATACAGCGAATCAATCGGGCAAGATAGTGAGTTCGACATGGCCGATTTCAACTAGGAACTATCAGGACCACGAAAACCGTCATCGCACTCTTCTTCGAACCCGATAGCTTTGCCGACGAAAACCACTCAGCACCTCGGAGGTATCTCATGAAACTGCACGCTCTTTTCGCCACGCTCGTCCTCGGCGCCGTCGCCAGCCTGACTACCCCCCCCGTTCACGCTCAAGACGCGTGCGCCAGCTTTTTGTGCATGGCCGGCAAGGTTCAGGGTAAGGAAAGCGTCCCCGGCTGCACCGCTCCCGTCGAGGCTTTCTTTTCCCCCAGCCTGTATATCTACGACGAAGAGGGTATTGATTGGCCACTCACCTCAGCCAATCGCTTTCGGTTTCTGTCGACATGCCCTGGCAGCAACGGCACGAATTCCGGCATCCTGACCGAAATCATTACCGAGTACGGCATGCAGGCTGACTAATCCCGTAAAGAATATGATTGTTGGATCGCTTCGTATCAAGGACAAGGGTAACCGCATGAATAGTGTTCGACGCATCTGCGTAATCACTTTTACTATCCTGTCATTTATTGTTGTAGTAACGGCGAATGGCGCAGATTCAAAGCAAACATCGGCACCAAAATCAGACGGAAAGGATGGTTCTGGATTGCGCTCCTCTTATGGCAACTGCCTCAAGTCAGCCGGAGGCGTAGTGCCTGACATGCAGGACTGCATAGATACCGAATATGGCTATCAAGATAAGCGCCTGAACACGGCATATAAAACGCTGATGGGAAAATTGAATAAGGCCCAACAGACCACGCTACGAAGCGATGAAAGGAAATGGATAACGCATCGCGACTCATATTGCGCACCTGATCAGGATGGTGGCCAAGGTCAGCGGCTGGAGGCTAACGACTGTGCCGTAGAAGAGACGGCAAAGCGCGCATCAGAATTGGAAGCTCGCTAGCACCGATTTAGTTTGCAACCTTGCGATACCGCATCCATATTTCGACCACATCGAACGGCCAAAGGAGAATGGGATCATGGCGGACTCTAACAATTGGCACCTTGGGGAGACATCCGAACATTATGAGAGCGGTAGCCGCGGCGCAGGCACAATTTCCTCAGGGCATGGCGACTATGGCGGCGTTTCATATGGCTCCTATCAATTGTCTACCAATGCCGGCACGCTGAAGGAATATTTGAATCAATCAACTTACAAGAACCAGTTCAACGGGCTCAATCCGGCGACGCCAGAGTTCAATGCAAAATGGACCATGTTAGCTAAGACAGATCCAGGCTTCGCGGAAGATCAGCATAACTTTATCAAGACATCGCATTACGACATTCAAGTCGGGAGATTGAAATCCGACGGACTGGATCTCACCGATAGAGGCCCCGCT
>Ga0302227_10001335_pt1 | contig 18551 bp, 12 predicted proteins | sample II_Palsa_N1_1_FD_193525 | JGI IMG/M metagenome (GOLD analysis project Ga0302227, IMG submission 193525) | Peat permafrost microbial communities from Stordalen Mire near Abisko, Sweden - II_Palsa_N1_1 | ecosystem: Environmental > Terrestrial > Soil > Palsa > Peat permafrost | place: Sweden... | reverse complement strand
CGATGGCTGTCTAGTCAGGTAAAAACCTTTCCATTGAGCTTGCGTACACGAGCTGCCCGACTATCGAGAAATCCGGGCTAAGTGACTCTGGTTGGTGAGGTTTTATGCTTATCCACAAGAGCTGTGGATAAGTCTGTGGATGCAAAGGGGAGCGCAGCCTTCTAGGCGCGCCGTGGCGCCCTTCGGGACAACTTGACCAAGTTTTCATCAAGGAAAAAATATGTTTTTAATCAATTGTTTGCAAACACGCGTCATCAACTGTTCACGCAATTGACAAAGAGCTTTCATGTTGCTTGACAGCCTGGTGACGCTGTGCAAAACCCCATTCCAAGAGCCGCTGAGCGGCTTGGCGTAACACATTCAGTCGTTCAAAGTCGTTGTGCGTGGACTTCACTCTTCAATGCGCCAAACCCAGTACGAAAGCGATGATCAGGGCAAACAGCAGCAGCCAGCAGTAGCACCAGCCGATAAAAAGGTATTTCAGCACCGTCATCGGCCAGCCTTGTCGATAAACCCGCTTCTGCATGATCAGCAGATAGATCGGAATCCACCAGAACAGCAGGATTTCCACCCAATCGAGCGTTATCGCCATCCATGCGCCATGCGGCTTCAGCCAGGTGGACAGCATGCCTGCCAGCAAGATCAGCAGCAGGCTGAGAAACATGAACGCGTGGCTGTGCAGGGCAACGATCAAATGCTCCATGTAGAGCCGGCGGCGAAAGACATAGAACAGCGCAAGCATCGCCGCAAAGATCGGGATCAGCACGAACATCGTCTGCGGCAGAGTGCCAAAGACGCCATTGATCATGCGCTGCTTGGCTTCCTCACTCGATCTCGCATCGCCATGCTTGTATGTCTGCCAGTTGGCGATCGCACGCGTCGCCCAGAGCGTCAGTCGCTCGTTGATCATGTCCGGCAACCATGCGATGTGGAATGGCTGCGACATGTGGCCGGAGTTATCCATCCCATCAGGGAAGGGCTCGTTGTCGTCGTCTTTTGAAGCCGCCACCGCCGGCGCAGCGATCGAAGCGGCGGACATGGGGGCCGCACCCAGATCAGTCAGGCGCTTGTTGGCGGCCTGACGCATTTTCTGTTCGCTGAGCGCCAATTCCGTGGCTGCGTACTTGGGCACGACCTCGTAGTTCCGAATCTTCTCCATCTTTTCCAGTTCGATACGCAGTTCTTCGCGTACCTTGGCCGGTGTGTCCGCATCCTTGAACGGGTCGCTTTTGAGATGGGTCTGCGGCTGCATGCTGGCGAGGCTGCGCGAAGCCATGTTGTCCAAGGCCAGGTGAAATACGAAGAAAGCCAGCACGCAGAGTACGAACATCAACCGGAACGGCGCGATGTAGCGCACGCGCCGGCCGCTGAAGTATTCGAGGGTCAGAAAGCCAGGCTTGAGTAGTAATGGCGGCAGCGTGTGCACGATGCGACCGTCGATGTGCAGCAGGGTTTCCACCGTTTCCTCGATCATGCCGTGCATCGGCTTGATCACACTGTGGATCGACTGGCCGCATTCGTGGCAGAACTCGCCCTGCATGGCCGTGCCGCAATTGGCGCAGTGCTGCCCTTCGTAGCTGGTGAGCTGCTTCATTGAATCCCCATCCGGTCCCATCCGGCGCAATGGCGATCTTTGCACAGGCGGCGTAAACAGCCCACTCCTATGGCTCGGGTAGAATGCGTCGCTCATGAATACACGACGTCGATGAAATCCTTCCGTCCCGAACGCGTGCGCCTGATGCACGAGATGCGTGCCACGGTGCGCCTTGCGCTGCCGCTGGTGCTGGCCCAACTGGCGGCGATCGGCAGCAACGTGATTGACGCCCTGCTGGCCGGACACTTCAGCGCGCACGTACTTGGCGCGGTGGCGGTAGGTGCCAGCATCTGGTCGCTGGCGATCGTCAGCGGTATCGGCATGATGATGGCGGTGCCACCGTGGGTGGCGCAGCTTGATGGCGCCGGCCGAAGGCTCGAGGTAGGTGCGGTATTTCGCCAGGCGCTATGGCTGGCGTTCGGCATGGGTGTGTTGTTGTGGTTCGCAGTGCGGCATGCGATGCCGTTGATCGAGTTGATCGGCGTTACCCCAAGCCTGCGCCAGGACGTGCAGGCGTTTCTGCTGGCGATCAGCTGGGGAGCGCCTGCACTCACTTGTTACTTCGCGCTGCGCGGTTTGTCCGAGGGGCTGTCGCTGACGCGGCCGTCGATGTATTTCAGCCTGGGTGGTTTGGCGCTGCTGGTACCGCTGGGTTACGTGCTGATGTTTGGCAAGTTCGGTTTGCCGCCGCAGGGCGCGCACGGCTGCGGTATGGCCACCGCGGCGGTGCTTTGGATCGAGATGCTGGGTCTGGGCATCTATGTGCTACGCCATCCCAACTATCGCGGCCTGGGTCTGCTCGATCATTTCGAATGGCCGCATCTGCGACGCATCGCTGCGCTGGCGCATGTCGGTCTGCCGATGGCGATAACGCTGCTGGCCGAAGCTGGGCTATTCGTGGCGACGGCGCTGATCATCAGCTCGTTGGGCGAGGATGTGATTGCCAGCCATCAGGTGGCGATCAATATTGCGTCGCTGTTTTTCATGATCCCGCTGGGGCTGGCGATGGCGATTACCGTACGGGTGGGCAATGCGGTAGGCCGCGGTGATGCGCGCGGTGTGCGTTACGCGGGGTTTTGCGGCATCGGTCTGACGCTGGGCACGCAGCTGGTTTCGGCCGCGCTGATGCTGAGTCTGCCGCACTTCATCGCCTCGCTGTACACACATGACCCCAAGGTCATCGCGCTGGCGGTACAGCTGATCATGCTGGCCGGACTGTTTCAGTTTTCCGACGGTATCCAGGTGGCATCCAATGGCGCGCTGCGCGGTCTCAAGGACACCCGCGTGCCGATGGCGATCACCCTGTTTGCCTACTGGATGATCGGAATGCCGCTGGGCTGGTGGCTGACGTTTCGGCAGGGCATGGGTGCCCGTGGCATGTGGGTGGGGTTGATTGCCGGCTTGTCGGTCGCCGCGGTGATGTTGTTCGTGCGATTCTGGCGCAGCGCGTGGCGCGAGCGCTGGCAGCATGCCGCAGTGACCGAGCCGGCCTTACCCGCTACGCTTGGCCACTGAGCCCACCGATCATTCATTCCATTACTCCACACGAGCAGCACGCATGACGCCACCTCTGCCGCCCCGCCGTCCGCGCGGTTTCTGGGCTTTTATCCGCACGTTTGGGCGCGGCATCAATATCGTGCGGTTGGTGATTATCAATCTGCTGTTTTTCAGCTTTCTATTTGTGCTGGTGATGGCGATTATTGGCATTGCCGCCAGCGGAAGCGCAGGGCGTACATCGCGCACGCTGCAGAACGATAGCGTGCTGGTGCTCAAGCCGCAGGGGCAACTGGTCGAGCAGTACAGCATCGATCCGCTGCAGCGTACGCTGGACAGTTTCTCGGGCAACGAGCCGAAGCAGGTGCAGGTGCGCGATCTGGTTGGCGCGATCGACGCGGCGGCGAAGGACAAGCGCATCACCCGCATTCTGCTGATGCCGGACGATCTGCAGGGCGGCGGCTTTGCCGCGCTACGGGAGGTCGGCGCAGCGCTGGATCGCTTCCGCGCCAGCGGCAAGCCGGTGATCGCGTGGGCGGTGAACTTTGATCAGGGCCAGTACTACCTGGCCGCGCACGCCGATCGTCTGTTGGTCGATCCGCAGGGCGGCGTGATGCTGACCGGTCTGGCCGATTACCGCCTCTTCTATAAAGGTCTGCTCGACAAACTTGGCGTCGACGTGCATTTGTTCCGTGTCGGTCAGTTCAAGAGTGCAGCCGAGCCATACATCCTCGAGCAGGCTTCGCCGGAATCGAAGCAGGCGGACAGCTACTGGATGGGAGGCTTGTGGGACGAGTATCTCGCCGAGGTTGGCGCCTTGCGCAAGATTGAGCCAGCCGCGCTGCGCGCCGACATCGACAACTTGCCGCAGACCATCATGAGCACGCAGGGTGATCTGGCCCAGCTGGCCTTGAACGAACACCTGATTGACGGTCTGGCCACACGTGCCGAACTGATTTCGATGCTGCGCAAGGAAGGTGTGCCGGCCGACGACAAAGGTCGTAGCTTCCGCCAGGTCGATCAGACGCGATACCTCGCCAGTCAGTCCAGCACGACCAGCGTATTCGATCCGGGCGTGGCGATCGTGGTGGCCGAAGGCGAGATCGCCAGCGGCAAGCAGTCACCGGGTTCGATCGGGGGCGAGTCCACCGCCGCGCTGATCCGCACCGCGCGCGAGGACCGCAAGACCAAGGCGCTGGTGCTGCGTGTCAACTCGCCCGGTGGCGAAGTATTTGCGGCCGAGCAGATCCGTCGCGAAATACAACTGACTCGCGAGGCCGGTATTCCGGTGGTGGTCTCGATGGGCGATGTGGCGGCCAGTGGCGGCTACTGGATCTCGATGAACGCCAACAAGATCTTTGCCGAGCCAAACACCATTACCGGCTCGATCGGCATCTTCGGTCTTTATTACTCGATACCCAATACACTGGCCAAGTTCGGGGTGCAGAGCGATGGTGTGGCGACCGGACCAATGGCCGGCGCGTTCGACATCACCCGCGCGCTCGACCCGAAAGTCGGCGCAGTGATCCAGGCGATCATCAACAAGGGCTACCACGACTTTGTCGGCAACGTGGCCAAGGCGCGCGGCAAAAGCTACGAGTCGATCGACGCGATTGCGCAGGGCCGCGTGTGGACCGGACAGCAGGCGCTCGATCGCGGCTTGGTCGATCAGCTGGGAGGGCTGAACAATGCCGTGGCGGATGCTGCCAGTCTCGCTAAGCTGGACGCTGACTATCCTGTCCGTTACGTCGAGCCACCACAGGGTAGCTTCCAGCGTTTTCTGATCGGTCTTAACCAGAGTGCCAGCGTGCGCATCCTGCAGTCGTGGGGTGTGCACCTGCCGAGTTGGGTCGCCGAACTGCCGGCGCTGTCACCGGAGCTGCAGTTGCTGCGCAACGCCAAGGCGGGTACGCCCAATATTTATGCGGACTGCCTTTGCAGTCCGCATTAAACCAAAGACTTCAGCGAGAGCGGGTTAACCGCACTCTCGCTGAAAGCCCAGTTATTGCTGCTGCGCTTCGATCTGCTTGCGTTGTTCCTCGGCCTGCTTGTCGACGGTTTTCTGCACGTCCTTCGCACGCTGCTCTTCCGCGCGCATGGCGTCGAACGGCGTAGCGACCGGTGGGGCCTTGGCAATGGGGTCGGGTGGCTTGTTGGAACAGGCGCCAAGAGCAACGACGCAGAGCAAGATTGATAGCAGCTTCATGAGACTTCTCGCGCGTGGTTGAAGTGCCGAGTGTCCTGCGCTAGGCGCGCCCAGGCAAGGCGTCGTTCTGATCAGTCACCAAACCGATGCACCTTGGCTGCGGACGCTTTAAGCTGCTCGCATGAACAGCCGCACCGATGCCTGGCAACTGCAAGGCCATACCGCCCTGATCACCGGTGCCAGCAAGGGCATCGGCTACGCTGCCGCGCGCGAACTGGCCGGGCTCGGTGCCGATCTGCTGCTGGTAGCGCGCGATCCGGATTATCTCGAACAGGTGATGGTGGAGCTTGCCGATGATTTCCCCGACGTCGAGGTACTGGCCTTCGGCGCCGACCTGACGCAAGCCGAAGAGCGCCTCGCCGTGTTCGACTGGATCGCCGATCTCGGCGCGCCGCTGTCGCTGCTGGTCAACAATGCCGGCGGCAATCAGCCGCTGGCGACGCTGGATTACCGCAGCGACGAATGCCGCCAGATATTCGAACAGAATGTCTTTTCCGCCTTCGAGATGTGTCGGTTGGCGCATCCGCAACTGGTGCAACATGCGAATGCGGCGATCGTCAACGTCGGTTCTGTTTCCGGCATCACGCATGTGCGTACCGGTTCGGCCTACGGCATGAGCAAGGCGGCACTGCATCAGCTCACGCGCAATCTCGCCGCCGAGTGGGCGGTTGATGGCATTCGTGTCAATGCGGTGGCGCCTTGGTATATCCGCACGCAGCGCTCGGAGCCCGCGCTGGCAGATGTCGATTATCTGGATGAGGTACTCGATCGCACGCCGCTCAAGCGGATCGGCGAGCCGGAGGAAGTGGCTGCCGCGATCGCCTTCCTGTGCTTACCTGCGGCTAGCTACATCACTGGCCAGGTGTTGGCGGTCGATGGCGGGTTTCTCAATTACGGGTTCTGAATCGTCGGTGGTTGCCGTGACGACGCGAAGCAGGCACTCAGGACCGCTCCGCGGACGCTAGAAATCCGCGACATGCTCTTCGGCAGCGAAACCAAGTGTCACTGCACCTTCGCCGACGTTGACCATGCCGGTGATGCTCATTGGAGCTTCCATCAACTCGACGCCGCATTCCTGGCAAGCCGCCTGCAAGCCGGCGTAGCCCGGCAACGTCGGCAGCAGGCCGAGGTCCCCGCCGTAGCTCACGCATACAAAAGGTACGAGAAGGCCGGCGCGCACCCGTTGGGCGGCATAGGTGAATAGCGTTTCTGCACCGTGATCGAAACCGCGGACCTTGCCGACCGGGCCGGTTTCACCGCGATAGCCGCGCAGCAGCGGTTTGATATCCAGCGCCGAACCCAGCACTGCACTGAACAAGCTCACGCTGTGGTCGTTCTTTTTCTTGGCGCGTGCGCGCAGGTAATAGAGGTCTCTCGGCAACATGTAGCCGTAGCTGTTGTTTGCAACGAAGGTCAGGCGCTCGCGGATAGCGGCAGGCTGTTCATTCGCCTCGATCATTCGAGCCGCTTCATATACCGCCGGTGCCGAACCGGCAAAAATGTTGCGCGTATCAATGACGCGCATCATGAATGGCCCTGGCATCGAAGCGGCTTCCCGGACCTTTCGGTAGTTCTTCAGGATGGCAAAGCTCGCGCGATTCACATGCTCATTGATCGGGCTGCGCGTGGCCATGATCGTGAGGCAAAACAAGCAGTCTTGCTCGAGTACCAGCTTGCCCAGGAACAGGTCCTGTATCTCTTCAACGGAGCAAGGCTCTGTTTCTGCGGAGTGGCTGCGGCTGCCAAGACGACGATCGATGAAGCGCTGCATCTCGGCCGGTTCGCGATCGTCCATGAACACTTCGCCATCCACCCGGACGGTGATCGGCATCACGAAGATATTGTGCTGCTGCAAAAAGGCCTGCGACAGATCGCAAGCTGCGTCGATAGCCAGACCCATTCGCATCATGCTTCCCCATCATCAAAGGCAGGCGAAACATAGCATGTCATGTCATGCCGAGAGTGCAGGGGGAATGACCGCTCCGGGGTTGGTCAAGGGCCCAAGTAAATTCAACCCGTTCTGGATTTCAACGGTCAGTGGCATGCCGCCCGATCCGCTTTTGCGTGTCTTGTGCTTTCAAATTGAGGTCGTACGGCACCCCGATCAGTCGATCAGATGCCTTGGGGAGGGGTGATTCCGAGCAGCTTTGCGTTGCCTAAGCCACTACCTGAGCCACTGCAACCCGAGTAACCAGTTGCTACGACAGATGGCGCCATGACGGGACAAGAAGGCTAATAAAAGGTTGTTAAACAAGGCCGTTCATGTACAAAAAATGTTGACAACGCGTAAAAGAGGCGTGATAAAGAAGGTCTGAGGGTGACGCTTCGTTAAACACGCGGTTCTGAATCTGGAGTGTTGGTGGTAACCGTAGAATGCGGTCTGCCAGCTGATTTGGGTGTGCGGAGTGTTCACGAAACGTTATTTGCCTGTTAGTATCGGGTCGAGTTTGTAGTTTGTGGTCGGGAATTCATTGGTCTAGGGGAACTTTAGGCCGAGTCGCGGTTTTTGGGCAGAACGTTTTCTGACCCATGGTGATAATTAATCGGAGGGTGTCGTTTATGAAACTTGGGGTCACAAAACTTTCTTCATCGGTTCGCCTGGCGCTTTCGCTGGGCGCTGTCATCGCTGCTGGTGCGTCCAGCACCGTGTTCGCTCAGGATTCGAGCACTACGCCTGCCACAGATGCAAGCAGCCAGCCTGCCAAAAAGACCACGTCGCTGGATACCGTCGTTGTTACCGGCTCGAACATTCGCCGTGTTGATCTGGAAACATCCAACCCGGTGCAGGTTATCGACCGCGCCGCAATCCAGGCCAGCGGCAAGGTGACCCTGGGTGACTTGATCCAGGAAATTCCCTCGGTATCGGGTGACGCGACGAACCCACGCGTCAATAACGGCGGCGGCGCGGGCTCATCCACCGTTTCACTGCGCGGCCTCGGCTCAGCGCGCACCTTGATCCTGGTGAATGGCAAGCGTGTCGTCAACAATGACGTCAATGCGATCCCGGCCAGCATGGTCGAGCGTATCGAAGTGCTGAAGGACGGCGCATCGGCTACCTACGGTTCCGACGCGATTGGCGGCGTGGTCAACTTTATTCTGCGCAACGACTATCAGGGTGCGCAGATCAGCACCAACTTTGGTCAGTCGGATCGCGCCGACGGCGACACCTCGGGCTATACCGCGACGTTTGGTACCTCGTCTGACAAGGGCAACATTGTTGCAGGCATCGACTACAACAAAACCGACGAAATCTCTTCGGCGGCTCGCAATTTTTCCAAGAACGCCACGTATTTCTCTTCCGGCTCCGTCTACAACGGCGGTTCCTCGCGCACTCCTAGCGGCTTTCTGCAGTTGCCTGCCGGAGCGACGCCATCAGGGTGCGCCGGAAATGGCAATGGCAATGCGACTCTTTCAAGTACCCAGCCGGGCAAGGTGACGGCTGCTAACTATCGTTGCTATACCTCCGCTGATGGTTACAACTATCAAGCCCAAAATCTGATCGAAACACCGCAAGAGCGTACCAACGTTTTTGCGCTGGCCAACTATAATTTCTCGGACAACGTGCAGGGATACTTCGACGCGTTCTACAACAAGACGTCGTCGCAATATGCCTTGGCCCCCTTGCCGTTCGATGCCCAAAGCGATGGCGTCACCATCTCTCCAAACAGTTATTACAACCCCTATCCGGGCACTACGTTCGGTCCGGGCGCAAACGAGTACAAAACGCGCTTGTCGACTCTGGGTCAGCGTATCACTACCTATAGCACCACCACCGCTCAGGCAATCGCGGGGCTCAAGGGCAACTTTGGTACGGATAGCAGCTGGCAGTGGAATGCCGACATCGACTACGGCCATGTCAGTCAGTCTAAGGAGTCCTTGGGTCAGCTTTACTTGAACGGCCTGGAGTCGTCGGGCGCGTTTGGCCCATCGTTCCTGAACCCGGCCACGGGCGTTGTGACCTGCGGAACGGCTGCTGCGCCGATTGCCAATTGTACGCCGATCAATATTTTCAACGTCAACGATCCGAAAACGATTGCCGCGCTCAAGGCTTACGGCGCTAACGCTTTCTACAATGAGACCTACATCTCCAAGCGCTACGAGGCCGGCGCCAACGGCAACCTGTTCAGCCTGCCCGCCGGTGAGGTCAGCTTGGCCGTCGGCGTTGACTATGACAAGGAATATGAGAACAACGGCGTTGACTACATCGCACAGACGACTGGTGTCTCCGGTACCTGTTTCATCTCGCAATCGGCTTGTTCGACTCCGCTTGCTGGCGGCTACAACTACAAGGAAGCCTACGCCGAGCTGTTTATCCCGGTGCTGGCGGATGTGCCACTGATCAAGTCACTTAATGTGACGATTGGCGGCCGCTATTCCGACTATTCGTTGGCAGGCAGCACGACGAACTACAAGTTTGCTGTGGAGTGGCGTCCGTTCAACGACTTGCTGCTGCGCGGCACAATGGACGGTGTATTCCGTGCGCCGACGGTTGCCGATCTTTATGCCGGCGGTGCCGGTAGCGCTCCGCAGGTAAACGATCCCTGCGTCGGCTATACCGGTGGTCATGCGGCGGCCTGCGCCAACGTGCCGACCAACGGCAGCTTTGTGCAGCAAGGTTCACAGACGACGGCCGTGGTATCCGGCTCGCAGGTTGCTGGATACAATCTGAAGCCGGAGTACGGCAAGTCGTTCGATTTCGGTGCTGTGTACGATCCGAGCTGGCTGCCAGGCTTCTCGGCCAGTGTTGATTTGTATCGCGTGCAGCTTAACGACACGATCACACCGCTCGGTGCCCAGACCGTGCTTACCAGCTGCTACAACAATGCGAGCAGCCCGTTCTGCTCGTTCATTCATCGAAACACCGACGGCACCATCAACTACATCAATTCGCCGACGGTAAACCTTGGTGAGCTCAACACCAAGGGTGTCGACGGCAGCTTCAAGTACAAGATTCCGCACTTTGATGTGCTCGGCCAGAACTACGGTGACCTTACACTGTCGCTGGATACGACTTACCTGATCCGCTACGACAATGACACGGCGCCAGGTACGGCGGGCGATGTCGTTGAGCATCTTGCCGGTCTCTACAGCAACAACGCTGCTTATGGTAACTTCGCTCGCTGGCGCGGACTCGGCTCGCTCACATGGACTGATGGCCCATGGGATGCCACTTGGCGCACGCAGTACATCGGCACTGTAAGGATCGGCTCGCCAGATATTAGCCAGGGCTTCTCGGCTGAGGGGCAGGTTCCCGGTCAGGTGCTCAATTTCGGACCGCAGATCTATCACAATGTGTCCATCGGCTATAACCTCGCGGCGTACCACACCCGCTTCGACTTTGGCGTCAACAACCTGTTCGATACGCAGCCACCGCTGATGTATCAGAACAACGTGTTGAACTCCAATACCGACGTCAACACGTATGACACCATCGGTCGTTATTTCTGGGGTCGCATCACCGTGTCGTTCTGATCCAAGTTTGCATCGCTATAATCAAGACCGCGTGGCGAGAGCCACGCGGTTTTTTTACGCAAAACCTACAGGCTGGGTAATGGCTGAATCCGATATAGAAAGCGTTATGGCGCTCCTGCAGAGCGGCCACGCGGCATTTGCCGAAAACGAGTGCAGGCGGCTGTTGGATTCGGATCCTGACGATGAGATGGCTTTGACCTTGCTAGGCATGGCTCACCAACAGCAGGGGCGCTCGGTACAAGCGGCGGTGGTCTACGAGCGGCTGACCTGGCTGTATCCAGCGGTTAGTGAGCACTGGAATAATTACGCCACCACACTTCGGGAAGCCGGCCAACTTGCGGAGGCTGAGCGGGCTTATCAGGTCGCGCTGAAACTGGCGCCGGATAACGCGGTCACCCTCGGCAACCTGGGTCTGTTATACAAAGAGCAATCCGACTATCCCAAGGCCCGTGACTATCTGCTCCGTGCAACGCATGGACGTGCAGACGACATCCAGATCTGCATCTATGCCGCGATGGCTTGCTATGAATGCGGTGACAATAAAACGCTTGAAATGCTGATTGCCGACTGGCGGCGGTGGCCGTTGCTGGACGGTGAGCTTCGTCTGGATTTGGCGTGGTTATTGGCCCAACTGGGGCGAACCATTGAGGCCGAACAGCTACTTGATGATTTGCTGGACACCAATAGTTTCCAGACGCGCTCCCTAGTTCGAAAGGTCTTGCTGTTAGAGCGCGTCAATCGGCTGGACGAGGCGAAAGCCATTTTGGCTAACTTGCCCGATCCAGAGAAGATCACCGACGAAAATGAACGCAATGAAGTGATCGGCGCTATGGGCGTAATGGCCCAACGTGGCAAAGAGCCGGCAGTAACGCGCGAGTTACTGGAGCGCTTGCTTGATCTGACTCTTGATCCGAGACATCGGAGCAACCTTTACTTCGCATTGGCCAAAGCGTGTGACAAGGCGGGTGATCAAGCCGCGGTGCTGTCTGCACTGGAGAAAGCCCATTCGCTGCAACTGGTCGGTGCAGCACAGCTGGCACCCGAATTACTCTTGCCCGAAGTGCAGCCGATAGCGCCTGCACTGTTGCGCATGACACCTGCTCAAACAGCGGATTGGGAAACCGCAGAGCGGGACTCATCAATATCACCACCGCCAATTTTTGTTGTCGGATTTCCACGCTCTGGCACCACGATGCTTGAACAGATGCTGGATGCGCATCCGGCACTGGTTTCGATGGATGAGCAGCCGTTCATGCAGAATGTTTCCGACAAAGTGGTCGAGCTTGGCTATCTCTATCCCGAAGCGCTGGGTGAGCTCGACTCTGCAACATGCGAGTCTCTAAGGCAGCTTTATTGGGATCAGGTAAAGTCCAAAGTGGTGTTCAAGCCGGGGCAACGCCTGGTCGACAAGAATCCGCTTACTCTTTTGCATTTACCGCTTATTTGCCGGCTTTTCCCCGATGCGCCGATCATTCTGGCATTGCGTCATCCATGCGACGTAATTTTGAGTTGCTACATGCAGAACTTTCGTTCACCCGCATTCCAGATTTTATGTTCGTCACTCGAGCGGCTGGCGCGCGGTTACGTTAACGCCATGCAGTACTGGATCTATCACGAGCGGCTGTTGAAGCCGCGCGTACTCCATCTTCGCTATGAAGATTTGTTGGACAATTTTGATACCGAGGTTGATCGTATCGGCGCGTTTATCAAAATCGACGATGCGGCTGCGCTCCATGGCTTTCATCTGCATGCGCAGCAAAAAGGTTTTATCAGCACGCCGAGCTATGCGCAGGTTACGCAGCCGCCCAACAAGACTGCCGTTGGTCGTTGGCAGCGTTACGAAAGCGCATTCAAACCTTTACTCCCATCGTTGAAGGGAGTCATGGAGCACTGGGGTTATGACAGCTGAGCAGATGCCTTGTAGGGATTCGTGGTCCGCATTGAACGCAAGGAGTTTCGTTCAAACTTTCGACGCCGCGTTGCCACGGCCGTTCTGCGACCAGTTGATTGCTTCATTCCAGCAAACCACCGAGCGCCACCTTGTTCGCAGCCCGGGCTGGCGCGCAGGACTGGACGACAGTTCATGGACTGAACTAGATATCTCAGCAATTGCTGACGATGCGTTCAAGGGCTTTTTCTACAAGCAGGTTGAAGACCATCTGGCGATTTATAACGAGAGGCTTGGCCTGACTCTCCCGGTGCCTCGGACGCCGTTGATTTCAGAGATGCGTATCAAGCGCTATCGTGCGGAGGCAGGTGAAGCTTTTCAGCCACATTTCGATGCGATTTACGAGGTGGCGAATCGTTACCTGGTTTTTCTCTGGTACTTGAATGATGTGGCTGAGGGTGGTGAAACGGAGTTCTGTGATCTTGGCATCAAGATACCGGCGCGTGCGGGACGACTGCTGATGTTTCCTCCGTACTGGATGTATCAGCATGCAGGGCGCCCCCCGGTGTCAGGCGACAAATATATCTTGTCGCTTTACCTTCTTTTCCCGGGTGCGCGTTGAAAAAACTTCGCTTGTTCGGGTATTAAGCGAGACTCCGGATCGGCTGGCTCGGAGTTATGGCCTCGAGTACGTAACGTGCACTTACTCGATCGGGATCCGAAGCAATTCGGGTAAATAAGGCGCGTAATTGCGCCAACGCTCCACGGAGCGGATGTAGACAGGCTGGCGTGCTTGCCAGAGACTTCCCGTGTTGATACTGGCTTGTCGGTTCTTCGTATTGAGATAATCGCATTCCGATAGTCCCAACCATGAAGCCAGTTGGCTAACGCACGAAGTCGGATTGGACGTCAGTTCTTCGTAATGCACCACGTGTATGGAGCGCGCATATCGCGTTAGCCAATGCGACATCATCCGGTTACAACTCTGAATGACTGTGGCGATATCAACCAGGTCATAGGCGTAAGCTTGGGCGCCCCCGGTAAAATATTGTGACCACAGAGACAGCGCCGTATCTCGTGAATTGCGCCGACAGAAAATGATCCGGGCGTTCGGATACATTGCCATAATCAAATCCAGCCGCAGCAAGTTGAGTGGTTCTTTATCGATAAACCATTTTGCACCAGTGTCGTCATCCTGAAGCAACTGTGCCTCGTAGATGGACGTCGCATGCTCCAGCTGTGCGGTGTTGTCGTGGCCTGTGAGTTCGAGCTGCTGAGCGACTTTGGGTAGCCAATGGAGTTCACCGCGATTGCAGACGTCCGGATGTCGCGACAAAAGCTCGGCGGTGAGAGTGGTTCCCGAACGCGGTACACCGACAATGAAAAGTGGTGTCCAATCGGTCGAAAAATCTCCTCTGCACGGCCTGGCTTTAGCCACCAGGCGTGACGCGATGGCGTGTTGCCAGTGCTTGCGAGACCATGGGTTGGTCGCCCGCACCATGGCATTGGCATCACGAAAATACCGGGCAGCTTGGGCAAAGTCGCCGATATCGTCGTGTGCCTTGCCAAGCGCAAACTGCAGCGATGTACGCGCCTGATCGTTCAGGTCAAATTGCTTCAGTCCATTCCGAAACAACTCGAAGTCTGCGTGACTGAGATCCTCGTAGCGCTGAAGGCTGCTGAGGCCTATCGGGATATTCCATTCAAACGCCCTTTTGTCATTGGCAACGGCGTACATATACCTTTCCCTGGCCTGCTCAAACTCTCCCAGCTGGATGTGCAGCATGCCAGCATAGGCGTGCAGCCGCGGGTCGGCTGATCCTGCAGCAATTTCATCTTCGCAGATCGCTGCCGCGTCAGTCTGTCTGCCGCCTTCGTCCAGCAGCTCCACTGCTTGAATCACCAGGTCAGCGTCATGTACCCCATGGTGAAACAACCCGCGCAACGTTGACGCCATCGCCTGAAGGCGTCCCTGGTGGCTGAGCATACGTGCCAGCAAGAAACTTGCTGCGACATTATCCGGATATTGAGTTAGCAACTCACGCAAGAGCTTTTCAGCCTTGGCAAAGTGTCTGTTCTGCTGATAGACACCTGCGAGCGCCAGGCGCAGATCAGAAGAATCAGGATGCGCAGCGATAGCGGAGGTAAGTACGATAGCCGCGGCGTCAATATCGTTACTTACCACCAGCGTGCGTGCGCGCTCCAGCCAGTCCGCCTCCAGGGATCCGTTGAGCTCTGTTAGTTGCGTATCAAATGGCCCGCCATGCGCACGCCGGCGATCTGACTCCGCGCGATTCGGGTCATCGGAGCCCTGCATCAAGAGAACACCATTGCACTTACGCCATTCATTGCTTCGCTCTCGGCCCTATTGCCACAACGGCATGTCTAGCGCTGAACGCAGCGGATCGAGCAGGGCACCGTAGCGCATCGCACGAGACGTATCGTGCAGCGGTTGACGCACTTGCGTGGCGCTCGGTGAGCGTACTTCGCGCTTTGTCTCGTGAAAGTTCACGCAATCCGGTTCGAACGGCAGGTCGCAAAAATCCAGCAATCGGCGGACTTGGGCTTCAGGGTCCGCCAACAAATTTTCGTACTGATGGTCAAAGACGTGAGACGAATGAGTGCCGATGGCGTCATGCACGTTTCGATCGAAATCTTGCCAAAAGCTCGCCAGATCATCGAATGTGCGCGTGTATTCGTTGTTTGCGAGATGCTGGCGGTAGCACGAAAAGCAGGTTTCCAGCGGATCGCGACGGCAAACGATAATGCGTGCCGAAGGCAGCATCGCGCGTATTGCGCCGATGTACATCCAGTTGTTGAGTAATTTGTCGGTAAACACCGGCCGGTGCTTTCGCCAACGTGCGGTACGTTCGAGATAACGACGACCAAGACGCTCCCAATCGGCGGGTTGCATCGCAGATACCCATTGTGGAAAGGGCATGTCGCGGCGACGCGATTCCTCGTTGAGCACAAGCGGCAAGTCAGGTAATTCGCCAGCACCTTCGACCGACGAATGTGAGGCAAGAATCTGTTCCACGAGAGTCGAGCCGGAGCGGGGCAAGCTGGTGACGAATATCACCTCTTGACCGATAGCGGCGTCTGCCGAGGCCGGCGGCGGCGAAAATGCAGCATTGATGACAGCGACGCTATGGGAAAACGCGCTCGCATCCCATTCCTGCCGACTTCGCGCCATTGCATTGGCATCGGCAAGTACGGCCAGTGAATCCGCATAGCGGCTGGAGTCTTCCAAGGCCTTGGCCAGGGCAAAGCGGATGGCTATCAAGTCGTCGATGCTTGCATGAGGATCTTGTGCCGCCACCTGCATCTGCTGGATATCTTCAGCTTTAAAACGCGTTGTCCTGAGATCAGCGAGTCCCCACCACGCAGTGCCAGTGGTGGGCCTTTCGCGAAGCAAGCTACGGTACTCGGACTCTGCTTCTTCAATACGACCGTGCGTACGCAGCATGTCCGCCAGCAGCGCACGTGCATTCCAATGATCAGGCGCCAGGCTGACAGCCCGCTGCAATGCAGAGATAGCTTCGTCATTGCGGACGCAGCGAGTCAACATGACTCCCAGGTTGTACCAGGCAAAAGCCATGCTGGGCTGCAGATCGCAAGCATGCTGCAAGGCCTTGGTCGCCAATTCGTAGTCCCCGGCAGCTCCAAGCAGAGTTCCCATGGTGTTGTGATACAGGGCGTCTTGCGGTCTTTGTCTGATAGCCCGCTGCATTGTTTTAATCGCATCGGAATGCAAATTACGCAGGCTTAGTAGCCCTGAGTGCATACGGAGAACTTCGGGATGATCCGGGTAAATAGCAGAGGCAAATTCAAGTTGCTGAGCTGCTCGATCCCTGTGGCCTGAATCCAGCGCTTCGCCTGCTGCCATGAGGTATTTCAACGCATCAGGACTCAAGCCTTGCAGTCGGGGATCCATGAAAACCTCTTTGATGATGCGTATGACAAAAGCGTTCGCCTAGAAATTATGTCGTGGCGTGTGCAATTCAGATGGCGAGTAACCCGAGTGAATGGCTTGCTCGATTACCTGCCGGAAAGCGTAAATTATTAAATGGCCACTGCTCGATTCAGGTCGCCGATTGCTGCCACAAGGTCACTGACCGCAGCACGTTCCGCCTCGCTCAAGTCAGGATTCCAACTATCGATGATCAACACCACACGCGTTTCGTTGCTGCGATTCCACGCTTCATGCTCAAAGGTATCGTCGAAAGTTACACACTGATCCTGCTTCCAGGTGTGCGTTTCTCCGCCAACACGCAGTGCGCAATCGGCTGGTATGACGAGCGGCAGATGGGTAACCAGGCGCGTATTGGTAACGCCACGATGCGGCATGATGTGAGTGCCTGGCCTCAGTACCGAAAACAGCGTTTCTGGCGCGTGCTCTCGAATGCGCACTAATGGTACTGAATCAAGTAGCGCTGCAGTGTTCGGACAAAGTTCGCAATTGGTGTCGTATCGCTCACCGTGGCGGTGGAAAAAATAGGCGTCCCATGCCGCTGCCTGATTGCCCGATGATTGCAGGTACTCATCGTTGTCGTCTCGTGGCCCCGACTGAAGAAATGATTCGAGACTGTCCTGCTTTGCCATGATGTTGCGTAGTTCATCTCGAATCATGCCGCCGGCTGACTCAAGCTCGGCTTGCCAGGGAAAGCGTTCGCGCGGATAGAAGGGTTGCGATGGTATCTCCGGGAAATAGAGAAACTTGGGTTGCTGCCGCGGATCGGGCAAGTTCGCCGGCTGTTCGTTGAGATAAATTGCCAGACACAGGTCAACACGCCGAAGTTCTGATCGACTATAGCGTTGCCGCAGCGGTTCGAGCGTTTCCTCAAACACCCGCTTTCTGCCAGTGTCTACGTAATCCATCGCGTACTTGACTGGCTGGCGAAGCGCAGCGGCGGTCGTCGAGTCGTTCAGCCATCGACCTTGTGTTTGCGCATCGTTGATCGCTCGAAAATAGGCAAGCAATGCATTATGGGGTTGCCCGAGATTTTCCAGTGCGGTGGCCAGACGTAGTCGTGCCACAAACATCCGGGGTGCTATTTGAAGCGCCCTGCGAAGATTATGTGCCGCTGATGCGAAGTCTTGTGCGTCCAGCTGCGCAGTACCCAGCTGATGCAACGTGGCCGGATCATCCGGTTGCGCGTCACGAGCTCGAATCAATAATTCGATTGCTTTGCGCATGTCGCCGCGTGCTAAATGTTCATTGGCTAGAAATTGAAGTGCTTCAATGTCACTGGGTTTTTCTTCCAGTACACGCCAGTAAAATTGCTCTGCCACAAGTAAATCTTTATTACGTATGTGCATACGTGCTGTTTCGCGGCTTAATGCCGCGCTGCTACTTGATGGAGTATTCATGTCTGGATTCGTGATCAGGCAAACCGATTGCTTTGATTATAAGCCGGGTCAAGAGGTTTGCTTGCAATGACCTCGTGCTAAAAATACGTTCCGACAGGTTGCAATTTCTTGTAATGCGGAGATCCTGAGGCGGATCTCTGCGGGAGCTACTCGCCGGCCATGATCGATCTGAGCGGAGCGGCATAACTCTGTCGAGGCCACTAACAAAAGTCCGTTTCACGGCGTGATCGAGCCGTTGAAGTGAACGCTACGGCAAGTTTCTAACTTGCGCGCGTTGAGTGTCTTCCTGCCATCCATCCGGGAGAGCAGCAGGTAAATGCCCCAGACCCGCCTTAGCATGTAAGTTTAACCCGTCCTGTCCGCGGGCGGACTTCCTTTAGCGGCAGATAGCGGTGATTTTAATACCGCGGCACGCTCGAATCGATTTCGGTCGCCCATGCATCCATGCCACCTTCCACATTGGAGACGTCGCTGAAGCCGTGGGCGGCGAAGCGTTCGGCCATGCTCTGGCTGGAGATGCCGTGGTG
>Ga0302227_10001333_pt1 | contig 18567 bp, 11 predicted proteins | sample II_Palsa_N1_1_FD_193525 | JGI IMG/M metagenome (GOLD analysis project Ga0302227, IMG submission 193525) | Peat permafrost microbial communities from Stordalen Mire near Abisko, Sweden - II_Palsa_N1_1 | ecosystem: Environmental > Terrestrial > Soil > Palsa > Peat permafrost | place: Sweden... | reverse complement strand
CAGCGCATCCACAATCATCGTGCGTTTTACCTCATGCTCCAGCGCCAGCCCGCTATAAAAATCCTCGCCCAGCTTTTCCACTCCATCCGCCACTCCCTGCTGCATCGGAGCAGGCGCACACACATAGGTCAGATCATGAAAGTACCCAATCGATCCCAGCCACTTCGCATCAGCGATCAGATACCCAACCCTCCATCCGGTCACCGAAAACGTCTTCGAAAACCCCGACATCAAAATCGTGCGCTCGCGCATTCCCGGAATCGTCGCCGGACTTAGATGCGTCGCACCCCCATAAATAAAGTGCTCATAGATCTCATCCGTAAACACGAACAGATCGAACTCCTCTGCGATCTTCGCCAACCCTTCCAACTCCGTTCGCGTAAATACCTTCCCCGCCGGGTTCGACGGCGTATTGATCACCATCCCACGCGTCTTCGGCGTAATCGCCGCCCTCACTGCCTTCAGATCCAGCCCCCAGTCCGGAGCCGTCAAAGCCACCGCAACCGCCGCCACTCGCATCGAGCTCAGCGTATTCACGTGATACCCATAGAACGGCTCAAACACCAGAACCTCGTCGCCCGGATTCAGCAAAGCCATCACCGCCGCCTGAAACGCACCTGTCACGCCGCTCGTCACCAGAACTTCACGCTCCGGATCGACCACGATACCTAGCGTCCGCTCCACCTTCCCCGCAATCGCCTTCCGCAGCCGCGCAATCCCATCCAGCCGCGTATAGATATTCAACCCATCGCGAATCGCACGAATCGCGCCCTCAGCCACTACCTCCGGCACTTCGGTATCGCATACTCCCTGCGCGAGATTCACTCCGCCCATCGCATCGCAAGCCACGCTCATCGCGCGAATCTCAGACTGCACCAACCGTGGCGCCAGCTCACTTAGTCCTAACCTGGATGAAACCTCAACCTGTCCCATAACCCGCCTCCCTCGAACCAAACCATAGCCTAACGTCCCATCATCTTACTTCCATCGTCATTCCGACCAACGGGAGGGCATCACCCGATCGTAGTTGTACGAAAGGTACAAAAGTCACGAAGTGACCGTCATAGTTATTCGGTGTCATAGTGCGCTTCCTCTCATGAAAAATCTTGGGAACTCGGGAATTTGGAACTGAACCCAAAAGTCTGCGGAAGGCCTGTAAATCGCGAGAATTCTACCACTGCAACGCAACACCTGTCGGCGCAAGTACTTATCGAACTCAACCCATGCAACGAAAAACACTCCAGCTCGTCAGACAGGTGCATAGAACTTTCTGTCTCTCCATGCGTACACTTGCGGTACGCAGCTTTTCAACTCGATACAAGAGGGACCCCGGATGTCACTGCTTCATCGGATCGACACGAGATTGAGAGTGGCACTCTGCCTCGCCACTCTGTTAAGTGCTGCAGCGACAAGCCACTCGCAAGACGCCCCCAAGATGCAACTTCCCGCAGATCAGCGAGCCTTCGCTGCTGCTCGCACCATCAGTGACCCCCAGCAGCGCCTTGACGCCATGCAGCACTTTGTCCAGACCTATCCCAAGAGTTCAAGCGCCAGCCGCGCACAAGGCGACATCTTCGACTCACTCCTCAAATACTTCCCGCAGCGCACTGCTGAGATAGACACTCAAGCTCGCCTCCTCGTCAAAGACGCCGGCAAAGGCCTCTCAAAGCTCTCCTATGAAACTTACGTCGCCGACAGTCTCGCCGAAGCCAGCGACACCGGTGTCGATCTCCCTCGCGCCGAAAAACTCGCCAAGGAAGCGGTCGCCAAGTACACAGAATCCAACTTCGACAAAGACGCCCTCGACAGCGCAAAAAAATATAAGCAGCCCGCACCAACCCCAGCCGCGCTTCACTCCCGCTTCGCCTCTGACCGCGCAAGCGCTCTAGCCGCTCTCGCCAAAGTCGACATGGATGAGCACAAGCCCCAACCCGCAACCGCGCTACTCAGCAAAGCCTACAGCCTCGATCCCAATGTAGACGAGGTTAACCTCCTTCGCGGGGAGATCGCTCTTGACCAGCACAAAGACGCCGAAGCGCTCGACGACCTCGAGCGGGCACAGCTCACCGGCGAGCTCAAGTCTCCCTGGCGCGAAAAGATGATGGAGCTCTACCGCAACGCCCACAATGGCACCGAACAAGGCTTCCTCGCCGACATGGATGCACAGTACGCCCGCATCTTCCCCGAGCCCTTCACCCCACAACCGCACAAACCCGCCGACACTCACCAGACCGCGCTCCTCGAGCTGTTCACCGGCTCAGCTTGCGGGCCCTGCGTCGCCGCCGACCTCGCCGTCGACGCCCTCCTCAAAACCTATTCCCGCAACGAGCTTATCGTTCTCGCCTACGACCAGCACATCCCCGAACCCGATCCTCTTGCCAACCCCGACTCTATCGCCCGCGCAAAATTCTACGGCGTCCGCTACACACCCACCTCCATGCTCAACGGCAAATCCCTCTGGGAGGGTGGAGGCTCTCGCGCCAGCGCCGAAGAGTCCTACAAGGAAGCCACGAAACAAATCGACGCCACCGCCACCAAGCCCAGCGGAGTGCAGATGCTCCTAACTGCAGACCGCAGCTCCGACGGCCTGATCCACGCCACCGCCACCGTCTCGGTCACCAATCCGCAGCAGCTACAGAAAGCCCTAGCGCCTGACCCCCCAGCCAAACCAACCGACAACAAAACACCTGCAGCTACTCCCGCGCAGACAGCCATCGCAGTACAAACCACGCCCACCGAGCCGCATCTCGTCACCAACTTCGCTCTCGTAGAAGATGACATTCGCTACAGCGGCGAAAACGGCATCCGCTTCCATCGCATGGTCGTCCGCGCTCTTGCCCAGCCAGCCAGCGAAACCGCCAAACCCAACAAAACACTCGACGCCACCTTCAACCCCGCAACCATCAGCAGTAAGCTAAAGGACTACCTCGACGGTTACGAAGAAAAGAACGACCGCTTCGGCAAAGTAAAGTTCCTCACCAAAGACACCGCTCTCGAAGCCGATCATCTGGCTGTCGTTGCATGGGTTGAAGACACCAACACCCACCGCGTCCTCCAGGCCGCCTTCGCCCCACTCGCTCCTGCCACACCACAATCGCAGACAGCAACAACAGCAGGATCATCACGGTGAGGTCGATCGCGACAACCTGCATCCTCGCCGCGACGCTAGCTGCTCTCGTACCGCTACCCGCACACGCAGCAAAACCCCCGGTCGACTGGCAGATCAAAAATCCGCCCACCAAACCCCTCAAAGCAGGAGCAAAGCTCAATCTCGTCCTCTCCGGCAAGATCGCCCCGGGCTGGCATCTCTACGCACTCGAAGAACCCACCGGAGGCCCTGTTGCCACGGTCATCGGACTCACCGAGGGTGATCCCGCAGATATCATCCGCGTCGAAGAATCCAAACCAAAGATGCTTCTCGACCCTCTCTTCAATCTGCAAACTGGATTCTTCGAAACCACAGCCGACTTCATCCTGCACGTCGAACTCGCAAAAGACGCACCCATCGGCGCCGCTGCACTCCACGTTCTAGTCCGCTACCAATCCTGCAACGACCGCGTCTGCCTTCCACCCCACACCGACACCGTCGAACTCCCCATCATCATCGCAAAGTAGAGTCCGGCTTCTTTCATTTTGCTCAGACCTTCAACTTGCAAAGAGATTCGGCTGCGACGAGCCCTTACTCTCGTTATTGAGCTTCGAGCTATTTTGGTTTTCCTGGCGAGCCAGACATGACCGTAATGAGTGCGTCGTGAGAGGCCCTATTTAAAGTTTTAGCTTTGTCGAACTCCGTTTTTGCTTCATTGACCTTCCCTAGGGATTTGTAGAGCCGGCCTAGCCACATGTGAACGTTGACATCGTCGGGCGTCAGCACAGCAGCCTCCTCGAACTCGCGCAACGCATCCTCTTTTCGATCAGCGTCGGTGTAGACGATGCCTAGATCGAGTCGTCCCATGGAGTTTTTAGGATCGATCGCCACTACCCTTTCCAATAAGGGTCTGGCATCTTCGTTCTTGTTCAATTTAATATCCGAATCGGCAAGGTAGAGCATTGCCTGCAGGTAGTCCGGAGTATTTTCCAGCTCGGCCTGGAACTCCTCGGCAGCTTCCTGATACTGAAGCTGCGTCCATAATAAGTAGCCCAATCCGAAATGCGCATTCGGTTCCTTCGGATTCGCCTGAACTGCTGCGCGAAACTCCCGCGTCGCTCCGATAGTATCTTTCATCTCGTCTAACGCTTCGCCCACGAGCATGTCGGCCTCGGCCGATTCAGCATTCTGTGCAATCATGCGGTGGTACGCATCGAGAACGCAGGGATATTGCTTCGACAATAAACAGCTATGGGCAAGAGTCAGAAGCAACGGAAGATTCTGCAAGTCGCGATCCGCCGCCTGCTTCAGATAAGGGACGGCGGCTTGGTATTCCGCGAGACCATAGTGCGACATCCCGAGAAGAACATCCAGCCGCTGCCTCTCGGGCGAGGACGGCGGCTGTGACTTGAGCATGGGAGTGAAGATCTGAATGGCTTCTTTATATTGGCCGTCTTTGAAGAGCGCCAATCCAAAGTTCAATCGGAGACCGGGCATATTGGGTTTGAGCGCCATGGCCTTGCGATAGAAGACAATCGCCTGCGGAAGACGCCCCTGCCGTGCTTCGAGGAGCCCCAACTGAGCGAGAGGCATCGGATCTGCCGGATGAGCTTTGGAGGAAGCGATCAGGGCAGCTTCGGATTCGGTTCCGCTATCGTGTTGATCAAGTTGCGGTGGAGTAACTGCCTGTGTTGGAACTTCTTGTGACCGCAAGGGGAGGCTTAAGCTAGCGATTACGAGTGTTAGGCAGATAGCTAATCTGTAGCTCAAGTTACCTCCCTCCACCCGGTTCGATTTTCTCTTGCTGAGGCGCAACGTGCAACAGCCTCGTCCGGGAAGATAGATCGGCCGGCGAGCTACTTCACGAAGCCGTTCGAGCGCTACTTTGTCTTGACTGCCTGCACCAACAACTCCACGCTTGGAACGATCATGTCAAGAAGAATTGCCTCCGGCTTTTCAAAGTCTTTTAGCTGAGACATCTGCTCCTTCTGCGTTTCGGGCGCTATTGGCAGGCCGTTCTGTAAGCTATCGAGGGCAACCAGACCGATCACGGCAGTCTTAGAAAGATTGCGAGATACTGGCACCAGCTCGGCAGTCAATGCAGATTGAACGAGCGATGGCTGGAGAACTGCATCATTGTCTCTCCACAGCACCAACCATTGTCGGGCCTTCTCCCAATCTCCAGGAATGGCCTTTCCGGTTGAGATTCGCAAAGCAATTTGCTTGAACTCCCTCGCGGTATCGCTCTCTGGCGGAACAGTATCGACCAGCCGATTGAGAGGAGAAAAGACGTCATACTTTTTGAGATCTTCTCGCGCGTAATCCCTGGGCGGCTGCACCACACTCGCAAGGACCTGCAGGGCTGTTGGATCAGAGTAGTCGCTTAGGCACCTCATCATCTGCTCTCTAACACTCTCGTAAGGCAGACCATAGTAAGCAAGCTTTTGAGAGAAGGCGCCAAGACGCTCGTACATCGAGTCAGCATCTTTCACATCCTGGTTTGACCAGAGCCGCTCTGCAATTGCAGCTGTTCGCGGCCAGATTCGGCCGTTGATCGTCTCAGGGGTGACATACTCGGTCCACATAGTAGCTTCGCCACCAAGTATGTTTGCCGTTTGTGCAGCGGACAATGTGACCTTGCCATTCAACAGCGGATCAACTCCGTAGTGATCGGCTGCAGACTGGTTTAGGTCGACATAATAGCCGGCGGACAAGATTCCCCGATAGCCTCTCTGTGCAGCCTGCGCCAGTGACTCTTGACCACGCCATGACTGGATCACAACGTCTTGCGGGGTATCTGGTTGTAATACCTCATCCCATCCAACTGTGATCTTATGGCGCTTGGTGACGAGCTTCTGCACTCTGCTCGTGAAATAGGCCTGTAGTGCCGGATTGTCAGCAATGTGATGAGCTTGCATGTATTGCTTGATGGACGGATTAGCGTCCCACTCTTTGCCGTTGCACTCATCTCCGCCGATATGGAAGTAAGCGTCGGGAAAGAGCGCGGTCATCTCTCCGATGAACTGGTCGAGGAATTGGTAGGTCGTCTCGCGCGTAGGATCCATCGCAGGATCGAAGACTCCCCAGTGGCGTTCGATCTGATAAGGCCCCTTACCACTGGCCAGAGCGGGGTAGCCGACAAACCAGGAGCTCGCATGACCGGGCATGTCGAACTCTGGAACGACGCGAATGCCTCGATCGCGGGCGTATTCGATGATGCCTCGAACCTGATCCTGCGTGTAGTAAAGACCGTCAGACCCCTTTTCCTGCAGCATCGGAAAGGTCTTGCTCTCAATGCGAAATCCCTGGTCTTCGGAGAGATGCCAGTGGAAGACATTCATCTTCACCGCCTCCATACCATCGAGATTCTGTCGGATGACATCGAGCGGCATAAAGTGACGGCCTGTATCGATCATGAGCCCGCGCCACGGAAAACGGGGCTTATCATCGACCGTGATCGCTGAGACCTCAAAGCCAGTGGGGGTCGTGTGCACTAATTGAAGAAAGGTCTGCAGTCCATGAAGCACACCGAGAGGATTGGGGGCAGTGAGCTGTGCTCCACTCGCCGTGACCTCAAGATGGTAAGACTCATCTTCTCCAAGCTGCTGCACGGTGGCGCCGGGACCTGCGGTCCTGATGACGAGCTTCGCTTTTTGATTCGGCTCAGCGGGTACAGGGACGATACCAGTCTCACGGCTGAGGGTAACGAAAAATCGATCACGAGCTCGCGCAAGGCGCGGCTCTGTATAGCCCTCAAAAACAACCTGCAGACCGGGGTCGATGCGGAGACTGCCTGAGCGCTGAACCGCGTTTGCAGGAAGAGGAATTATATTCAATGGCGTCTGTGCGCGAGCTGACGGATTGGTGAGGGGCAGCAAAGCACAGAGTGCGAAGATCGCGAGACAGTTGCGCATCACACGGCAATTCAACATGACATCTTCTTCTAGTTTCAGAGTTGCCTCCAGGAGCATCGCAAAGCGGCGGTACAGAGCGCAGACTACTTTTCTTTATAGATGGTCGCACCGACACGGATTGCCGTGGCAGGAATGTAAACCAGCGCGCGATATCGGTCTGTACGATATCGCGAGACAGTACTCTCTATAGGTACACGATCTTCGGTAATAGTATTCCGCGAGATGGATACGACATTTGTCTTTGCTGGAACTTCCAGCAACCTGGACTCTTCGCGTGTTGCCGGTAGAATCTCGATTGTCTCGGCCGCCCAGGCTATGTGAACGCGAAACTGTTCGCGAAGCGTTTGGTAAAGCGACTGTTTAGCAAAGTCGACCTGTTCGATACCAGGAAAGTGGCTGAGCGAGACATAGGTTCTCTCAAGAGCCATAGGGACTCCATCGGCCAGCCGAACGCGCCGAAGCTTCATCACTGGCGTCCCTATCTGAACTTTCAGGCTCTCAGCCAGTTCGACATCAGCCTCGATGACGGTCTGCTCCAACAAACGCGAAGCTGGCACCATACCGCGTTGAGTGATCTCTTCGGTAAAGCCGCGCAACTGCGTCTGAGGTCTTTCGAGCTTTGGTTTCGTGACGAAGGTCCCACGCCCTCTTAGGCTGCATGCGTAGCCACTCGCCTTCAGCGCATGCAGAGCCTCGCGCGCTGTCATCCGGCTGACATGATAAGCGCGTGCCAACTTCCACTCAGAGGTTAGAAGGTCTCCTTCCCTCAGTTCACCTGAACGAATCTTCTCGACCAGTGCGCTCTGAATCTGAAAGTACAAAGGAACAAATCCGTTTCTGTTAAGCGGCCGCTCAGATGAGGTGATCTGAGACGGCCGCTTAGAGACGCGTTCCATGGTTTCTGCTTGGGCATGTGGAATCATCGTAACCATGAGGACACGGGTTTAGTTTCGTTAGTTGGGGCCAGCGTCAGAAGTACATCTTTCCGCTGAACTGCATGGTGCGCGGAATATGAGCGCTTAAGGCTTGTCCAAAGGTACCGCTTCCCAGACTCGTGTCAATTCCGCCCGCTCCTGCTCCGCCTGGCCCGACGAAGTTGGTGTGGTTGAAGAGATTGAAGGTCTCTGCGCGAAGTTGAAGGTGGGCTCTTTCGCTGAACCTGAAGTTCTTCAACAAGCCAAGGTCAATCCTCTCGGTACCTGGGCTGAGGAAGCTTCCAACGGTACTACTGCCGAAGTGGCCCTGAGCCGTTGCGAAGGAGCCAGTGGTAAACCATTGGGTTCGAGTTTTGGTGAGATGAATGGGAGAGACCTGATCAGGCCGCGGCACAACATCTGCATTCGGGCTGATCATTCCCAGGCCACCGGGATAAGTTCCCGCAGGGTCTTTGGCTGCGCATAACGGATTTGCAGGGTCTGCCGGACTGGTAGGAGGATTCGGTGGAGTGCACGCGAACGGATCGGAAGTTTGAGACGCGGTCAAGGAAAGGCCAGAGTTGAAGCTCGTGATTCCGGAGAGCTCCCAGCCACCAAGAACATGTCCAGTCAGGCCACTCTGCTCGCGGAAGAAGGGCGCCTTGTAGACGAAGTTCGCGATGAAGATCTGCGGTTCATTCAACGCAGAAGGTCCGTAGTCTAACTTAGGGTTATAGATATAGGTGGTGGCACTGTTGACAGTACCGGCAGTGGCGCGATCGTTGGCCTGGTCCGAAAGATTCTTGGACCAGGTATAAGCCATGCCCAGCGTCAGATCGCGCGTCGTACGAATATTAAGCGATGCCTGCAGCGAGTTGTAGTTTGAAGTGAAGATGGGAAGACGGGTGTGAAAGTCCGAGTATCCCAAATATGGGCGAATGTTGTTGAGAGGAGAGATGGGATTATCTTCTCGCGCTGCAAGAGTAGGCATGTTCAGATCTGCCTCGCCCAACAGATGCCTCGATACTGAGCCCACATAAGCGATTTCAAACATAATCGTCGGGGCCAACTGTTGCTGCACCGAAAGATTGTAAGAAGCGTACGAGGGAACTTTGAAATCAGGACTACCAGTAGTTGTCAGTGCGTTCGGTCCTAGGGCCGGAGGCGCTGCAGAACCGGCACCCACTGGATTGTCAAACGAAGCATTCACGATCGTCGTGGTCTGCACCAGAGGTGGATCGCCGAACGCATTCTGCTCCCAGATGCCGTTGAGCGTACGGTCGAAAAATAGACCGAAGCCGCCACGCAGAACAGTTTTGCCGTCTCCGAAAGGACTATAGGCGAAGCCGACCCGAGGTCCGAAGTTCCAGCTATAGTTTGGATTGACGGTGCTGCCGTAAGGGGAACAGGCAACTTGCGCGGAGATTGCTTGAGCGGCCGTGCAAGCACTGCCCTGAGGGAAGATCAACCCATTAGCGTAGGTCGCCGGCGTGTAAGCCTGACCAGCAACAAAGTTTCCGCTGCCGTCGAGCGCCGGGGCTTGAGTCGCTTTGTATAGCAACGGATCAAAGTTGACCAGCGTATTTTTCGCATCGGAAGGCGAAGGGAATCTTGTCCAGCGTAGGCCGAGGTTCAGGGTAAGTCTGTGATTGAGCTTCCAGTCATCCTGAACATACGCTTCTGTATTCCAGAATCGCAGATCGGGAACGATGTCCCGGCTGGCCTGCGAGTACTGGGTAACATTCCCCAATAGGAAATCCCCCCAGGTATTGAAGCTGAAGCTTGGGTTGCCTTCAGAGGCGTCCTCCGTCTTCAGTAGCTGCTGGGCGGTTACGCCTGCGCGTATCGCATGGTTTCCCAACGTTACAGAGAAGTTGTCGAATATATTGCGATCCAGGTTCCGTTCAAAATATGGAGCGCTGCCCTGTGAAACAACAGTGACAGATCCGTCCAATATGGCCGCGCTTGGAATGCGTCCGTAAGGATCCGGATTGGCAAGGTTATTAGTCAGCGAGGAGAGGACAGAAGGAGAGTTCGCCGGGCCAGAGAGCGCGCCATTAATGGTTCCCTGCGAATAGGCAAACTCAACCTCGTTCACCATCTTCGGAGAGATCGTCCAGGTTAGATTAGCGACCACATTCTTTCCGGGAGCATTGATGCCCACATTCACCACTCCTGGATAGTTGGCTCCACCCCAAAGACCGGTAGGCAGATTGCTCGGAGCGTCATCCTGCATGCCGCGCGCGAAGAAGTGCAGCTTGTCGTTGAAGTAGTGGTCAACGCGAACCAGATCCTGCCGGAAGTTGTTCAACGTAGAGTAGGAACTGATCAGGGTTCCGTTAGTAAAGCCAGTGGAAGGATTGACGGATGTTGAGTTGGCCTGGAACTTGCTTAGAATCTGTGTAACGTACACCTGGGCATTCTTACTTATGCAGTTGGGATTGTTGATGTCGATGGTGCCGACGCCACCCGTTCCGGTACCACCAGTCGTAGACGCGACATAGGGTGTATAGCCGCTAACGCAGCCCGCAGGCGCATTGAGCGCGGTCGGCGAGAAAAATGTGCCGCTTAATTCAGCCGCGGTCGGCGCGGCCACGTTGTTCGTACTGGGGCTGGTGATCTTGCGCCATTCTTCTGACCAGAAAAAGAACGTCTTCGTTTTGCTCTGGTTATACACATGCGGGATAAAGATAGGCCCACCGAGCGTAAATCCGAAGTTATTGTAGTGATCCGGTGCTCGGGGAAGGTCTGCGAGGTTATTGAAATAATTGTTTGCGTTGGTGTTGGCTGTGCGTACAAACTCGTAGGCTGAACCATGGAAGGCGCTGGTGCCTGATCGAGTCGCTACCAGGACCTGGCCGCCGCCACTACGTCCGAAGCTGGCGTCGTACGAGCTTCGTTCTAACGTGAACTCTTGAATAGCATCGACACTGGGAATGTTGAGTAGTGTGGAGTTGGAACCGCTATCGTTAATGTCAGCGCCATCGACTGACCAGTTATTGGCGGTCGTGCGTGCGCCGTTGACTGAGATAGAAGAGGTACTGTTAATTCCGCCAAACCCAGGTTGATCGCCTAGTAGGTTCACAACGCCTGGCTGCAGCGTGACTAGCTGTTGAAAGTTGCGGTTGACGAGCTCCAGTTCGCGCAACTGTGTTCCAGAGATGGTCCCTGCTTGCGAACTGCTCTCCGTATCGAGAGCGATCGGACTATCCTCTACGGTCACAGTCTGGTTTTGACCTCCTACCTTTAGTTGCGCGTTCACCGTTCGCTTTTGCGCGACATTCAGCACTACGTCGCGGTCAGAGAATTTTTCGAAGCTTGGGTCCGAGATAGTAATGGTGTAAGTGCCAGCGAGAAGATTTGTGGCGATATAGTTTCCGGATTCATTTGTTTGCACGACACGCGTGGCCCCACTTACTCCATTCAGCGTGATCGTAATCGTGGCATGCGGAATCACAGCGCCGCTGGAATCTGTAACTGTACCCGTAAAGGTTCCAGCCAGTTCTTGTGCACTCGCCAGAGAAGGGAACGTGAGCAAAACCAACATCAAGATAAGAGATGACGCGCCTTTCACAAAACTCAGCGCAAAAGCACTAGCCGGAACGAACGCAACTTCTGAAACAACTTTTGCAGCTTCGACTTTTTTCTTACAATCCGAAGAACTTGTCTCTCTCATAAGCCTCTCCCCTAAAGTTTTTGCGCGTTCGATTCTGGCGTTTCCATTTCTATAGCTAATTCAGTGGGGCTGAAAACGGGCGGCCCCAAAACTCTGCTTATGACGTGGGGCCATAGACCTCAATTTATTTCCTCTAAAAGATACTTAGGAACCTATCGTTAATATGTTCGATCGTCAACAGAAAATATCGAATTTGCAATCATCTCTTTACTTGGGTGCTTCCCGACGCCCTGTACCAACTCCCACCTCTCCTCGATAGCCTGATAACTTGCTGGCACACTTCGGCGGTTGCGTTGCGCAACTTCTCCTAACTACAACCATGGATAGGCTTTGATCCTGCAAGCAGCGCGACAACAAGATAAATCGATCCCTGCGGGTATCTTGATCTCCATCTAGAGGTTAGTTGCCCAGAAGTGTCTGTTCTGAATTCTGCATAGAAACCGCTATGCCGCCCCACACAACTGCTGAATTTCCAAGACTGCTTGGAAGCACGCTGGCTACCGCAACTTCGCTCTCTCGCAGCATCTCCACCGTTGGCTTCAATAAAGCTGCGTGAGCGCCTAGATCTCCTCCAAGCACGAAGAGGTTTGGATTCAGAATCAGGGAGAGATTCAGCACTACGTCCTTAAGCAAGCGCGCGCGTTGTAAAACAATCTTTTGCGCCGCTGCGTCGCCTTCGAGTGCAAGGTCAAGAACTTTGGTCGCCTTTCGCAGCTTGATGGTTTGGCTGGACTTATTGCTCGCTGCATTCCAGCTTCTCAAAATACCGGGCCCGCCTAACACCTGTTCGAGCGCACCGAATTCGTACAGCGAGGGCTGCATGCTGGAGATGTTTGGAATGCGAAGATACCCGATCTCTCCAGCCGACCAACTTGCGCCGTGCACGATCTGCCCATTGAGAAATATACCTGCGCCGACACCCGATCCAATCCCAATGAAAACGAAGCTGTCCTCTGCTTGAGCTACACCGCGAAAGTGCTCGCCGATCGCAGCAAGGTTGGTATCGTTTTCGACGAAGAGGGCGCATGCAAAATGCTCTTTCAGCAGGTTTCTCAACGAGACATCTCTCCAGGTGCTTGAATCACTGACGGACACCACGATGCCGTCTTTTACATTTGTGATTCCAGCCACACCGACTGTCATTGCAACTAATTTTTTGGATGGCAGATTGCGCCTCTGCATAATCGCTTTCAACGAACTGCGCAACACTTCGATGACGGCGTCAGGGCTGCGTGCCTCCTTCGTCAAGAGTTCGTTTTGCTCCTCAAGCAGAGCGCCATTCAGGTCAGTCAGCAGTATTCGAATTGCGTCTGCGGTGATGTCGACGCCAGCAAGACAACCATAATCAGCGTTGAAACGCAGATTCTCCGGTGGACGCCCTCCACCTGAAACGCCCTCTCCGATCCAATGAATAAGCCCCAGATCGTCAAGGTCGGAGACCACATTTGCAACCGTCGGTGCGCTCATTCCCGTCTCACGAACGAGATCGGCACGTGAGCACGTACCTAGTTTCTTCAAGGACCTTAGAATCGTGCGCGCATTGGTGCGGCGCATCAATGCTGGACTGCCGATTAGTACTCCGTTTTTGCTCATCCTACGCCCCATCCGGTGCGAGCCGGGCTCTTGTTTTCTATACTGATTCGTGCACAGTTAGACCGGCACTCCTTCTCAAAGAAAGCGCGTCCAGTGTCATACTACGATTCATAAGCTTCTCTCCCGCGCGAAGGCTCCACGCAACACCTCAACTTGCTCGTTCAACAGACGCTTCGAGATCGGTGCAGATGGAATACTCGCAAATCCATGGGGAATCGATGGCACTAAGTGAAGCTCCACAGCAACTCCCGATTCAGTCAGACGGTTTGTGTAGCTCAGGCCTTCATCTCGGAACGGATCAAGACCTGCGCAGAGAATATAAGCTGCCGGAAGATTAGACAGGTCCTTCGCTCGCGCCGGCGCCGCATACGGAGAAACATCCTGACGGTTGTCGCCCAGATACCACCGCCACATAACCTCCGCCTCAGACCTTCCAAAATCAGGCGTATCGGTAAATTGCACAGCGGAGTCTGTCTCCAATCGGTCATCTAAGGCTGGTATCAGTAGTAGTTGGAAGCATATCTTCGGCCCCATGCGATCGCGTGCAAGAAGAGCGACGGCAGCAGCAAGGTTTGCGCCCGCACTAGACCCTCCGACGGCAATAAGATTTCGATCGATCCTGAGTTCCTGGCTATGGTCCCAAAGAAACTCAAGCGTTCGGTAGCAGTCATCAAGTCCAGCAGGGAAAGGATCTTCTGGCGCGAGTCTGTACGCAACACATACGACGGCACACCACGCATTCAGAGCGTATTGGGCACATTGCATCTGCTCAGAAAACAGATCGCCGCAAAAGAAGCCACCCCCATGAAGGTAAAGCAGCACAGGAGAAAGACCCTCGGCGTTCTTTCTGCGATAGATTCTCACCGGCACCACGGCCTTCTCTTCGTCAGAGGAGGAAACATCATGATCCTCAATCTCAAGGTCAGAATCTGAGAGCCACGATGAGTCCGTTCCTTGCCGTGCAGCAACGGTGGCCTCACGCAGAACCTTTACGTCCTTAAATCCCTCTCGTGGTTCCTTCACAAGCGATTGGAACGCGGGGTCCATCCATAGATTCGACACTTCAGTCTCCAAGATCAGACGATAGAGTTCTCTTGTACAACATCCAGAATCTCTTGTCGCGAAGGCAGCGCAGAAAGAGCACCACGGGCGCGCGTCGAAAGAGAGCCGCAGATACACGCCCTTCGTAACTGATCTTCGATATCTGCCCCGGATAACCACGCATCGATAAACCCCGCATCGAACGCATCGCCCGCGCCTGTAGTATCTATCACCTGAACATCCGGTGGAGTCATCTTGTAAAAGCGATTCTGCCGCAAGGTCACCGCTCCACGCGGACCAAGTTTAACTACAGTGTGCTCCAATCCCATGGCGGCACACGCGCGCAACACCTCTTCTGAATCCTGACATCCAGTTAGCAGTTGTGCTTCACCTTCGTTTGGGAAGAAAAGATCGACCATGCGCAGTACCTCAAGGCTGCCAGGATTCAGGAACCAGTCTTTCCGCCACCCAGGATCGATGGAAAGCGTGCAGCCGGCGGACCTGAGTGCAGGCAGCAATACTTTCGCAAACTCGAGTTCTAGTGGCATGGCAAAGTGAACGTGCTGCGATTTAGACAACGCTGCAATCGTCTCAGGCAAAGCCACGTACTGTTCAAGTGCTCTATTGGCTCCTGCGTAACTTAGAAAGCTGCGATCCGATCTTGTCGACATACTTACAGTGAGTGCATTCGGCAAATTCGAGGAGCGCGCATCCTCGGCATAAACTCCAAAGGAACTAAGTCTCGACCGAAGCCATACCTCTTCGTCTTCCCCAAACACTCCAAAAAGAGAAGTGCGGTGGCCAAGGCGCGATAGCGCACAAGCAGTGTTGACCGTACCGCCTCCGGCTTCACGACGATACTGCTCGGCAAAGACCTCTTCTCCCGGCAACGGGACATGATCAAAGTCCGTAAAGATGTGGTCCACGTACACTTCGCCGGCTATGGCGATATCCCAGCGTTTATTCATATTGTCTCAAAAGGCCATCTCTGCTCTTGGCGCGATTTATAAAGAAAAGCGGCCACGCCCGCTAGAGTCACGGCAAAAGCGAAGATTATATTTTTTGCTCCGCTGGAGATAAGAATCAGGAGCCATCCAATAAAAGCAACGACGGCCGGTAGCGGATAGAGGGGCATTAGAAATCTGACTGAGCTCTCTTTCTTAGGACGTCTGCGCAGTAGTACCACAGCGACACACTGAGCAAGAAACTGGACCATCGTCTGAATCACAATCACCAGACTGATGAGCGTGTCCAAGCTAAGCAGGCAGGCGCAGGCAGACAGACATCCAAGAATAATCAGCGAAATGTGGGGAATGCCCTTCGTTGGATGGACCCGTGCAAAGACGCTAAAGAACTCTCCCTGGCTCGCCGCTGCGAACGGAATACGCGAGTAGCCAAGCAGAATCGCAAACACGGAAGCGAACGAAGCAACCAGGATGAGAAGATCTGCCACTCTCGCACTATGAACGCTGTAAACCGCTTGCATATAATCCGCGACGATCGCGGTCGAGTGCATGCTTTGCTGAACCGGAAGTACACCCAAAATCGCAAGGTTCATTGCAATGTAAAGAACTGCGATCAGCAAGATCGACAGAATGATCGAGTATGGAATCGTGCGTTCAGGACGCTTCAGTTCGCCGCCGATCAGGCAGACGTTGTAATAGCCCGCATAGTCGTACACAGCTATTAGGGTAGCCGCGCCGACACCCTTCCAAAACGTGCCATCTCCCAACGGAAAACCACCGTCGATCTGTCCTCGCAGCGCAGCAGGAATGTGCTCCGCTCCACCTACGATGATCCATAGAATCGTTCCGACCACCAGTATCCAAAGGCCTATGGATATTGCACCGATCGTCGTGATCTTGCGATAGAGCAACACAACATTGACCAGACAGACCGCCATCGCCAACGCAGAGAGACCGGCATTATTAATGACTGGCCATAAGTAATGAAGATACTGCGAGAACCCTACCGCACCCGAGGCTATAAGAAACGGAGCTGTAAGTACGGATGACCAAAGAACAAGAAAGCTCGCAGCCTTCCCATAAGTCTGAGCGCCAAAAGCCTCACGCAAGTAAAAGTAAGGGCCACCGGAGTAAGGCATAGCTGACCCTAACTCTGCCCACACCAGCCCGTCGCACAAGGAAATCACCGCGCCTAGAATCCACACGAGCAAAATATGAGAACCATGCACAGCAATCAGCACAAGAGGGATGCTCAGGAATGGCCCGACACCGATCATGTTGAGCATGTTGGAGGTGCACGCTCCAAGGATCCCCATCCGGCGACTCGAATCTTCCTCTGCACCTGCTAGATTGGCCTGCATGAGAGGCTCCGGATCTCCATGATGATGAAGACGAGTATAGGATGGGGTATCTTTCTTTGTCAATAATCGTTAATAAGATCACCATCCGATTCCCGAACGGCATCTGGTCTCGCCCTATCTCCCCCCTGATCCCCCCCGTGTTAGTCGTTGATAGAAATAGTTTGTGGCGGACTCTACTGCTCTTCGCAACTTCGCTTCCGTGAATGGCGCGACAAGCACGTCGAATCCTCCTGCCTCGAGCACACCCGACCACATCGGGAAGTCGCTGCTCAGCGTGTATACGAGAATCGACGGCTGCGGCTCTGTAGTAGAGAGCAATCCCCATAGGGTCCACCACTCATGAATGGGTAAGCTAGCCGGTATGAGCGCAACAGCATAGATCTTTTCTCGGGAGCGTTGCGCGAAGTCATCGGCGTTGCCGCAAATTGTCAGGACTCCGACAACAGCGTTCCTCAGACGCCGCATATTGCGTTGCATATCGTAAGGGATCAGGGCCAGAACATCTCCAGTGGGGTTCTCGGTCATCGGCGCACCTCCGCTGAGATCGAAATCAACAATATTCCTTTGGAATTTTCGGCGGAAGTGAGCTAACGGTGAGCACGGCAGGTAAATCAGGCTCGGGTTCGTCGCTCGTCTTAGAATGGAGTCAGCCGGCGGACATGCTTTGCTATGACAAATACCTCAACCCAGCGACAAATAGATTCAGTTCCCACCGATGCAGCGTTGAGCGCATTATCACTAGTGCTCGCCAGCGAGATCTTTGCGCGTTCCAATCGACTCTCCCAGTTCCTCAGATTTGTGGTGGAGCAAACGCTGAACGGCCACGAAGAAAGTCTCAAGGAATACACCATTGGAACCGAAGCCTATGGGCGGAAGGTTGACTTCGATCCAAGCCAGGACACGATCATAAGGACGGAGGCGCGTCGACTTAGAAGCAAACTGAAGGAGTACTACGCGACTGAGGGCAAATCCGATGACGTTGTGATTTTTATGCGATCTGGAAGCTATGTTCCCGCCATACGGTGGCGAGCGAGTTTGGATGGCCCGTCTCAGCCATCAACACGAACAGCGGATGAGCTCTGGGTCGAGGGCGACGGTGTGCGGGTCACTCTGACAGCTTTCCAGGCGCATGACAATGATCCCACCGCTTCGGAATGTGCGTTCGGAATTACGGACGATTTACTGCACAGACTAGTTCAGATCCCAGGCCTCAGAGTTGTTTCGGAGGCGCCGAGCCGGTCGTACCCTCAAGACTCTGATTCCCTTCAGGAAGATCTGGAGCCACAGATCCTCCTCGATGGAACAGTCCGCAGCGAACATAATCGCTTGAGGGTATCGGCGCGTATTTCAACCGCCCGGGGTTTGTTGCTTTGGTCTCAGCGGTTCGACGCGGCAACCGATGAAGACTCTCTGCTGAAGCTGCAAGATGCAGTCGCTGCGGCTCTGCTAAGCCGCATCGCTCCCAGAGCTTCCATCGTCCGCCGTTATCTCGGAACGCCAACGCAAACGCTCTATCAGTTTTATTCGAAAGCTCTGGCGGCAGAGTCCCTCCTTGAAGAGGGTACTGTTGTCACGATCTCAGATTCTCTTAAAAAGTTCGAGGAGCTGGTCCTGGAAGCCCCGGAATACGGACGGCTCCATTGTGGTGTTGCTCAGTGTTACATGGCTCTAGCGCAGAGGGGCGCATCTACTTCAAAAGAATTTGTAGCGAGAGCAGGTGAGGCTTGCCGACGTGCTATTGCGATAGATCCCGACGCTATCGATGCGCATTCAACGCTGGGATGCATCCTCGCTCAGGAATGGAATTGGAAGGCTGCCGAAGAGAGTTTTCGCAAAGCGCTGCGGCTTGGAGATCAGCATGCAGCGCATCGGCAGTTCGCCCAGTTCTTACTGCTTCATTCGCGCTTCGATGAATCGTGGAAGCACTTTCAGATCGCGGAGGGAATGGACCCCTTCTCGGCTCGGCAGAAGTCCTCTATAGCTCGCTTCTTTTATTACAGCCGCTGGCATCATGA
>Ga0302227_10001331_pt1 | contig 18578 bp, 27 predicted proteins | sample II_Palsa_N1_1_FD_193525 | JGI IMG/M metagenome (GOLD analysis project Ga0302227, IMG submission 193525) | Peat permafrost microbial communities from Stordalen Mire near Abisko, Sweden - II_Palsa_N1_1 | ecosystem: Environmental > Terrestrial > Soil > Palsa > Peat permafrost | place: Sweden... | reverse complement strand
TCGCGCCGCGTCGGCTTCTTCTTCGACTCGAAACTCAACGACGCAAACGAACGCTGTTTCATGGGGGAGGCGCTTCCTGGAGATTGGTCGCTATGATGCCTGAGGCGAGGAATAAATCAGAGCATTCCTAAGGGGGAAGTTCGGGGGAAGCTATGGATCAGTGGCAGTCAGTTCTTCTTTACAGCGTCATCAGCAACGGCTTCCTAATCTGGCTCGTCAAATGGCAGTTGGGGAGGTGGGAGGCGCGCAACAAGCGCCAGTTCGACGATGCCCTGGACGAACAGAAGGCAGTCTTTAATGCTGCTTTGAGCAAGCAAGCATTCGAGCATCAGACCGTGTACCCGAGGCTCTACGACAAGTCATTGGAGGTTGTAACGGAGTCCTACATCCGGCTGTCACGCTTCAGCACCGCAGTGGTGCAGTACACAAACCTGATGCGCTGGACCGGCTCCCCTTCTCAAGACGAGCAACTCACCGCCGTCGGCGAGACGTTCAATGAGTTCAGAGACTATTTCTATGGTCACCGCCTCTACATTCCTCGTGAGGCGGCGGAGGAAATAGACAAGCAAACACAGGTGCTAGTTGGAACAGCCAATGTGTATCAGTTCATGGTGCACAAGGGCCAAGAGAGAAATGTTGATTGGGTAATGATTGAGAAGAAGATTAGGGAGGAAATGCTGCCTGCGACAAAGGAGCTAGAAAAGACGTACCGCACATTGGTACGCATAGAAGCGGTGTTTCCGGGATTTGATCCACCTGCCGATGAGGAGCACGCGACCGTCCTTGGGCGCGCTTAGGCTTAGTAGTTATCGAAGAAGATCGGCGCAGCTGGCCTACGTCCGAACACCGTCTCCTCGGACTGGGTACTCGATCTCCATCAGTTCCTCCATACGTGCTTCTTCCTCACGGAAGATGTCGCGGTTGTGGTACTCGCTCCAGTACCCGACGGCCATTGGGAGCGCATCGAGTCTGTTGCCGTGCCGCAGGGAACCCCAGTCGCGGATGGTCCGTGTGAGCTGGTGGAACAGTTGGCACTTCTGTCCGCACTTCTGATCCGCACGCATAAGTGCGGCAATTCGCTGAATTGTGTGTAGGGCCTGGGCTGGCCACGTAGAAGCAGAGGTGCCGCTGCGCCATTGATCCTGAGCGAGGCGGGTATAACACGCAGCATAGAAGGAAGGTCTCGATGCTCCACTTCTGCCGGAAAACTTGCGGAACTACTTCAGCACTGAGGCATACCTGCGGGACTTGAAGCTGGGCGGCGACGTGAGCTTCGAGGGGTCAACTGCACGGTCTACGCCTTCTGGAACCATTGAGAACACAGGCACAAGCGACACCCTGCAGGTCTGCTGGAACGCTGATATAACCACGTAGAACCCGAAGGCCGCTGATTTTTGGCTATTTGCGACAACCTTTGAACACGGGATGCAACATCCTAACAAAGGTCTTCTTATCGATCACAAACTGTCGACCGTTCAGACTGACGTGACCCTCGAAATCGATTAAATACGATGCATCGGTCGAGAATTTGACCTCTGCCTTGACGTCAAGACTGTTGAAGGGGGTGTCTGTCTTGGAGAGTGGAGCGAGACTTTTCAGGAAATCTTGTTTGGCGACGGTGTAGATACATCCATCTTCTTCCACTTGCTCTTTGTGCAATCCCGCATTGGTGTCAATGTCGAAGGCGAAGTAGTACACAAGCGCCGGCGTTGCAGTGGGCGCGGGAACTGCCTTCTCTGTCGATGCGGCATGAGCAGCCGCAGACATGAAAGCCGCACAGACAATGTATAGGAATGTCTTCAATGGCCTGGAACTCAGTAAAAGGCCGGGAGATAGTAGGACGTTCGCTGTGGGTAGCCCATATCTTGTCTAATCGGGTTTTCGTTTTCGATTTCGTTGACGGCCACGACCCAAAGACATGCGCCTAGCCTCGCGTTGGGCATCCACACACGTGCGATTACTAGAATGCTGAAGTAACCACGTAGATGCCGAACGCCGCCGCCGCAATGGCCCCGATGTATACAATTGCCAAGCTCAAGCGCAGCAGCTTGATGTCTGTTGGCCCTAGCTGACCCTCATAGGGCTTGAGTCGCCACAGGAAGTTCACATTGCGGGTAAACGCACTCGGGCGTCCAACGCCGACATAGATGTCCGGGTATCGCTCTCGCAGTCGAGTACTCAGCCTTATGCTGGAGATCATGAGCGTCACCATGCTCACCACGAGGACCAGCCAGCATCCGATGGCTAGTGCTGAACTCATGTTGGGCAGACCCGCCAGACCATCATCAAATTGAAGGACACCGCACCACAGCGTCGCCCCAATTGACGCCTAGATACCCGGAAGCACCGGGCGCATCAGGCTTGTCGATGTCGATGATGACGTAACGCTTGCACAAAGTGGTTTCAAGATTGCTCTTCGCCTTTCCCTTAACCCACCCTTCCACATTCAACTGCGCTACCGCCTTCTGCACCATTGCGTCAGTCAATCGGGGAGAAGTGATATCCCTCTCTACCAATAAATATGTGGTCTTGTTGACCACATTGACTTCGTTTGCGTCGGTGACCCCTAGGGCCTGCGCTACCTCGTCAGAGACCTGTCGAAGGTAACTAACAGTTGGCATGCCCTCTCTGTCGAGTTCCTTGACTCGCCTTACGAACAGGAAGCCCATCAGGGCGATGAACGCCACGACGGCAACCTGGCCCCACTTATTGTTAATGATCATGGGTTGCCATTGCCAAATTGCAGCAATGTCCACCCGTTGCCAGCCGGAGTTGCGGTCACTCCCATACCAATGCCGAGTTCTGTAGCTGTGCCGGTGCCGGGCGAGTACACCTCACTACCGCCTGCAAAGTAGTACGCCCCTGCCGACTGGCTAAATCCGTGTAGCAGGCTGTCCGTCAGCTTTCGGCGCTTCGCAGTATCTTCGCAGGTGGAATTCATGAAGCCGATGTCAGCTGAGAAGCTTGGTTTAAACAGACTGGCAAAGTTGGTGTAGTTTCTTGAAACGTTGATGCTGCCGAAGGCGGTGTCGCCGCTCACGCTCAGGTTTGCGGAGAAGATGTACCAGGAACCCGTCACTTGCGTGTAGTCAGGCGAGAACTGGCCCATCTGCATACATCCCTGCGCGCTCAAGCCGGCGCACAAGTCGGTATCTGCCCTGAGACCAAGAGGATCGACGTACATCAGCGGATTGTTGTTGACCGCCGCATATGTGCTGATCCCGCCTTTCAGGCCAATAGGGTCAGATTGGAGAAATCGAGCATGTGCTGGCTGACATAGTGCCACCGCCGCAACGCACAGTGCAGCACCACCGGATTGCTTGAGCATGTTCATCCTCCTTGTTGACTTGCTTTGCGATCTTGGATCGATTTTAGGTACTCGGCTTTGTGCTCTGGCGTCTCACCCACCCAACCCAATGCATCTACCGTAGCGAAGGTCTCATTGATGCTAGAGCCGATCTCCTGCGCTTCCGCTTGCATCGCAGGCGGGATGTTGCGCGGAAGCCCGTATTTCTCGTAGCGCTTCTTGTACAGCTGCACAAAAGCCTTGCCACGATAGATCAGCGCTGACACGTCCTGCGGGTAGTAGTGAAGTATCCACGCCGTCAACGTCAGTTGTCGCTCTGGCTGGTTGGTGGAGTCATAGAACTCGACTAGCGGCCCAACCATGACCAACGCAGCCTGCCTGCGCGTGAGGGTCTGAAGCCACAGCTTGTTCTGCATTGCCAGCGGTGGAATTGCCATCTGCTGCTGGTAGTGGAGGTCGCTGATGGTTCCGTAGCTTGTAACCTCGATGTTCTGCCACTGCCCGTTGTCCTTCTTGAATTTCGCGAACTCATGCATCGGCGCGGTCGAGAGCGTGACCGGCAGGCCGAGCCTCTGACCGAGAATGGCAAACATGACGGGCATCGATACGCAGTTGCCCAGGCGGGTCGCCAGGAAGTGGGAGAGCAACTTGTCGGTGATGTTCGTGCCAAGAGGGTTGTCCAGGTCGTAGCGGAAGGGGCGGTTGTCGTTCCAAGGGCCGGGGTCTTTCATCGTCGACAGCAGAACCAGCCCTTTCTCTTCAGTGTCAGTCGCCTCGCCCTGCGGAAACCGAGCGCGCGTACTCGCGGCGAGCGCGTCGAGCTGCCTGAGCGTGTCAGCCTGATTCACGTCCGGATCGATCATGTGCTCGACGATGACTTCGACCTTGGCAAGGTCAATGGTGTCCTCTGGCTGGTTCAACATCGATTGGACAAGCGCGAGGTTGCCGTCCTTTTCGCCAGGGTCGGCGATCAAAGCTCGACGGGTGTCCGCCACAGCCTTGGAGCTGATCCGCATCAGCAGGTCGTTGAGTGTTCGTGGATTCTGATTGCCACTCTGCTGCAGGGCGCTCAGCCGCTGAATGTCCTGAAGATCTTGTTCGTCTTGTGCGCACACCACTGAAGACGAGGCCAAAATGGCGACGCACGCGGCGACGACAACCATCCATTGAAATCGTTGCACAACTTCCCCTGGTTACCCCTACGCGCAGCGATCTGCTGCATCGTCTTTCGACAATCGTCCATCTTTCCGGCGGCAAGAACAAGACGCCCAACATCTTGGCGTCCACCCAAGCGGTGGCCCAGCCGCGCGCGAACTCCGTGCTTGCCTCTTCGGAAATGAAGATGACCCCCGATGACGCCGAGATCAGCGTGTCCCCTGTCTCGTCGTAACGGACATCGGATGGCGCCACTCTGAGGTAGGCAGATATAACAGGGAACATAGGAAGGAATGGCTTGATGCCTCTGTCCGATGTAGCGGATAAAACCCCCGAGCATAGAAAGAAAGAAGCCTCTCAGCTTCGGCAAATCCCAGCGAGACGAGTCAAACAACCAGCCTAGATAGAAAGTTCCCCCCGGCCTACCGGGAACCGAGGTAGCCCAGCGGCTTCCCCGGCGCTTTGCCGTGTCCGCCATTCGGGCACATCCGTTCCACCACCCACCAGAGAGAACACAGACGCATGATCGACCTTGACCCGGCTGCACTCGCAGCGGCCATCGCGCTATCCGAGCCGCTGAACATCCGCACCATCGCCTTTGACATTGGCACATTCGACTTGCTGAAGGGCTTCCAGCGGAAGCTGGAGAGCTGGCTTCGTCAAGACACCGGCAATGCCGAGGTACTGAAGTACCTGATCCATAGCCATCCTGAAGTGAAGGCGGTGGCCGATGGGTGTTGATCAAGCGCTTCAGCGGCTACAGGCGATGCCGCCACGGCTCTTGCCACTGCAGACACTAAAGACTGATAACACTTTCCAGCCCCGCGAGGCCCGCATGGTGCCCTTCAAGGATCAGGTGAGAGTCGAGAGACGCAGCGAGGAACACATCGGCACCATGCGGCTTGCCTTGGAGGCAGCCGTCAGTATCCAGCTAGAACCTGTGTTGGTTGCGGAGGTGGACGGGGTGCTGTTCGTCGTGGATGGGCATCACCGATTGAATGCATACAAGCGAGCCAAGCGGGAAACCATACCGGCCCGCGTGTACCAGATGGATCGACAAAGAGCCGTGCTGGTATCCAAGTTGGTCAACTGCACAGATCGGGCACTGGAGATGCACAGCGAGCAAAAGCTGGATGCAGCATGGCAGTACTTGGCCGCCGTGACCCGACGGGGCGTCCATGGGTTACCCAAGGGCGAATCATGCAAAACAGTAGCTGGTCGCTTTGGCATTGGCCACGGCTCGGTCCACCGGATGCTCAAGAAGTTGCCCAAGGTGAACCCGAGGGACTGGCAGAGCGACGCGTTGGACACTGGCACTGGCTTTCCCCGTTGGCGGAAGGTCCGGGAGGCGGGATCAGATTGGCAGCAGGACTTATCGGAGATGGACATGGATCAAATCACACAGCACGAAGCCGAGCAGTTGGCGAAGAAGATCGGCGCACTGATGGAAACGGCAACACCCGAGGCATGGAGTCGAGCCGTACAGATGCTAGGTGTGGAAGCTCGGTTGGAAGCGATGAACGCGGACAAGTGCGACTTCGAGACAGAGACTACCGAGAGCACCGATTTCTGAACTTCAGAAATGGCTTCAGATAGTCACTCGCTGTCCCACCAGTGATGGGGTTTGGGACAGTGACCGTCCCACTGGGACGCCATCCGAAATCCATCGACCTACCTGTTATCCATTGCAGCACTCTTCCCCCACCCGCGAGATTGCTAACTTTTTCCCCCGGCCAGAAGCCGACCTTCACCGCTTACGTCAAGCTGCGTCGGTACGGCGTACGCTTGGGCGAATCGCTATGCCTGCACCGACACACAACGCCCCCGCTGATAGGAAGCCATACACCGCTCCTGATGCAAGAGCCTTTAATGCAGCTTGCTCTGCGATCCAGAGAGCAAGGGCCTTGTCATTCATCTGAGGGTAGTAAGTGCCCTGCAGCGTGTACAGGCCTAATGTGAGCGCACCAACCACCGTGCCGAGCAAACACAAGTAAACGGCGTTCAGCCTGCCAACGCGGCGAAGCCACAGCGCCAACGGAAGCGCAACAAGGCAGGTGGCAGGGGCCGTGATTAGAACGCCCACCAAAAAGACCGCTATGGGCGGGATCATCATGCTCTCTGACGAAAACGTCATCATCGCGGCCATGATTGCGGGCACGGCAACGCTGGATGCCACGATTCCCAACCAAAGTGGACGCGAGTGCTGGGCTGTATCCATGCAGGCATGATTCCTAGTATGAAAACCTGAAGGTCGGGCTAAACGTCCAGTCACTGCACAAGAGGAGCCATACGATGTGCCTTCCGAGTCATAAGCGGACATCGCCACAATTGTTGACGGCTTCGCCTCACCAGGAAATACCTGCGCACCGAGGGCACGTGGAACAGGTAAAGGTATACGGTCAGGGCCGTGCCGGCCCCGATGGCCGCAGCCACCGTCGTTCACTATGATACTTATGCAATGTCCGTATAGGGTTGAAAGAGCACACCCGCATTGCCTAGGCGCCTGACTAAGAGGCCCATGCCTGCACGCGCTTTATTACCCGCCAAGTGCCGTTTGCATGCTGTAGTAGGACGTACTCCCCGTGTGCACAGAGTCCTCCGCAGTCTTCCGAGAAATAAACGACCGCCATGTCCTTGGTCGGGGAGTACGCCGGCATGCTGAGCCTAAGCAGGATGCCAACGTCCGGAAACGTGTCCTTGAAGCCTGTGTTTGCTCCAATGGGTATCAACACGCCCACCGGAACCGGGAACTCCATGGGTCGCTTTGCTGGCCGATCAAAAGCCGCTTTGAGTCGTGCATAGGGCACTATGCGTACGCGTCGGCACTCTATGCCTTTCGGCAACGCGTCAGTGGCTTCGGTGCGACTAATGAGGTCAGTTGTCTGAGCATCGGAAATGCCACTCGGATAACCTTTCGTCGTATCGTCGGGAGCTGAAGGCTTAGAAGAAAGCAGCACCTTCCCTCGGCCCCTCCCTTGGCACTGAAGCGACACCACCGCAGTAAGAACTGCCTTGTCAGCCGTGAACTCATCAGGAGACGGCTGACCGCCATAGGCGATATTGGCAATCGACAGCGTCGCCATCGTCAGGAGCAACATCCTATCTATACGATCCATGACTTTCCCAGTTCCTGCTTTTGCGAATCGAAGAATGCCCGTTATGGATGGAAGCGGACCTCAGATCCTCAGCATTTCTTATCGAAAGAACATGGTCAACAACACAATCGCGCCATAGGTCACCGGGGTCGACACTAGCCCCAAGGCAAAGCGGGCACACATCCCCGCAGGCCTTTTGAAGAACGATATGGCTACCCCAACTAACGCTGAAGCCACGTAGAAAGCAAAAGACACTACCCATATGGCATAGAACGCAAATATGTCGCTCTTGTCCCTAGGAAATATCAGATACCCAACTGATATCACTCCATAGACGATCAGGACTGGGGTTAGTGCGCCAAGGATCACAACAGCCTTTGCTTTGGCCTGATGCGACCTCTTGGTCAACCCAAGCAGGACAATTGGCAACCCGAGTTCCACGACAACAGCTCCGGCCGTCAGGACGTTCTCGCTTATATCCATTCCAGCCAATTTCCCTGTAAACGAAAGTCCAGAACTGTCTGCTCCGGGTCGAGCGCTGACATGAGCGTCACACGCGCACCGGGAATTCGGTAAGGATCGCAGCAAACGAGCGTTCTGAGGAATGTAGTGGGCCTGATCAAGTGGAAAGGCGAGGCCATTTGCCTATGGGATCTGCGAAGAACCTTGGGATATCTGAGCAACGCCTAGGAATATCCGGCACAAATTTTCGTTACCCCATCGAACAGTCGGCGGCAAGCGGCTCCCCCCGTACCTCGACCACACCATACCAGCCACAGCGCACTAGCCAGTACATCGGCTGCTTCGCCATGCATGAAGGAATGAAAGCCATGAACGATGCCATCCGAACTACTCAACACGGCACGGCATACGCCCTGCTCCGCCTGCCCGCAGTGCTAGCATTGGTCGGAGTCAGCAAGGCGACCTTGTACCGATGGGCAAACGCAGGAATGTTCCCGCGCCCCCATGCACTCACACCGACCCGCAGCACCGTAGCGTGGTCATCGACCGAAGTGCACGCGTGGATTGCCGGCAAGCTGGCAGCAAATGACGGTACTTTTGACGGTACTTCCGAAGACGAAGCGGCGAAGGCCGCATGAGCCTTATCCATCCGAGTCCTATCACCGTACCAGTTATTGAAAACCCCGCCTAGTGCGGGGTTTTTCATGTCTGGTGAAAGCTCGCGGAAATCCGCCGACCAAGAGCTCCGCGGAAAGCGCAACCCGTCTCCGATTTTTGTTTTCACTAGCCGACGCTCGTCGTAGGCCTGGCCGATCCTTACTCCGCTTTCTTAGGACTTGGGGCGTGTTGCTCGGCGCTTGGCCAGCACTCTGGCGACCGTAACCCGTGCGTGAAGCAGGACAGATCGACGCTCCTCCGCCGAGACCTCGACGAAGCCGAGTCCTCGCAGCAGGAAAATTCCTTCTACTGCCAGCAGGGCGTTGCGAACCTCGTGGGCTTCGCCCGATTTGGACAAAAGGGGGGCAAGCAGAGCACGGTAGTAGCGTCGAGCTGGCTCCAGCATGTCGGGGGCGTGTACTAAGGCGGTTACCAAGAAGGCCGCCTTCCGCGTCGCGGCGTCATCCTCGTCGAGCGCCTCCTCAATGTGGGCCAGGACCAGTTCGAAAGGCTTGACTGGTTTGCCGTCGATCCGACGTCCGACCGCCTCTTGAAAGCGCGCAACTTCGCGCTCCAACGCCGCGTGAACCAGCCCATCCTTCGTCGCAAAATTGTAGACGAGACCGCCTTTGCTGATCCCTGCGCGCTGGGCGACGGCATCGAGCGTGAAATTTCGGCCACCGGAATCGAGTATCACGCTTTCGGCGGCATCCAAAATCCGGTCTCGGTCAATTTCCTTTTTCCGTGTCAAAACTCGCTCCTTGCTTTTCCGACTTATCAGTCGTATAACATTTCCGACTGCTCAGTCAGATTACCCACGGTGTGCGTCGAGGAAGCCAGCGACAAGTACGCACTTATCAACCAGCGAAAACTCAATACCTTGAAGAGGACTAGCGAAACTTATAAACAGCAATTTACCCGCTGCAGCCTTCGCACATTTCATTTTGAAGGTTAACGAAGCCGATGCTAGTCATCAGTTTTACCATCTGCAACCCGCCGCAGGGTATCTAGCGTGATGTTCTTCTCGCTGCGCTCAATGGCCGAGTAATGGGCTCGATGCATGACTATCCGATTAGCGAAGCCATCCTGCCTCTGCTTGGTAGCTTTTCTTTCTGCCGCAAGGTCGTCCAAAGTATTCGCAATATGCCCGTTTCGACGGATGTTCAGTTCACAAGGAGTGATGAGCCATGGAAAAGGACCAGGTTGCCGAGCTGTGTTACCACCTTCCCGAAGCAGCCCACGAACGGCTCTGCAATACACGTGAAGAAATCCGCCTGCTGGCCGAGCTCACTACACGCATCAGCGGCGAAGCGGACCATCTCCAGCTATCGCCAAATGCTCTAGCCCGCTGCTTCGATCGTCTGGCCGACCAACTGGATCATGCCTTGCACGAGAGTTTCTGGCCGTCGCGCGAACAGGTGGGGCGACCGAAGAGGAAGTCACCTTTTCGCCGTCCGGGTCATCACAATTAAGAGCAACCTACATGTCGATTCGCTGCGGCAAGGCTCTCTTCAGCGCTTGTAATCAGGATACGCGCTGATGGTCCGACATCATCGAGCAACAAGGCGAGGTATCGCCCAGCGCAATCGCACGGTACTCGATGATATCTATAGACACATTTCGTTCGCCGCGCTCAAGATGAATACGCTATTGCCGCCTTGACTAACGTGCCGGTTAGAGAGGCTCGGCGGTGAAAGGGAAACGTCAGCTTTCGGCCAAAAGCCGACCGCTCATCACGAGCTATGCCGAGTAGCGCTCCACCATGCTTAGACGTTTAGTTAACCGGAGGTTCGCACCATTAGGCCCGTGCAAAGCCCTGACTTAGGTCAACGCCCCGAGGAACGGACAACCGTTTTGCGAGCCGAGGACGAGGTCGCCAGCGCTGTTTGTCGTCAGCTACGTAAACGGTGCTGTCCAGTTCCTGTTCCTTGCATAGCGGGCATCCGAACAGATGCAATTGGATTCGGAATGACGGGTACTTTCGACCAACTTCGTCCTGGGCGCCGTCGGCAAGTGTTGCGAGGAATGCATCTTTGCTATTGAACGACGAAAGCGCTCGCTCGTAGTACGTTGTGGCGGAAGGTCTATTAAAAAAATGCCTCGTGTTCGAGCCAAGCTTCTTGCGGTACGTATGACACGGAGGGCAAAAGGGCAACTTCGACAATTTCCCCCAGACGCCAGCGCCCCCAAGCAAAAATCCGGCGAACTGAATCAATGCCATCACATAGCCCAGTCTTCCGACCTCACCGGTCTCCGGTTGGATGGGAACGTAGGCCAAAACGATCTGAATGTGTCCCGTGGTCAGAATGGCATCCATGTATTGACCGAATGCAAGCACAGCTGAAACTGGCCTGCCGTCGGCCAAGTGACTCGTTGCGAATGCAAGACAGTAGATCAGGAACTGCGTAAATCCCGCGATCGCTATCATCTGAACCAAGAGCGCTTTCGATGGCCGGTGACTTAACCACTTACTGGCAAAATAGTAGCCCGACGCTGCGACACCACCGAGAATGATCGCGCCGCCGGGAATCACGAACCACCACATGGCGGTAAAGATCGAAAATCCGAGAAGTCTCGACAGATAGACATCGAGAAATGCCGTGGCAACCGACGAGGCAAGACCAGCCAGGCCTACCATGAGGCCCTTCGCGAATGAGTTCATTTGCATTGTTTCCCTTTGCGCACACGCGATGGGGCGACCCCTGACGCATGGCGGAATCGTCGTTAGAATCCACGCTGCCGTCAACGCGCAAGTTTCTGCGAGTAAACTTGAAGTCCTGCGACTAGGTGTGCCGCCCCAACCTCGAACAAGGCCACCTCATAGGTGGAGATCATGCCCCATGGAAGAGTCGCGACCCGGGATCGAGCTCATCCTTGTGACCTCTGTTGCCGGCCTGCAAGTCGCAGACATCGCCGTTCGATAGGCTGAATGTTGATGTCCGCTTCGGGTCGGTAGCGGACGTCCGCCAAGCAACGGCACTCACAAAGACTTTGCCTGGGGTGGCGTTTTCGAAGCGGCAGCCCTCTCAGCTCTTACCCTTCTAAAACAATACATTGAAACCAGCGCGAAACCCAACGTGAGCGCAGCGAAGACAACCTCAATCAAGTACGAGAGCCGAAGCTCATTGCCTGGGCTGCCAGCACGATTGATGCGCGGGTCCGCTGGGAGGTAGTAGATCGTGACTTGGTCGCCAGCCGTCGGCACGCCAGCGTTGCCTCGCCCCACCGCATCGAAATCAGTGCTACCCCCTGAAAGGGTTCGCCCCTGCACTGAGAATACATATGAATATTCGGCTGCACGACGCCCCTGTGCTGGAATGAATTCAGCAACGGTGCCGGTGACGCGTTCGCCATCAGCATCAAGCTTCTTCAGGTCAGGGATATTTGTTCTGTAGTTCTGGATGCATGCAAAGACACACAGCGCAGAGAACATCGCAAGAATCCCTGGCAATTGCCTCAGCCGAACTTCCTTTAGCGAGTCGCGTTCCATTCCCACCCCTATATAGTTTCGTCTGCTACGGGTCGAAAGCAGACGTGACCCTAGACGATTTACATCAAAATCTGTCATACCCTAACTAATAGTTTTTCGCCGGCCTAAGGCAGTCGAAAGCGGATCCCAGTCAATGTCTTCGTATGGAATTTGATCTAACTTCCGTTTGACAAAGCCTTCATCTAAGAAAATTGGGATGTTGTAGCGCGCAGAGTAAGCATTGAAGAAACGAATCAGTCGGCCAGGATTGTATAAAGCTTTCCTACTCACGCCGAATCCGCGTTTCCCGTCGCCACCCTTGGTTGGATTCAAGAGGAGGCTGTACACGGTATAAGTACGGCCAGCGCGCCCGCCCCCAGCCTTGCTTAGCTCAATGGCGGAGACATCTGTCCACTGCACGGCCTTGTATGTGGTATCACCACGCTTCCGAAAAACACCGTCGCTGTTTATGACAATGTCAGCCCCTATGAACTTGGCTGTACGTGCGAGTAGTGCCGCAAGCAAGAGTACAGGCAAGGAAAGAATTATCAGAACGATGCCGCCATCATTGAGGATACCTAGCAGAAGCAGTACGAGTCCCAAGGCTCCGAAAAAGGCGGCAATATAGGGCGTCATTTGAGTGACAGAAAGCGTGCAGCCTTCATCATCTACATCCTCTTCATGGAGGTCAGATGCTGATGATTTATGAGATCCATCGATATTTTCCATAACACGCCCCTGGCCAACTTTTCATGGCACCCAGCTTTTTATCCCAAGGCATCCGCTTTGGGTCGAAAGCAGACTTTAAGACCCGTAGTTTCAGAGATGATGTTCAACTGATGCACGATCAATAATCGCCGCACCTTTCTTGCGCTTAGGCATGGAGTTGGGCTGCATGCCTCTGGATTTGCGAATGGCCCATATGGGCCACCAAAGAAAGTTGCCTAGCGACATGATGGAACCTACCAATAGAAGGGTAGATACCCATTGAGGCATCGCACCCTTGGGTATTTGTAAGCCGGGTATCAATGGGAGAAGAGCGGTCACCCCTAGTAGCACCAAGTACGGCCCAACCATGAGAATGGGAAGTCCAACAAACGTCTTCGCATACGTTTTAAGAATCTCAGACCAACTCAGGGCGGTCCTCTCGACGATGTCGAACCTGTTCTCCTGCGAGACCAGGACACCCACTGGGGTGGCGCGAACCCGCGTCCTTTCGCGACCAAAGTCGGTTAGCACCTTCAAGCGATAGCGACCAAGTGGAACAAGGGGAATGTAGAAGACGGCCAGCCATTTCGTCGCCGACGAGCTTTCCCACCCTGGTGCTTCCATCCATAAAACATGGTCCCGAAACCATTGACCGTCGCCATAACCCCTCCCCCATTTCAAGCTCTCAATGCTATCCGGCTATGCCCGCTTTGAGTCGAAAACGGACATCAACCCCCTGTCTCTCCAGTATCGCCCATCGCCGAACCCTAACGTCCGCTTTGGGTCGCAAGCAGACTTCCCGAGATTGGCGATTGGCTGTCTGCTGCGCAAGGGCCGTTCGCGGCTAGAAGCTGACGTCGGCATCTTGGTCCGATTTGGACGGCGGTTTCCGGCGGACGCGCCAGAAATGCGGGCAGCCCACCGGCGATTGCCTCAGGCACCGACTGGAACCGGCACATCGTTCTTGGGCAAGCTTCCATCGATCCATTTGTTGAAGAAGACGTCGAGGTTCTTTTTGCTCGCGCGTTGCATCGCCTGCTCGAAATCTGCGGTAGTGACGGACCTTCCCTGGTAAGTTGTGGTGTACGCACGAATGCCATTCCAGAACTCAGTCTCGCCCATCTCAATGCGAAGCAGGTGCAGGACATAGGCGCCCTTGACATAAACCACGGCGCGATCGTCGTCGCTGGGGCTCTTCCATTCGCGGTAGACCAATGGATGGTCGGTGCCGCTGGTCACAAGCAGCTCCACGCGAGAGTGCCAGCGGCCAATGATCCTCTGATAGGCCGGTTCGCCAAAACGGTGCTGAACATAGGCAGCTGCCATAAAATTGGCAAAGCCCTCATTAAGCCAAAAGTCGCTCCACGAGCGGCATGTCAGCATGATGCCCCACCACTGATGGGCAGCTTCGTGCGCGATCAGAGTCTCGCCTCTCGGTATCTCCAACGTCTTATGTCCGTACTCTTCGGACAGCAGGGCGAATCCGGCCAGCTCCTGGCCAATTGTCTTGGCGACCAACGCCTGCTGGTACGTGCCCTGGTATGAAATGCCGGAGCGGGAGCCGAAGAACGTCAGCATGTCACCAGTATCGACGAACAGTTTTTGCAGCTGGCCTGAGTCGAGTTCCGTCGAGAGAAACCTCAGGTCGACGCCGCCGGCGTGGACGGCCACCTCATGAAAGGGGCCCGCCGCGAAGCCGTAGACGAAGCTGGGTACCGGAACGTCTTGGCGCCAGCGATAGAGCTCCAGGTCGCGATTCAACTTCGACTTGGAGACCAGCCGGCCGTTGCCGATGGCATTGGACGTGGCCGGAAGCGCCACGCTGAGGTCCAGTGTGGCGCGTTCGTCGGGAGCGTCCAGGCAGACCAGCCATTCGCTCGTAGAGAAGATTGTGTAGATCTCGCCGGCTTCGGGATGAAACTCCAGGCCGGAATGCGGCGCACCGTGATAGCGGATGCGGAGGTCCAGATGGCGACCCACTGCCATCGACATTGGTAGCAGGATTTTCAACTGCTTTCCGGCCTTCTGGAACGGCAGTTTCTCGCCTTCATCGAGCACCTCGTCGATGACCAGGTCGCCAGCGTCGAACGTGAGCCCGTGCAGCTGCGCCGAATGGATATCCACGCGGATCTTCTCGCTGCCACGTAGCGTGGCGCTAGCCAGATCTGGATCGATGCGAGCGGTGTACTGAGTGACGTCAAATCCGCGCTCGCCAGCGACATCGAACGTCTGGCTTGCGGCGCTCCAGGACGAGCATGCAGCGAACAGCAACAATCCGGGTAGACGGCTACCCGGCCAGACGGCAACGCGCCGCGCCGTGGCCAGTGCGCGTCGAGAAGACGATGGTTGGTTGGTCATCCTTAAATCCCCACGGCAGGGTATATCCCGGTAAAGGCGAGGCAAAGCGCCGTGGTTCTGCATCCGCGCGCGCCTGCGATTTCATTGGGGACGCTGTAAGGTCCGTTTCGGGTCGAAGGGACCTCAGCAACACCGAGACGCAGCGGCCAAACTGACGGCCGCTACGGCAGAATCTATCTCAAATTGAGTTTTGGCGTGAAGGAAGCGTTTATCACTCCGAAGGCTCTCAGCGAGAATTCGGGGACCTAACCAAGACTCGCTCGCTAACCTCAGTCACGGATCATCCCGTCTGCCCGCAACCAGGTTTCGGCCAGCGTGGGCCAGTCGTTGATCGGCGTCTTTGTCGGCCGCAACCCGAATGCGTGGCCGCCGTGGGCGTACAGATGCATCTCCGCCGGTACATGCGCCTTTGCCAGTGCGGCGTAGTAGACCAGCGACTGATGCACGCCATCCGTGTAGTCGTCTTCCGCTTGCACCAAAAATGAGGGCGGGACGTCGCGGGTGACCGGCAGATTCGGATTGAATTTGTCATCATCGGTCGCGAGATGGCCAGGGTAGATCAGCATGGCGAAATCCGGGCGGGCACTTTCCTTGTCCGCCGCGTCTGTCGGCGCATACAGTTGCCGATCGAAGTTCGTGCTGATCTCCGCGACCAGGAAGCCGCCCGCCGAAAACCCCAGCACGCCAATCTTGTGCGAGTCGACATGCCACTGCGCCGCATGAAAGCGCACCAGACGCATCGTTCTTTGCGCATCTTGCAGAGACGGCATTGACAACGCGAGATTGTGCGGACGGCAGTCGCACTGCAATACATACGGCAGACTCGGTACGCGATACTTCAACAGCACGCAAGTGATGCCCCGGGAAGTCAGCCAATCGCACGCATCGGTGCCTTCGAGATCAATGGCAAGAAACTCGAAGCCGCCACCCGGAAATACCACGACGGCGGCACCCGTGTTCGTTCCTTCGGGTGCATAGACGATCATCGTGGGCCGCGACACGTTACTGACGGTAATCACGGGTTTGCCGCCGATCAACTTCGTGCTCGTCCTGGTGTATTCAGGCCCCGACATAGGCTTGGCATCTGGCGGCGTTCCTGGCCACAGCGGTATTTGCGTATGCCCGGCGGTGGGTTGCCAAACCTGTGCACTTGAGTAGGCATTCCCGCTAACAGCCAGCAGACACATGGCGATAATCCAAACCTTCATGACGCTCCTCCTTTTTTCGCTCGGCCAACGTTGTGCGATCGGGGCAACAAACCGAGCGCAGCGCCATCAATCCTGCCTGCCAGATCGCGCGCGCTGCTGACGCATTCGTCGATTTTTTCGGTGAGTTGGCCTATCAAGCTTCACGGTCGTTTGGTATTCGGGTATCAAAGTTAAAAGACGGGTTTCCACAATTCCTCGTGCGCTGCCTTTGCGCACTCCAAGCTTATTTCCGTTGTGGGAAGCTGACATCGCGATCTTAGCCGGTCCTCGCACCACTGCTGAATGTCTTGTAGAACTCCGCGTTCTCCCAGTCGTCCGCAAAGGCATTAATGATTTTGAGGAACGGGCGACCGTGAAGTACAGGCTCGGCCATGGTGTTGAGTTGCCCTTGAGCCCACTCCCGAACTTCTGGCCAACGGAGCTTGTGCATGTGAAAGGCAACCGGCTCGTCGCTTATCCGGCCTTCCAGAAATAGGGATGTCAGAAGGTGAGCGAAATCGGCGCGCTCGGTTGGATTGTCCTTTACGAGCTCCAAGCAGCAGACATAGGCCGGCTCAGCGAGATCGAAGGAAAAATCCGTATCGAGAATCCGCTCCGCTTCGAGCAACTGTTGGCGAAATTCGTCAACTGGCAGCATTCATTGGCTCGGAAAGTAGGGAAAGTTAGGTCAATCCACGCCATCGAAAAGAGTCAGCTTCGGGTCGCAAGCCGACATTTGAGAGCGTGTGGCTATGCGTACCGAACCACCCGTTCGACGACGAGCTCAGCAAAGCGTCCAGGCTGCTCAATGTCGGGAAAGTGCCCGCAATCTTGAAAATGCACAATATCGGCCTGTGGGACGCATTCGTGCAAGGATCGGGGATCGGTACCCCGATGGGAATGATCTTTCGCTCCCCAAATCATCGTGCATGGCACCGTCACTCCATACGGCGAGGCCATTCTTTCTCTAACTAACCCTTGAACGACACCAGCAAGGCAAAAACATGCCCCGTCAGAAAGAGCGGCCAACGCCCTTGCTCGGAAAAATTGAGGATCGGTAGTCCGGGGAAGTGCGGTGCCATACCAGCTTGCTGCGGTCTTTTTGCGAAAGAGCCACGCAACGATTTGCCCCACGACAGGAATACGCAACGGTCTCGGGATAATCCGTGCCGTCCAAGCGTGCATGGCCGTCAGTGACGGAGTTTGCGAAAGGATCAGATTAGAAATCCGCTCTGGCGCGAGCTTGGCAGCGCGCAAGGCATAGAAGCCGTTGGCACAACTAAAAGCCAGTGCAGCTCTCCCAATACCGAGGCCATCAAGTACACCCAGGACAGCTTGGGCACCTTGATCCAGCGAATGCTCATAAGAATGCTGGGGGCGGGAGTAGCCAAAACCAGGCATATCGAAACACACCACACGCAACCTCTGTGAAAGCAGGCCTATCAACACATCGTAGTGCTCGATGACGTTAGGGCCATCAGGGACCATCACGACGCATGGCTTTGTCGACCCTGAGTCATACACGCGCACCGTGCCGACGGGAGTTTCGATATAACGGACGGTCCGGGGCCACAGGGGGATGCTTGCTTGTCGTCTCGCCGCCATACGCGCCAACAGACTGTCTACAAATGAACTGAGCATGCTTTTCCTGGCGGCACGTTGGATGAGAAGTCCGTGGCAAAAGGGGGGGGCGTTCAATGTTTCGCTAGTGTCCGTTTCGGGTGGCGGTCTCAAAAGTCCGCGATCGTCCTTTTGCATGGCACCTAACGCCCGTGTTCACGCGCGAGTTTGGTGACACAAAGCGGCGCGAATTCGTCGCTTTGGAGCCTTCTATTATGTGTCCAGCTCGCTGGATACGTATTCGACTAGCTCTCTGGTGTTTCTGACAAATTCCGCTTCTAAATCAATGCCACACTTGTTTGCAAGAACGATAATCGACCATAAACAATCTGACAATTCGTGACCAAGTTTAGCTTTGCAGTCATCAATATCTCGGATACCAGCGTTTGCCTGGATCAGTTTCGCCAGATCGCCTACGTCCCCTACGAAACCAAGCGCAAGTTCTCCTGTGGTCCAGATGCGCCCGTACCTTTTGATCTCAAGCTGTTCGTAGAGCTCGTTTAGCTGTAGAGCTGACTTTTCAAGATCACTGAGTTTCATGTTGATTGCACCTGACACTG
>Ga0302227_10001329_pt1 | contig 18589 bp, 22 predicted proteins | sample II_Palsa_N1_1_FD_193525 | JGI IMG/M metagenome (GOLD analysis project Ga0302227, IMG submission 193525) | Peat permafrost microbial communities from Stordalen Mire near Abisko, Sweden - II_Palsa_N1_1 | ecosystem: Environmental > Terrestrial > Soil > Palsa > Peat permafrost | place: Sweden... | reverse complement strand
GGGGGGGGGCGGCCCATTGGACTCAACATGGGAATAAAAAAAAATCCTCAGTTTGGCCGCATTTCCCACGTCAGCTTGAAGGCCCTGCAGCGCCCGCCCGCGTTCGCATTTGTGGACTTTGAGGACATTCGCGACGCCGAGGACGCCGTGTATGGCCGCAATGGGTATGTCGTCTCTTTTTTTTTTTTTTTTTTTGGCTTTGCTCTTCCTGCTGACCCTTTGTTCCTGCCCCTGCTCTTGGGTACAGCCAAACCTACGAGGGACAAGTCCTCCGTGTCGAGCTCTCGCGACGACGTGACGACCGTGATAGCCGCGATAGCTATCGTGACCGCGACTACCGCGGTGGACGCGACAGCTTCCGTGGCCCCCCGATGCGTACATAACGTTGTTCAGCTCAGGAGTTTTGTTAACTCACAGCCCCACAGTCCGCCACACTGACAACCGCGTCGTCGTCACTGGTCTGTCCAGCGCTGTTTCGTGGCAGGATCTCAAGGTAATCGTGCCTCTCGTTCCGTGAAATTTACTTTTTTTTGTTTTTGTTTTGCATACGAAAGGACCACCTCCGCAGCGCCGGTGAGGTTGTTTTCGCCGATATTAACCGCGATGGCACCGGAGTTGTCGAGTTTGCCCGCAGCGAAGAGATGAAGACTGCGGTACCCTCAGCGTTTTTTTTTCTTTTACTCAAGTGTCGTTGGTAACCAGATTGAAAAGTTTGACGACTCTGAGTTCCGTGCTCGCCACGGTGATCCCTCGACCATCCGTGTGAAGGAAGATGTTGACGGCAAGTACCGCGCAGAGGTACGGGCGTTCGTGGTAAAGTAAAATCCGCTTACTCAGCACCCCCTCCCCCTTACCAGCAATCCCGCGGAGACTCTGACTTTAGCAGCCGCGGTCGTGACCGCTCGCGCTCTCGCTCGCCCCGTCGCTCCTCACGATCGCCCCCTCGTCGGTGAAAGGGGAAAAAAAGTATATTTTTCTTTTAAAAAAAGAACCCACCCCGCATACACTGAAAAAGAGGAAAAAAGAGTCGTCCTCGCCCCTCCATAGAGATTTTTCCCCTTGTGTAGCTAATTGCTTGTGATTGAAGGAAGCGATAGGAGAAACTTTGAATGCAGTAGACGGGACGATTAAACACAATGTTGTCAAGGAAGATCGAGTCTATAGTTCCTCTTTATTTGACAACAAACGTAACGGGGGAGGGGGAAAGACAAAACTCTTTATGATGACGTGGGAGAGAGAGAAAATGGAACGATTGTGGAGAAGAAAAAAAAAGGTCTGTGGTCTTGCCAAATTACTCATCGCTTAGGAGGGAACGCACACGGTTGAGATGCCCGTGTTGAGGATGAGGGCGACGATGAGACCGTAAAGACCAAGCACCTCAGCGAAAATGAGAATAAGAATCATGCCGACGAACAGTTTGGGTTGCTACGCAAGCATGATTTAGTTTTTTTATTTATTTATGGGGCCAGTATTGCTATTAGTAACGCACCTGTGCAGTGCCGCGGACACCAGCGTCACCAACGATACCAACAGCGAAACCAGCAGCAAGACCAGAGAGACCGACGCAGAGACCGGCACCGAGGTGGAGGAAGCCAGTGAACAGGGGGTAAGCAGCCCAGTTGAGGCCACCGTTGATAAGGACACCGACGACGAGACCGTAGATGGCAATGATACCAGCCTGAATTTATTCGAGGACATGACGAAAAGAATAAGAACACGACCCACGGTTTTATGATGTCACAAACCATGATAACGGGCACAATCGACTTCATGATGAGCTCAGGGCGCATGATACCCATGGCCATGATTCCGACACCGGACTTGGCGGTTCCGTAGGCGGCGCCGAGACCTGTATTGCAAGAGGTTGTCCGGATAAAAATCAGAACACGGTGCTGAAGCCTCCTCCCCCCCCCACACACACATAAAACCGAAAATTAAGGTGCGTGAGCATACCGGTGAAGACGACGGCGGCAGCAACACCCATGACACCGAAGAAGGGTGCGTAGACGGGGCAGAGGTCGGTGGGAAGGGAGGCCATTTGAGCTTGGTTGGCTTGGGGGTTGTTTTCTTAATTGGGCAAGCAATAACAATGCATTAGCACACAGAAAATGAGGTAAAGACGAAAGAAGAGGGGGAGAAACAAAGACGGTGCACGTCACAACGGCAGGGAAAAAAGATGGGATTGAAAAAAACAGGCTTTGCACGTCGATAACATGAAAGGGAGAAAAAATTACACTCGCACGACTGCCGCAACTTCTCTGCAATGCTCGTGCAGCGACATGCACGCACACTCACGCACACGCCGCGACAGTGCAGCGTTGGGTGCACAACCACGAAACAACACACTTGGGAAAAGAACTGGTTTAAAATCCCCACCTCCAGCGTGAAAAAAAAAAAAAATAGGTAGAGAAAAGGATAAAAACGACTCTTTCCCGCCTCCGGTGGCCGCTGTGGATAGTCTTCCGGCGGCGTTGCCCCGCCACTGCAGCCAGCAAACCCGCAGCAGCACACAAGGTCAGGTGTCCTCTTTTTTTTCAGGCATGTGGTGCCAATGCCAGAACAGGTTCCAAAAAATATTCGGTCATCTGGCATCGCGGGCATATACGCGGGTGTGTTTACCAGCCATGCCCCTGTGCCCTGCTCGATGCCAAATCCTGCATCGCGAAACAGGACGCTTTACACTCGATCTTGGGGTTTTCCCCGTCGACCTGTCAAATCGCTTACCTTTTTTTTGGTAACGGAGGTTTGGTAAGGCAAAAAGCCCCTCTACCAAATACATTACCAATTTCCAACGTCTGGCTGTCATGCGTGCGCGAGGCGTGCTCTTCCTGGCTCTGGTTGCGATCGCCGCTATCGCTGCGGCAAACGCCGAGCTGTTGCCCTTCAAAACCTCTCGTACGCCCCCCTCCACCCTTGTTAGTGAAGAGATAATAATTCTTTCGTGCTTTTTTCGTGCAGAGGACATGCAGAACGCCATCGGCCACATCCGAACCAAGACGAACGCAGCGATCGCTGCCCTGCATCCGCACCACCTAAAGATGCAGTCGACCCTATTCAAGCTCGTGTACAGCTCGGACGCGTTTGGCCATCTGTCCAACAAGCGCGCTGTCAACGTGTTCCAACGTGACCAGATCCCTGACAACATTTACAGCTTTGACCAGGGAACGGGCCTGCTGCTCACACGCATCGCTGCCACCAAGGAGGTCCAAGAAGGCGGGGCCCAAGACTGGGCCCAGTTTGTCCTGGAGGTCGTCACCGTCTTTGAAAACGACTACCCCGACTGCACCATCGACAAAGACTTTCCCCGCTTTGGCACCATACTCGCCTGGATGACCCCTATCGCCATCGACGCTATTGCTCACCTGGACGGCGTCGCCCGTCTCGAGGCCGCCATGAAGCCCACCACGCAGGGTCTGAACTCCCGCGAAAAGGTGTGCGATTTCTAAAAAAGACAACTGTTTTATTTTTTTATTTTTTATTTTTTATTTTTTTTTACGCAGAAGACGGCCCCGAACGTGCCCGGCGGCGACCCGCAGGGCTATATTGCTCACTCCATTCAGGACCTTGTGACCAAGTACGGTGTTACAGGCCGGGGCGTGAAGATTGGGGTGATTTCCGATTCGGTCGACAGGTTGGAATTGGCTCAGGCTGGTGGATTTCTGCCGAGCAGCGTAACTGTCCTGTATACAGTGAACGGAACTGGTGAGGGAACTGCCATGTTGGAGATTGTTCACGCTCTGGCGCCGGAGGCCGACCTGTATTTTGCTTCAGCTTTTCCGACGATGGAAGCGTTTGCTAGCAGTGTTCTCGCGCTCGCCGTTGCTGGATGCGACATCATTGTGGATGACGTTGCTTATAGTAGTGAGCCGCCGCTACATGACTATAGCGCCCTCACCGCGGTCATTAACGAAGTCATGAGTACTGGCGTTGTGTACGTTACTGCGGCATCGAATAGTGCCAACACGCTTACTGCCACAAGTCAACCGGCAACACAGTGGGAGGGCTTGTTTTTGCCCAGCTTGGACAGCCCTACAATCCTTCAGCACTCGAACCCCAACGCGGATCCGTCTTTGGCCAATCCGGCAGACAAGCTCTTTGTCATAAACGTGGGTCTGGATTTCTCTGGCCTTTTAACTCTTTGGTGGAGCGATCCGTTGGTCGGCTCTTTTAGTGACTACAATTTTTACTTGGTGGCGTGGAGTGCACAGGCTGGAGGCATCGTCCTTTTGTATTCGAGCACCAACGTGCAAAATGGTTCGTCGTCGTCAATTCCTGTTGAAAATTTACCTGTCTATGGTTCATTCCTGCTCGCTGTGATGCTCGCGTACCCAGCATATACCGATTGGGTTCTCACTGCTTTCGTTATGCGTGCAGACACGACCGTGGAGCCTCGGTACCTTCATATGCATTGTATTTATAGTACCTTGCAGCTGGATCCTTCAACTCCGATGAGTTCGATGGGACACGCACAACTACCCGGGGTTTACACTATCGGCGCAGTTCACCCAGCCGGCCCGCTCAACGCCACCATCCCCTACATCACCACGCCCCCTGGTGTCCTTGCTCCAGCGCCCTACTCGTCGCAAGGTGGTCGACGTGTGTTTTACGACATCAACCAGTTCCCCACGCAGCTTCCTATGGACATGTACAACGGCGGCGTCATCCGTCCTGTCGTCTCGTTTGCGGCAGCGGCCAACATCGAGACGCCGTTCTTTCCCTTGGAAGGTGGCACTTTCGCTGGCACGTCGGCAGCGGCGCCCCACTTTGCTGCTCTCGTCGGTCTACTCCTCTCGTATGACCGCCAGCGTGTCCGTGAGGCCATCAACATGAATCTCCTCACGAGTTTGCTGGCCTCGGACACGATCGACTTTGCCCTGCGCGGCTTTGACTCATTCTCTGGCTACGGCATCCCCACGCTCGACGTCGCACTCAGTCTCCTGCAAAACTGCGGCCCCAGCCACTACATCGACACCGGCTACTCGCGATCGAGCGCAGTGGCCGACTTTTACTGCATCCCCTGCGGCGACGGCCGTACGTCCGTCGTCGCCGGCTTTGGCTTCTACAGCACGTGCGTTCCGATCACAACCACTACGACCCCTAGCCCCTCCATCGGTGCAACCATCTCCCCAGAGCAGGTTAACGACTACTTTCTCCTCATCCTGAGCACGGTCACGACCGAGGTCCTTGCGCTCGCCTTCATCATCTCCTTCTTCCTGATCACCTTTGGAATCATATCTGTCGGTGTTGTTGCCCTCATCCTCAAGCGCATCGCCACCAAGCGCGCCGGCGATGACGTCCAGGCCAGCGGTAACGACTTTGAGCTCTTGCTGACTGTTGCGGCGAACGACCCGGACAATCATGACGCGGAGGATGCATCTGTCAAAGTCTAGAATAAATAAAAAAAATTTTTTTTCCCTTTTGATCTTCCTTCTGATCTCAGTGTTATTCTCCGTGGTTGTTGTGTATCTTTCCGACTCTCGCTTGTTTTTTTTTTTCTTTCGGCGGATTGACCAAGGGGATGGTCTCGGCCGGCGTTGCCAAGCAAGTGATTCGCAAAAAAAATTTTTTTTACTTTTTTTTGTTTTGCAACAGCACCTCCTCAGGGACCTTGACGGCTTGACTCCCCACTGAATGTCCCTGCACGGTGGCCAGGTAATGACACGCGCAAAAGCACAAGCGCTCTCAACGGGCCGTTGTGCCTACGTACTAAATCCTCCCCCAATGGACAGAACAACGCGGACGGTGTTCGGCAGACCGAGTCCGTCCAGGACAATACGGAGAACGGGGGCGGCAAAGTGAACCAGTACGTGATCAAGAACGCGCTGGGCAAGGGCGCCTTTGGATCCGTCGTGCAAGTGGTGGACGAGTACTCTGGCGAAGTCTTTGTATTTTCCTTTTTTGCTTTTTTTTTTGGTGGTCGTCTTTACAAACGTGTGGTCGGACGACATCCAGGCCATGAAGATCATCGACAAGCAGATGATCAAGAAAAAACTCAACATGAGCACGCTGCGAAGACCTCCGACCGCTGGCAAGCCACCGGGTGCCGCGCCAGCTGCGAACGGTACGGACGACGTGTCTCTTTTATGCTGTTTGAGCGAGGGGTGGTGGGTGGTTTGACTCGCGCCTCCTTTTCATCCCATTTTTTAATGCTCGGTGCTGACACATCGTCCGCTCCTGCAGCTGACCCCCTGGAGGGTATCCATCGTGAGGTCGCGATCATGAAGCAGCTCGTCCATCCAAACATCATCCGTCTCGTCGAGGTGCTGGACAACTCGGATTCTGCACATCTTTTCATGGGTATGTGTATGCCACTTTTGTTGTGTTCCAATACCGAGTGCCGTGGAACACAGTCATGGAGATCGCTGAGCGGGGCATGATCATGAACTTCAAGGACTGCAACGAGTCTATCACGCCGCTCCCAGCTGATACGTGCCGTCGCTACTTTCATGATCTCCTCCTTGGCCTCGAGTTTTGTATGTCCTTCTTCTCAAATCTCTGGTGCTGAATTGTCGTCCGTTCACCCGCAGTGCACGTCCAGAATATAGTTCATCGCGACCTCAAGCCTGAGAACCTTTTGATCTGTGGGGATGGAAAACTCAAGATTGCCGATTTCGGTGTTTCACAAGTATGATTCGTTATTATCTCGTACCAAAAAAATATTGTTTCCCCAGACTGGAGATGAGTTCCGAAGCAATGCTGGGAGCCCTCCTTGCTTTGCGCCCGAGAGCCTTGGACCAAAGAGTATTTTTTTGTTTGTGTGCGAGAAAAAAAAACAAACTCACATTTTGTTCTAGCTGCAACCACATCGTTCTCTGCCAAGAAGGCCGACATCTGGGCAGCAGGTGTGTGCCTGTACTGCATGGTCTACGGCATGTTCCCGTTTAGGGCGACCAATCAATTGGATCTGTTCGATAACATTCGTGAAAAGCTGTACGCAAGTTTTAAAAATGAAATGTACTAATCCTTGCTACGCCCCAAAAAAAACAAAAAAAAAAAGGGTCGAGTACCCCGCAAACACCCACCCTGACCTCCTCAACTTGTTGATGCTGCTGCTGGAGAAGGATCCATCCAAGCGCATTACGATTGACGAAGCCAAGAAGCATCCCTGGGTCACCGACAACGGCAAGGTCATCTTGCCGACCATTGCCCAGCACTGCGTTGCAAAGGTCAACATGGAGCAGTCCGAGGAGGAGATGCTCAATTCCATCACCAAATTGTCTGGATTCCAACTTGCCTTTGTCATGGTACGTAAAAAAAAAATCTGTTAGCAACTCTCATTGGGAGCAACAATTAGATGAAAGCTGGAGCAAACTTCAAAAAGGGTATCAAGTCACGGTCTAGCGCGGATGCAGGCGATTCGCGAAAAAGCTCTGTGCAGTCGATCGACTCTCGAAAAAGCTCTGTGCAGTCGATCGACTCGCGAAAAAGCTCGGTCCAGTCGCTCGACTCGCGGCGAAGCTCTTCAGAATCGCAATAATATATCGCGAAAGCACAACTGATTCAATACATCTCACAATTCAAAGAAGGACAAAAAAAATCAACAAAAAAAAAATCCTTTTTCACTCTACAGTTCCCTCCCTCTTCTCCCCTTTGTCTTTTACGTGTCTCAAGTATTTGATCATCTTAAATAACAAAAGAGACAGTTTATTACTCGTCCATCAGCAATGCCAGTTCAGCCTCCTCCTCTGCAGTAAGTTGGGATGCGGCAGCCCCGACGCTCGGCGTAGAGGGTGGCGACGGATCGTCCTTTTCCGGAGCTAATGGCAGTTGCTGCTACTCAGTAAAAACAAGAAATTGTTTATTCACCATCAAGGTCCCAGAAACGAATAGTGCAGTCCAGCGATCCCGAGAGGATTTTGTTTGTACCGCCGATGAGGGCCATGCTTGTGACTTCGTCAAAGTGACCCGTGATTTGCCGTCTGATTTGGTCGGTTTGGAGGTCCCACACCGTCACGGTCTCGTCGCGACCGGCCGTGACGAGGAGCGACCCACGGATGCATGCAGCCTTGACCCAGTCGCTGTGCTCGTAGACGCCCTCTTCGCTGCCCGTCTGGAGGTCCCATCGGCGTACAGTCTTGTCGGCCGAGGTGGAGAACACGGCGTCCATCTCGGGAGCAAAGTGCAAGGAAAAGACGGTCGTGCTGTGCCCCTTGAGCACGAGATCGGGCTCGGCCGCGGCCAGGTCCCAACGTCGGATCGTGCTGTCGGACGACGCACTAAACACCTGCTCGCCGTAGAGGGCGACGTACTCGACCGGCCGTGTGTGGCCCTTGAGCGTCTGCACCGACTGGCCCATGCGCACGTCCCACTTGCGGACGTTGAAATCGGACGATCCCGTGTAAAAGGTCGTGCCATCGCTCGAGCAGGCCACGCTCTTGACAAAGTCCGAGTGTCCGCTGAACTGCCTCAGTGGCTTCTTGCTCTACAGTTGTCCATTAATTACGCTGTTGTACGTCAGCAACAGCATTTACCTCGACATCCCACAGGATGGCCGTCTTGTCCCACGAGCCCGACACGATCTGCTTGGCATCGACGACCGCGACCGACGTCACCGGCCCCTTGTGCCCGCCCGAGTACGACGCCGTGACCTTTTTGCTGGCGAGGTCGATGCGAGTCACGACAAAGCCCGACGTGCCCGCGTACACGGCCGAACCCTTGCTGGGCTCATTGTCGGCAAGGGTCAGCGCTAGGACCTTGCCCTTGAGCTGAACGGGACGGCCACGGGTAAAGTTGGTGCGCTCCTGACGTGCCCGGCGCACCTCCAGGTCGCGATCGCTCTGGAAAAAGTCGTCGGCGTCGCTCGAGCGGTTGGGCCCCACTGCGATTTCGTCTATGTCCATTTTTCCGGGTTGTCTTTTTTTTTCTTCTTTTTTTTTAATTCACAAAAATGCATGCTTCCATCATGATACAGTGAAGAACGAGGCCATCATGGGAACGACCGCATCGGCCTTGAGCCAGAGAGAGAGGGGCGTAACACCGACAGTGTAGAATGCGTGCTTGTGGACAAACAGCACGCCATCGCTCTCGTAAGGCAGAGATGAAGCAGCGGCCACGAGCTGCGACAGAGAGGGACCGTCACAGGCAGCTGTGGGCGCGGGGACGAAGGCCATGGGGTTGGCGCGAGAGCGCTGCCCAACGGCGACCTCACTCAGTTTGCTTTGCAGCCAGAAGTAGCGGAATTCGGTCGTGCAGTCGTACACGGGATGCCCCCGCCAGCACATCAAATCGAGCACATGGAAAGTGCTGGTGCTGGCATCGTAGACGCAATCGAGGATGCAGTAGTCGGTCGCATGATTGCCACTAAAATACTTTTTCTTTAAGAAGAAAAAAAAAAAATCATGTTTATCCCACTTACTCCGAACGACGAGATCCGCCAGGAAGCAGCGAATCAAACGAGGCGATGACCTGGCCGCTCTTGGAGCGGGCGATCGTCTTTCCTGGACGTGACATGTAACATCTTGTTTGCAAGCATAGAACGTACCACTCGAGGAGGTGACGAGCGATCGGATGCCCTTGGGACACAGAACACAGGTCCATTCGCTCACGAGATCGCCGGGCACCGATTCCATCGTCTCTGAGAGCATGAGCTGATTTGTGTATTGTGGACGCCGTGCACTGATGTTCGCCACAAACGACTTTGCTTTCTTGCCTTTGCTGCTTTTGCCCCCACTTGCCACTGCCGACGATGCCTCCATCGCGTCGCTACTGCTCTGTTCCGTGCCAACGGCATCTACCATGCTGCCATCTTGTTGCATAGCTGCATCGTCCTGCACTTGTGGCGCTTCTGTCGCCCCAATAGCAATCTACACCTTCATGATCTCAGCGCTCACTCGCCTTTATCCCCGATCGATCGCACCTCGGCGGCGGCAATGTCCACAGCAGCCCCACTGTCGTCGTCATCAGCGCCGCTGTCACCGACAGTCTCTTGTGCCAATCGGCGTGCGTAGTTGACCTTGTCTGCTCTCCTCTTTTTTCTCACCGTCAAGAGAAATATTCGCTTTATCCCTTTTACCTGCTTCTGAAGTTCTAGCGCTGCCTGTCGTCGATTGTCCTGCGACGGCAGTGAGCCTTCACAAGGCAACATTAATACTTATGCTCCCGATCACAGCGGCGTACGTTGCATATACAGCGCTTGGTGTTCCGCAGACATCTCCGACTTTAAATTTAAATTTTTTTTTTTGTCGCACTGCCATACATGTATTACTGTAGTTGCCTTGGCTTCAGGGTACGTTCAGTTCAAGAAGAAAGAATCATAGGAAGGGAGATTTCATCACGCTTGTCCTTGCCCAAGAGAGTCTCAACGAGTTGCAGTGCAAACTCAAACGACGTGCCAGGGCCTCGACTTTTAGTGGTTATCGGCGCAATTTATGTCAGTAACACACACACCACGACGCGAGTTGCTGTAATACCTTGTGATCAGTCGACCGTCCACGACCACGCGCGATTCACTGTACTTGTACACTGAAAAATAAAAGTAGGAGGACAGGCGGGTATTATTGTAAATTTCACTTTTTTTTCTCTTTCACCTAGTCGTTTTCGGCAAGGCATTTGGATACAAAAGTTGAACGCAACACCCCTTGAAACTGTGTCATTGTCTAGCTCGTCGGTAGCCCTTGTTGGGGTATAGCAAAATGGCTTGGTTTCTTAGTAGAACGGGGCCGAGGCGAGCGCGGAACTGCGTCGTTTTAGAAAAATGACGCGCCCAAAAAGGGTAGTGCGGCTATTATTGTAAGAAAGTACACTCCTATGCCATCTCTAAAATTTAGTTCTCCTGGTCAGATGCCGGCCCATCATCGTCTTGGGCGGTCACTTGGGGTTCTCGAGTCTTGCGTGGACGGCCTCTCTTGCCTGCTTTGGTCGCGCTGTTGGCCTTCTTCGCCGCCTCCTTGTCCTTGCGCGCCTTGTCGGCCTCCTCGAGATCGGCCTGCAGTCCGGCCGAGGTGACCAGTCGGGCCTTGCCGTCCTTGGCGCGCAGTGCCCCGACAGACCGTCGCTTCGTGGATGCAGTCGTCGCAGTGTTGACGACGTTTGCAAGCGGTAGGCGCAGCGATTCTTGCAGGCGGGCACTTTCGGCGCGAATCCGGCCATCCTCGGCATCCGCCAACATCTTCTCGAGCCGCTCGATGTCGCGCACCAGGGACGCGCGGCTCTTCTTGCGCAGGACCTCGGGCGGTGTGGCGCGTCGCAGGGCGGGCTGGATGGGCGCGGGGGTCGCTGCCACGAGGCCTTGGATGGGGTTGGTGTCCATGGCAACCGCCGGCGTCAGGGGACTTGTGGTCGAGTTGTTGGACAGCTTGCCCATCACATGATCGCGGTTGAGGCAGATGTCGAAGCCCGAGACAATGTTCTTGCTCGAGAGGCCCTTGTCGTAGCCTGGCTTGATCAGCTCGGCGACCTTGTCGCGGGTGATGCGCTCGCGTGGATGGAGGCCGCGATAGGCATTTAGAGCCTTGCCAATCTGCACATGGAACGGACCGTAGCAGGTCTTGTCCAGCATCTGTAGACGATGAGACGTGTGCGCCGGCATCTGGAGCAGATCGATGCCATGCGCCTCGGCAAGCAGGGCGATCTCGAGGGACAGGTGCGAGTCGTGGCCGTCAAATATGTAGAGAACGGGTTCCAGAGTGCCATCCGCGCGGGTGCCTCGGCGCGAGTTGACATGAGGCACGAAGAACTCGATGAACCACTGCGTGTAAATGGCCCTCGTGATCCAGCCGTTCTCGGATGCCGTGTAGATGGTGCCCGCGATCTCCTGACACGTCGTCCACTTTTCCATGACGTTTTTGCCAGTCATGATGATCAGCGGTGGCATCTTGTCGCCATCGGCGCTGACGGCAAAGAGGAACGAGACGTGCTGCCAGGGATCATCGACGATGGAGTAGACCGTGCCTGTGCCCTTCTTGGCCAAGACGCGAGGCTGCTTGGGCTTCCACATCGTCTCGTCGGCGTTGTAGATGTTCTTGCGCTGGTACATCTTCTCGGCCATGTGCTTCTCGAGGAGATCGTAGTAATGCGAGTACACGGCCGCGTTGTCTTGCACTGCGCGCTGTTTGGTGAGCTTCTCGGCCGTGCGCAGGGACACCTCAGGATGGCGCTCGAAAAAGCCGTTCCACCAGTCCTTGCCGGGCACTTTACCATCTGCCCATGGGTGCTTTCGGCCGTCGTCGACAATCTTAAGCACCTGCTCGTTGGCCGCGTCGCGCGTGAGGCCGAGGCCAAGGTCGGCCATCTTGGTGAAGAACTCCACCAGGCGCAACTCCTCGAGCTCGGAGAGGACCGTCTTGGGGCCGGGCCGGGACGCCGCGAGCGGGTTGGAGTGTCGGTAGTGGATCGTCATGACAGGCACGCCGGTAACCTCCGACGCGTACACCAGGCCCATGCCCTCGTCATAGGCAAGGCGCAGCGCGTCGTCCATGTCGGCCTGCGAGTACAGCTTGCGGCGCTTGGTGTCGCAGTCGGCCGCGCCGCCCTGGGACGTGCGCTTGGTGCTCGTAACGGCCATTCTGTTTTTGGCGCCAAAATACCAGTCGAACAAGAGCCCATTCTGCCGTCCGCCACAGCGCAGCCGCAGCGGTGAACCGGGACAAGCCAGCGAACGCGGGAGTAGCCACAGGTATGGTCTGCACAAGACTGGGTCTCTCGGTCACGGACGCTCAAGGAGCGGGCAGGTGGCCTAAGAGGCACCGGCGACCCCGTCCTGCTACGTCATCGAGCGACCTAGCCTCACTCTTTCCGTCCGTGTTCAATGCTGCGCTATCATTCTGGGGTGTTTCGCATAGCAGTCGATAGCTGGGAACAAGGTTTACACGGAGAGGTACGAAACACCAGGATCGGGGATTGTAATGTATCGAAACATTTGAAGATGGAAAAAGTGGCGTTCGGTGGAAACTGATACAATAATACCCGCAACCACACTTATCATACAATAATACCCGCCTGTCCTCCTATTTTATAATCCGATTTCTTACTTTCTTCTTTCTTTCTCTTCAGTTCTTCTCTGGTGCAGTCGACTAAGATTTGGCGAGGTTACTAACCGACGCTCTCCTAGTTTTGGTTTCCACGGATCATGCGTCTCTCCACCTCAGCGTCTTTCGTCTTCGTCGTGCTGGTCCTTGCTGCAGCAGGGCTGTTGGCGCAGGGCAAAGACGTGAACTTCCGGTGGCCGCCCGTGGAGGGTGACGACGACAGCGTCGGCATGTCCCTGGGCGGCCCGCCAGGCGGCAGCCGTGTGCAGAAGCGCTGTGATGCTTGCACCCAGGTCGTCCAGAACTTCCTCAAGGTACGTACCGCAGTGTCGTGGCACCGGTTGCGGGGCTGACACAGAGGGCCGTTGCAGGGCATGGACGCCACCAAGAACAGCAACGAGGGCGGCGGCAACACGGCCTGGGAGGTGCGCAAGATCAAGAACTGGGGATTCAGCGAGGTCCGTCTGGTCGAGATTGCCGAGGGCGTGTGCAAGAGCAAGGTTTGTTGTCGTTTGAGCCCACGCAGCCGTTCGAATGACCAGAGTATCGAAACGACAGGACAAGGAGTGCAACGACATGTACAACGACATGGAGCAGGACATCGAGGACTGGTACTACAGCAAGACGCGCAACCCGGCCACCATGCACAAGACGCTTTGCGAGGACGGCCTCAAGGTCTGCTGCCCGGCCGGACACTACGGCAAGAAGTGCACGCCGTGCAAGCGCACCGAGGACGGCGACTTTTGCAGCGGACGCGGCAAGTGCAACGGCGAGGGTTACCGCGAGGGCACGGGCAAGTGCGACTGCGCCGGTGGCTTCATGGGCGAGAACTGCACAGAGTGCGGCACCAAGTTTTACAATGCCAGCGGCTCGTGCCGTCCGTGTGACGAGGCCTGTGACAAGTGCATCGGTCCCGGCCCCGCGGACTGCATCGGCGACTGTGCAGAGTACGATGTTCCCAAGTGCTTTTTTTTTTTTTTGGTTATACAACTGCGATGAAACAGTGGCTTTATCCGCTACTTTGGCGACACGTGCGAGGACGTGAACGAGTGCAAGACCCTCGACGCCCCCTGTCCCAGGGGCCAAAAATGCGTCAACCAGCCGGGCAACTATTATTGCGACTGCTACTCTGGCCAGCACATGAACGAGCAGCGGTATTTTGTTGTTGCGAATGTTTTCTGATCTGTTTTTCTTAGCGAATGCGTCCCCGACGACAAGGACGACAAGGCTTCCTCCACCAAGGACGAGCTCTAAGCAACCAAGCTGGCGCTAGATTTCATAATTATCAAATAGGGACACTAGAATTTTTTTTTTTTTAAAAAAAAAAAATATTCACCGAAATCGTCGGTGTTGAAGCCAAGTTTGAGAGAAATTGACCATGAGGGGTCAAGCTTCGGCTTGCGGAAAAACATAGAGTAATAAATTCAGTTTCGACTTTTTGTGTGACAGCGATGCAGCAGCAGCAGCAGCAGCAGCAACTGCCCGGAGAGGTCGAGGCCGCGATCACGCGAGTGGACGAGGCCCTCGCCCTGCTGACCCGGATCCAGCTTGCCCAATCGCGCCTGGTGACCCAAATGTACGTGGCAACTCCACTCGCCCTGCCTTGTTCTAAACACCACCCTTTCATCGTTCAAAAAGACAAAACACTGTGGTCACGCCATACACCATCTCGCAGCTGTCCGGTAACGCATCACACATGCACGCGCTGCCACGGCAACTAACAGTGTACGCATCAGATGACATTGCCTCCATCGTCAGCACGACGCAGGACCTGGAAAAGATGCTCACGAGCGCATCACTGAATGCCCTGCAGCCCATCGTATGTTTGTTGCTCTTTGCGCAGTGACGTGACTCATGCTGCCGACAGGGCGACAAGGCCATCCTCGTCGTGCTCGAGGAGACCAAGAAGCAGCAGACGGCGATGCGTGAAGGGCTCGCTAGACTGAGCGACAACTGCGCGACGGCCGTCGGCACATTGCAGACCACATCGGCTGCAGCAGCAGCAGCAGCTGGCGCCGGCAGCAACAGCACATCGGCCACGACAGTCTCTTCGCCCTGGTTGCGGTGAAACAGATGCATATGCTTGCGTAAGAGTTATATATCAAGATGAAAAACACATGTATATTTATTCAGTAGGGAGGGAGGGAGGGACAGGAGAAGAACAAGCAAGAGTGGGTTCTTCTTCTTCTTCTTCCTAGTCCATCATCAGCGATAGCCGGTTAACGGTGGCCTCGGAGGAGATGATGTCGGTGAAGAACGGATCCGTGACGAGATCAGACATGGACGAGTAGCTGAGGACACGCGAGGCAAACTCACGCAGGGCTCGGCGCTCAACCGTCGGCAGCTTGCGCGGGAGCGGCGCAGCATTAACCGATATCGACGAGGCCGAGCGGGAGATCTTTTGCTGCTGGGCAGCCGCACGGCGAGGAGGCCGCTCTGAGGAGGAATCGGCCATTGATGGGGCATCAAATGTGGATGGCTGCAAGACGACATTGAGCTGAAAGACTTGTTTGTGCATCTTTTTGTTACCATGCTCACGGGCGCCTCAAACTTGACGCCAGAGATCATCTTGTCCACAAGGTAGTGCATCCAGAAGATGTTGGTGCGCGGCGTGTGCTTGGACCAGTCGCCCTCGGTCTCGGTACGCATCATGCGGTAGATATCAAACTGGTAATCGCCCTTGCCGGTAAAGTAGGCCTCGTCCGTCATCTCGACGCAGAGCAGCTCGCCCTCTGTACACAAAGGAAGAAGAAAATGAAATTATAAGGGACGCCACAGAGAATTCTTCATACCGTGCTGGAGACGTGACAGGGTGTAGTCGATGATCGTGGCACAGACTCCACCCGTCTTCATCAAAACCATTCGACCGTTAACGGCATAGGTGAACTCGTCCACAGATGTAGGCTTGACAAGGATGTTGCCCCAGTGCAGGTCGCGGTGCTCAAACGAGTATTTCTAAAGTATTTCCATTCTTAACTGAAATCGCTCCTACGTCTTCGATACCTTCTCAACCACTGCAAGAGACAGGGCCACCTGGAAGAGAATGCTCTTGGCCGCGTAGAACGAAGGAAGCTTTGAGTGCTCCAGATCGGTGCCTCCGTTCTCGAGCACCAAGACGGCATACAATTGGTCCTTGTTGAAAAAGTCTGGGAGATAGTATTAAAAAAAAAAACACTCTGAAGGGATCGTTCAAGGCCCATGAAGAAAACACACCTGGTCGGTCGTTCTCGGACTTTTTCTGCTTGGCGTAGACGTCCCAGGCCTTGAGCAGTGCGCTGGGGTACTTGCCCTTGCAGATGCCGAATGCGTGGCCATAGATAAAGTTGGTGCGACGCATCGCATCGGGGGCGGTCTTGAACGGCACAGCGGCTTGACTCAAGATCTGTGTTATCCGCAGCTCTTGGTAGACTGCGCGAAAACGAAAATAAAAATATAAAAAAATTCTTTTTTAATATTCTGATGATTTTAAAATGCAAGTCGTACTGTCATCCATCGATGTCTGAGGGAAGCCGTTGACGAGGTGCGTGCCGTCAAACGGCAGGATTTTGATGGCAACAGACGCGTCATTGTACGTGGCTTTGAAGACCTCGGCAAACGTGCTCTCGCCCAGTTTCGAGGCGGTGAGCATGCACTTCTTGCCGAGGAAGTCGTCGATCGTCGTGAGCTCCTCCTGCTCGCACATCTTGAGCAGATCAGACATCTCAAGGGCTTTGCTCTCCTGCATAATGATTGGTGTCGATGGCTCGATGACCGTGCTGAGACGGTTGTTGCTGACGCTCGTCGAGATCTTGGGCACGCTGACGCCAGCCGGTGCCGGTAGCGAGGGCTGTGACGGCCCTGCCTCCTCCTCGAGCGAGTCCAGGCTCTCGATCCACGACAGGACCTTTTTCATGCTCGGATCCTTGTTGCCCTTGAGCAGCGACATGCGACGAGGGCGGTTGGGCGAGAGCAGATTGTTGATGCTGACGCGCCCACGGGGAGAGGACGGGGGGCTAGCCGCCTTCTCGCTCAGCGGCGTCGTTGCAGCCGGACCCAGTGCCACGGAATCGCTTCCATCAACCTCTCCTGTGGTGCTATTTTTATTATTATTATACATAAGTATATAAAACTTTAAATGTACTGGGTTTTTTTTTTGTCATACATTGTCAAATTATCGATGAGCGGAGACTCGGGCATCTCGACAAGGAGAGAATTCCTCTTGGTGGGGGGTGTCGGTAGCTGGATCATCGAGTATCGACGGATTTCGCTGAATTGCAGCAAGGTTACGAATAAGTATGTTTTCTTAACGTACGTCAAGGCATTCTTGACAGGGACTGGTGGGGGCTTGAGATCGCTCGTGCTGACGACAATCTTGGGCATGAGCGGTGGCAGCTCTGCGTCCCGCTCGGGTGAAAATGGAGGTGTGGGGACGTTGGGATCGACGTGAAGGATCTCTGAAAACGTGTAGAACTTTGACGTGCGCCTTTGCTGTTTCTCCTGCTTTGGCGGTTCAATAGGGCTAGCCTCGGCTGCTGCGAGAACGGGAGAGTCGACGATGGGCGACGAGGCAGGCGACTCAGAGGCGTGGTCGCGGTGCTTCCCGCGCTGTACTGATCGCTGGGTGACGGCGCCAGTGAGGATGTCGGCGTCAACCACCGCCAGGTTTCCTTTGGACGACACCGAGGCCGACTTTTTGCGGGTTTGCGTCGTAGCCCTGGTAGTACATTTCGAGAGCGGATCAATAATCCAAGTCTTCATCACGTGCCAAAGAATTACTTTTTCTTGCCCTTTCCGTTGGCCGTGGCGGCAGTCGTGGTGTTCTCCTTGTCCACGATGACTTGAGGGGCCGGAGCAGTCGCTTCTGATGCACAGCCTGCTGCGTCCTCGCTCAAGGGAGTGGTCGTCGGTGTTGCCGACGCGGCAGACTCTTCTGTGCCGGTCTTTGTCTGCATTTTTCGTTTGGGCTTAATCAAGCTGATAAGGCAGTGATGAGGGCGTACAGTATCATCGTCCTCAATCCAATCGGGCCGCACCGTCACTCGCGATGCCGTCTTGCGTCCGTACGTGACAACTGTTGGAAAAAAGATGGGGTTTATAAATAGCCTCATTCAAAAAAAAAAAAAACCTGTGCGTCCCACGCCACTGATGGTGTCCCAAAGACCCATGGTTGTAAGGCTGCCCAGTCGTCGCTTGCCTGCCTTGCTGCTGCTGTTGCTGCTGCTACCGCTGAGAGAAGTGCTTGAGGGGTCGCTGTTGCTAGTTGGCGGAGAAGTGCTGCTGGCGCTGCGCTCACGGCGGTGCCAGACCAAGCCAGAGGGAGTTCTAAGCATGGTCGAACACAGAAAGGAAAATGAGTAGTTGCGAGTTTGGGTCGTTAAGGGGGCATGAGAGGGCAGGAACACAGTAAACAGGACACGGCAGGAGCGCCAGACGTTTTATTCTATTGTTTCTCAAAAGGGGGCCGGTGGAAAAGGCCAACTAGGGCAAAAAAACCGCGAACCCAGAATGTCAACAGGCGAGCACCCTCTTGTTTATCTCCGAAAGGCTGCCATTCCTTTTCTGAACGAGCGACGACGGCCGAGGCAATGTGAAAGACGACGGTTACAAAAATTTCAAATCGGGCGCCGGGCCACGTGGTTTTATCC
>Ga0302227_10001328_pt1 | contig 18603 bp, 28 predicted proteins | sample II_Palsa_N1_1_FD_193525 | JGI IMG/M metagenome (GOLD analysis project Ga0302227, IMG submission 193525) | Peat permafrost microbial communities from Stordalen Mire near Abisko, Sweden - II_Palsa_N1_1 | ecosystem: Environmental > Terrestrial > Soil > Palsa > Peat permafrost | place: Sweden... | reverse complement strand
GAGCAGATTGGCGTCGTGCCCGATGCTCCACACGGTCGTGTGCGCCATCAGAGGCAGGGCGTCCGAGGAGGGCGAGGCCGAAGCCGTCCCGGCCGATCCTTTCCTCAACATTCTCCTCGGTGGGGGGTTACACTTTGGAAAAGATGGATGCCAGCCATCTGCAGGTACGTATGCGATAAGACGTAAATAACCGCAGTACGTGACCGCCCTCTCTTACCAGGTCAGCCAGGCGTTCGTGCAGGGCGCGGCCAAGTACTTTGAGCGCAACGGCGGCGAGATGAGCGACGACGCCGAGTCGGCGTTTGTCGATTTGACGGACTTGTTTGCCCGCGGATCGGCGGAGACCAGCAACAGCAACAGCAACAGCAACAACAACGACAGCAACAACAACAGCCCAGCGGTCAGGCTGATCGCAAAGTGGCTGCAGGAGAACGAGGCGACGGTGACGAGCGCGATCGAGAAGCACGCGCCAGAGACGTGCCTGGCGTTTCTCGTGCTCGAGCTCATCTCGTACTTGACGTTCCAAGAGGCGCTGTATTCACGGTCGAGCAGGCACGTGCAGCAGCCACCACCACAGCAGCAGGAGCAGCAGCAAACACCTGCACCAAGAGGCGTGCGTGGGTCCGTGTCATTGTCTGCCCCCTTGCCACCGCTGCCTACGACGCAACAACCACAGCAGCCACCACAGCAGCCACCACGGGCCAAGGCGCTCGAGGCCGAGTTCAACCAGTTGGAAGCGTCGCTCAATACGTCACTCGAAAAAACCAAGAGCAGGTTCACCCTGAGCAGGTAGCACTTTTGCTGTTGCCGTTTTCCTTTTGTTAATGCAGCGTTAGACGACAAACCTCGACGGCATCTACAGCGGCAGGGCCAGCAGCGGCATCGGCAAGCACGCCTGGTTCAAATGCAGCCCAGGTCGTGAAGAACCAGCTTGTTGCAAGGACTCAGGCCATGTCGGCATACATCTCGTCCAAAATCGGATCGGCTCCGTCCTCGTCGTCCGCCGAACAGCAGCAGCAGCAGCAGCAGCAACCACCGCCGCCTGTACCATCACACTTTGTCGGGGGAGACTCGGACGAGGAGTGCGACGACGACGGCAATCCTAATGACGATGGCGAGGAGATGTCGTGCTTTCTCGTCGCCAAGTTCTTCACATCAAGGGCAAACAATGCCCCGGTCGAGCCCGTGGCTGTCCCTGTGGACTTGTCCAACATTCCTCAAACCATCGGCTGGAACAACCTCGCAGCGATTCCCAACCTGAATGTAGGGCGAAATTACTGTTTTTTGGCTAAGCATTTTTTTTTTCCATCCCTGTAGATCAACAAGAGACAGCAAAGTCAAGTGCTCACGGTCGTGCCGGAATCCGACCAGGCCGTCAGCATCCCTGTCGGCTTTACAGCTCCGCTCGTCAAGTATCATCAATTTACTTTTTTTTTTGGGTATGATCTAATTGTGTTTTCCTCACTTTGCAGCGTCAATGTGCACTTTAAGACGCGAGCCAACACGATGGAGCCGTCCGAAGCGCTCGAACAACCGTCAGGGACGGCGGCCGCCACAGGAGCCGTCCCTCCGCATGTCCAGACGTTGAGCCGATTGTCACCGTCACCGCCGGTCGGTGTCTACCCGATCGGGTCTCGCCAGTTTGTCCCCGGTGCCAACATTGACACGCTCGCCCTCACCAGCAAGCCTCGAAGCAAGTCCATCCAGGACGCCAACTGAAGGACCTCCTCCCTCGATTTATTATTTTTTTTTTTCGAGTGTATTTTTGTCCGCCGCAAAAAAGGAGGACACACCACAAAGCCCGTTTTTCACGCCGTGCCTGTGTGTTTGTGTCGAACTGTAATTGCGTCGTGCGTTTCCCTGTGCTTGCGAACGGGCAGACCAGTGACTTTGAGCCGACTGCTCTCTCGTGCGGAGGTTGATTCAACTGTCTGTTTGACAGCGGTGACGCAGTAGTTACTCGGAAGTCCGCCTGCGTACGCACACGAATAGGACTCCTATGCCATACTCGAAGATCAGGCTGGGGCCGTACGCCCTGGGCGAGACGCTCGGTGTGGGCGCATTCGGCAAGGTGAAAGGTATGAACGCCACAGTGTTTGTCTGTGCCTCAATGCCTCTTCGCGTACGTCGGTTAGTGGCCACACATGAGCTCACGGGCGTCAAGGTCGGCGTCAAGATTCTCAACCGCAAGAAGATCGCGTCGCTCGACATGGTCCAAAAGATACGGCGCGAGATCCAGTACCTCAAGTTTCTGCAGCACCCGCACATTATCAAGCTGTACGTGGCCGAAAAACCAAACGGACGCTGATTGCACCCCTTAGGTACGAGGTCATTAGCACGCCCACAGACATCTTCATGATCATGGAGTACGTCTCGGGGGGCGAGTTGTTTGACCACATCGTCAAGAACGGGCGGACAACCGAGGAGGAGGCACGGCGGTTCTTCCAGCAGATCATCTGCGCCGTCGAGTACTGCCACCAGCACAACGTCGTCCATCGCGACCTCAAGCCCGAGAACGTCCTGCTGGACACGCACGGCAACGTGAAAATCGCAGACTTTGGGCTGTCCAACGTCATGACCGATGGCGACTTTCTCAGGACGAGCTGCGGCTCGCCCAACTATGCCGCGCCCGAGGTCGTCTCCGGCAAGTACGTGTTGTTTTTTCTCCCCATTCACTGGTGTTTGTTGAATGCCTGCGTATTAGACTGTACGCCGGAACAGAGGTCGACGTGTGGTCGTGCGGTGTTATCCTCTACACACTGCTCTGTGGGCGGCTGCCATTCGACGACGAGCACATCCCCACATTGTTTAAGCGCATCAAGGGTGGCATCTTTACGATCCCGCCGTTCCTGTCGTCTGCCACACGCGACCTCCTGCTCTCAATGCTAGTCGTCGATCCCCTCAAACGCATCACCATCCCAGAGATAAGGCAAAACCCGTGGTTCAACACAAACTTGCCCGACTACCTCAAACCGCTCCTGCACGAAACGAGCGTCATTTTGTCGCAGCAATTTGACGACGAACTGGTCGACGATTTGGCCGTGGTACTTTATTTGAATTTGTTGAACTTGCCTCCAATCCACTGACTTTTGCCAAACTAGAAACTGGACGCCGACAAGGATCACATTATCAACAGCCTCAACGAGCACGAGCCGAGCGACATAAAGGTGTCGTACCAGCTTATGCTCGACCAGAAGCGAACAATGGAACTCGACGCCAAACTGTCGGACGCTGACCGCGCGAGCATCGGTGGAGGCAGCATCGGCGGTTTGAGTGCCAGTGGCGAAGACGGGGAGGGTGTCATCAACGGCTACTATACTCGCGTACGGTTCCTTCGTTTTGTTTTGTTTTCTTTCTACTTTTTTTAATGTTTATTGCAGAGTGTCAATATCCCCGTGGGAACAAGGACATTGAGCAGCCAGTCCGGCGATCCCGGCGAGAGCAGTGTGAGCGACATGGAGATCGAAGAGGCCGGTGTGCACGCCGAGGACCTCGTTTCTCCGTCGTCCATCGCCATGCTCACGACGTCGATTCGTGGCGGTCTCACCTTTGGCGACGATCAAATCGTCCAAGGTACGAACGAGCGCTTTATTGTATTCAATTTTTTAACGAGGCCTTTTTTTTAAATAAATAAAAAAATGCAGAAAAAAGGAAAAAGAAACGGTCCAAGTGGCACCTGGGCATCCGGTCGCGCAGCCGGCCACACGACATCATGTCAGAGATCTTTAATGCCATGAAGTCGCTCAACATGGACTGGAAGCTGGTGGACTCGTCGCAGTTTAGCGCGGTCGGGCGGTACAGGCACCCCTCGGGCCGCATCGTCCTCGTCGCACTCCAACTCTACAAGGTCGACGACCGCAACTACCTCCTCGACTTTAAGAGCGTGCCGTCGCCCTCGGGCAACTTCTCTGTGTTTGATTTCTTCAGCGTGTGCGCCAAGCTGATTACCGAGCTGGCGATCTCTTAAACTTGTATTTTTCTGGCAAAATCTCCATTTTCCTCGAGTAAGCCGCCCAGTCATGTCGCTCTTCGCGTCACTGCGTCGCGGCACGAAAGCCAACGCTGCCCTGCCCAGCACGAGCGGCAGCGCGAGCGCCAACCTTGCGGCGGGCAGCTTGTCGTCCGCCTCTGTGGGCAGCAGGCCGACCGTGGCGATCCCCGATCCGTCGACACTGCACTTTAGCCAGGCCGTGAAACCAGACGTGTTCAAGCTCGTGCAGGTGACGTTTGAAAGGGTCACTGGCCCGTCCCCCCCCTGATGAAAGCTAACCGAACAGCTGTGACTGACTGGCTGTAGACGGCATGGGACGGCTTTGCGTGCCCGCCACACGTCGTCGCGTTCGATCCCGTGCAGAGCCTGCTCGCGGTCGGCAACGCCCATGGGCTCGTGCGTGTGTACGGCCAGACGGACCTGGAGGTGGGCGTGCCCAGCACGGGCGCAGTCACAAAGTTTGACGTCGAGCGGCCGCTGCAGCTGCCCGGCCACTTTTGCGTCCAGCAAATGGTCTTTGACACGAACCAGGTAAAAAACAAATGGCGGGGTTGGTGGTTGTGCGCTCAATTTGGCCGTGAAGGGACGACTCGTGTGCGTGGACGACCGCAGCAAGATCATCGTGTTTGACCTGTCCACGGGCCGTCTGCACGCCACCGCGAGTGCGGCAGACACCCTCCAGGACAGCAAGTCTGCGTACGTGTCGCCGTTTGCTGCATCGCTTTTTGTTTGTTTTTCAAACGCGGTCGTTTTTTTTACAGGATCACCTCGATCCAAATGGTGCCTGGTTCCAGCTGGCTGGTTTTTGGTGCGACCGATGGTGTCGTGAGGCTGTTCAACGTGGCTCGTGCAGCGCTGTCGCCCTACACGATCCCCTGCCCGCTCCCCGCCGAGTCGACGCCGCCAAAGCACTGTTTTGTAATGAGCGTCCTGTCCAACCCGGACGATCCAAACTCGGTGCTGATCGGCTACCGCTCGGGCGACATCTTTTTGTGGGACATGAAGCAGCGCAAGCACGTTCGAAGGTTCACGGCACCCGCCTCGGGCAGTCGATCGGTGAACGAACACCACCCCCTTCTTACTGCTGTCACGTGGAACCCGACCGGAAGCTACTTTGCCTCGGCCTACCAGAACGGATTGGTATTGTATTGGGCTGTTTTTTTTTTTTCCCTCTAAGCAGTTGCAATAAAAGATCGCCTTCTGGGAACCATCCAACGCTGCCCCGCTCGCAATTCGCTTTGTAAACACAGAAGATGGTAGCTCAAACGCGGAAAAGCACTCGCCCATCACAAAGCTGCGCTGGGCGACGTTCACACCCGTGTCGACCGGCAACACTTCAACCCCTGGTGACTCAACACTTTACATTGCCGGTGGTGGTGTGCACGGGACAGCAGAGGGGAAGATGCTCATCATGACGGTGGGCGCTGCGCCGTTCCCGATCCGCTCGTGCGTGACACTCGGCGTCGAGAGCATCATTGCCGACTTTGAGATGATTTCCTTGCAGCCCTGGATGAACGGTATTGAAACAAAGGAGCAAGTGTGCGTTCATCTGAACTTTGCAAACAGGGTGTCACGATCCAATTGGTCTCGTCGTCTTGCCAGAAGACAGCCACTTGCTGTGCTATGACCTGCAACAGCCATCGTAAGAAGAAAGTAAAAACTCATCTTTCTCATCGTTTATCATAGGATAACGGCGCCACTGCGCGTCCCGTTCTCACTGCGCCTGAACGCATCGCCGACCTTGTGCATAAAGTACTTTACGCTGGTGGATCAACAACTGGTCGACAAGCTTGGTTCGTGGCAATCCTATGTCCTCTTTGCTGCCAAATCATGGCCGCTTCGAGGCGGTAATGGCCCCATCCTGAGCGACATCGATTCAAACCATATCGTCGTCACGGCACACGAGGATGGCCACGTCCGTTTCTGGGACGCCTCTCGCTGTACGCCGTTTTTTATTTTATTTTTTTAGCTGCGTGGTGAAAGTAATATTGTATTTCTCAGCGCTCGTCCGCTTGCTCTGCGACATGGACGCGCTAAAGTTTACGGACCCCAAGCTGGCTCAATCGTGCGTCCTTGTGTAAAGTCTTGTTCACTAAACAAATACTAATGTTACCCAGGGCGGAGGCGAAATCACCAATGTCTACAGACAGCAACCTCGATGAGGCAGCCGCCATCTTGGCCATCACCCACCTTGAATTCGATCCTGTGGCCCAAGTGGTACTGGAACGTTCATTAAAACTTCTAACGCCCTTTGCAGTTGGTTCTGGGATGGTCCGATGGTGAAGTTATGATGTTCCCGCTCGTGAGCAAGGCCGATCGGCGGCACCGGAAAACTGACTCAATCGACATTGACGACGGAGCCCTGCCCGCAAAAAACAACAATGTGCAGCACGAACAAAAAAACGAGAGCATCAAGGCGTACGAGCCAGGACCAGAGGCCAATGGGCTCGTCCTCACCCTGCATTCGTACTCGCACAAGGGCAAGATCACCGCGACGGCCTTCTGCCACCCTTGGCAGCTGTACGTGCAAAATACCTGACCCCATCTTAGTTTTCTTTGTTCTGGCCATCTAGCCTCGCCTGCGGCGACAGCAAAGGGTTGCTAACGGTCGTCGACATCGAGGATTCAGACATCTGCTTTACCAAGGTCTTTTCGTCCACGGGATCGTCGGCCTTGTCCAAGGCAGAACGTCAGGCCATCACAAGCCTGTCGTTTTCGCACTCATATGCTAGCGACGATGGTACCCCTTTATTTGTTCTTTTTTTTTTTTTTAATAAACAAAGGAAAAAAAAAAAATAGACGACCAGCTGTACCCGATGCTCGTCGTGGGGTTACAGAATGCCCAGGTCATCTTTTTCAAGATTGTGCGCACTGCCAACTTGACTTATGATTTCGTCAGAGGTGTGTTCTGTTCTTCTGTCCTGCTCCTGCTCTCTGACTCGTTTTTACAGTCTCAAGCATCCAGCCAAGAGAAACGGGCCTGCCATTGAAAATATCGATCTTGACCGACCTTGGCGACCACGTCCGCCCCAAGGCCATCCACTGGCCTCCTCCGATGGACAACCCTGACGCACCCGATCCCTCGGTTGCATCCACATCAGGGTCGAAAAAGGCAGCCGTGGTCCCGACACACGCACCGCACTTTATCGTCATGGCACTGGAGAGTCAGATCCGAGTCCACACCAACGTTGGCTCCGACTCGCGCTTTTCCAAGGTCAGCCTCGACGATAGCTTTTTCGTCAACGTGTTTATTCTGGATCAGCTCCCTGAAGGTCGTCCGCCTCCTGTGTTTTTTTTTCTTTTTGTAACTAAATCCTATCAAAAAAAAAAACAGGCGGACTGTGTTTGGTCTGCATTACTGCGGATGCGAGGATCATAATCTACTCTCTCCCGGAGCTCTCGTTCATCAAGTCGCTGGACTTGTTTTCCACAGGCAGCGACGAGGACCACCTCACGATCAGCGCACTCAAGCAGATCTGCATCACACCAGAGGGACGCATGCTCCTGATCACAGAGTTTGCTCGGTGCGCTGGTTTGCAGCGCTGTCTTCTTGTGGACCGTGGCACGGATGACCCGTACGTTTGCACCAAAATTGAAAACTGACCCCTCTGGACAGAGCCCTCAAGTACAAGGACTTTGGCATTGTCCATGTGCCTGACGTCCCGTACCCGCTCAAGCCTGCGCCGACCGGTCTCATGAAGCAGTTCCTAGGCAAGCTCATCTCGTCGCCAGATCCCACGCAGACGTTTGCTCTCTGTACGCTGTGCGCCAAAAAAATAATAAATGTAACTCTTTTTTTTTTTCTTTTCTAGGGGAACCTCAGCAACCGGCGGTAGCCGCACCATCGACTGCATCGCCTCCTGTACAACGAAAAGCGTCTTCCAATGCCGTGGCCACTACATCGGCCGATCGGGATGAACTGCTCGCGGGAGGGACTGCGCCAAAAGTGCCTGAAAAGGACGACAAGATTGCCCGCAAGAGAACGCAGGATGCGGACTCTGCCGCCAGTGCCGCCAATCGCGCGATGCAAGGCCTGGCGGAGCGAGGCGAGAAACTCAACAAGGCGAGCGAGCGAACGGCAGACATGGCCAACGAGGCACAACAGTTTTACGAGACCGCTAGGCGATTGCGTGAGAAGAACGAAAAGGCCTCCAAGAGTTGGTTCCCATTCTGATAAGCAGAAGTAACGGAAAAAAGTATTTTGTTGGATTTATGAAAAATAAACAAAAAACAATAAAAGCAATCGCAAAATAAAAGGTGTTGATCAAAAAGGAAAAGAAAAAACGAGTTTTCTTCCCTCGTTCGCGCCCGCGGTTTAGAAATGCAATCTTTTTTTTTAAAAAAAAAAATTGTTGGAGCGTCCTATGACGCTGGACGGTCGACATCGTCCGATGCTGAGACATGATTGGGTCCATGGTGGTGCTGCGGGGGAGCCAGATCAGCGGGAATGGGCTGTCGCGACGGCTGGAGCTGGCCCACGAGGCCACGCACCGTCTTGAAGGCTTGGCTGAAGCGCCCGTTGCTGTTGTTACCGCTGGTAGCACTGGGGCCGATCGTGGCACGGCCCGCGTTTGGACTCCCGTTGCCGATCGGAACGTGAGCCTGGTCGTCGATTGGCGGCGACCCGGCCGACACGATCGTCGGCACAGGCTGGCTTGGTCCGTGCATGGGCATGCAGAACGACATGTGGATGCGCCAGTGCAGCTTCTGGCATTGGCGCGAGCAGTACTGCTGGACTTGGCACTGCGAGCAGCGGCACGACACGGGCAGACCGCAGATGCACGTCTTTGATTGGGCCATCGCAGCCTGCAGGCGTTCTTGGGGTTGAAGACTAGGATAATGTGCCATCAGTGAAAATATACAAGTAAACAAAAAAAGTGGCTACTTGAAAAGCCCGAGAAGCGTCTCCTCTTCGTCGTCGTTGTCAATGTCTTCGTTCTCGTCCGGATGAACGAGCACCTTTTCGCATTTCATTTAGCATGACAGCAAAAAATGAAAAAAACATGTATGTACCGCGAGTATCTTGGCCCAGCTGGTCCGCTCATTCTCGCTAGCAAACGTGATCTCGTAAGTGAACGTGTTGGACTTGATCTTAATGGGATGGAGGGCGGCAGAGGTCCCTTTGAGGGTCATGTGCTTGTCGTCGACGAGGGAGGCGGACGGCGTGACGCGGATGAGGTTGCGCGGGTGGAAAAGGTCGATCTCCTTGTTGGTGTTGTAGAACGCTAGGTTCCTCTGCGACAAGACGGCAATCCGGTCGGCTTTGGCCTTGAGGTACACACCAAGCAGGCTCACGCGGAACTGCACACGAGCGAGCAGAAAGTTGTTCTCCTTTTCGCGTTGGCTCTGCAGGACACTGATTGCCAGCGTCGCCTCCTCCAGCGTCATGTTGCGGCGCGCACCGGCGACCTTGTACTTGCGTAACCGCTCGAGTTCCGCTTGCGCCTCCTTTTCAAACTGCTGTTGGAGCTCTGCAACGAGTTTAAAAAATAAAAATAAAATATTAGGGAAAAGAGACACTTTGCTTGTTTTTCCAAATTACCGCGAGCCATTTGCTCGTCCTCGTCGAGCTTGGTCTGCTGGGCAGCATAGTCTTGCTTCTTGTCGAGCTCCATCATGATGCTCGCGTCGTACTCGGACAAGCCACCGTTCTCAGCGTCGTCGGAAAATGCGGGTGGCGCTGCTGCCGTCGCGGTATCGGTAAACGTTGGTCGCACGTACTCGCCTGAACAGAAACGAGATGAGGAGGTTCAGCCATGCTTTTAAGAAAAAGCGCAAACCTTCGCGCGTGAGCCGACGGATCACATACTCTTGGAACTTGGCCTTGGCCTTGGCCGATGGGCACGTCTGTGGTACAGACAAATTTATCTTGCTACAAGTCGTCGTTTTCCGTTACCTGGTAGAAAAGGACAGACGGCTGGTAGCGTCCCTTGCGGCACTTGTTGACGAGATCGGAAAAGTAGGGGCCGACGTGGCGCACGGTTGTGTCGTCGTACATCATCCACGCGTTCTCAACCTCACTAAAGAAAAAGGCCACATAGTGCAAGCCATAGTAGGCGATCATGCCCTGCAGCAGAAGCGACTTTTTGGCACGAGCAAGCGTTCCGGGGTCGCTCTGCTGTCTTTGGAGAGTCTACAACGAAAATAATTTTTTTTAAATCTTGTAACTACATGATGTTTACCTGGCTCTTTTTGACATTCGAGGTCTCAAAAACGTCGCCGAGGCTGATGACGGGCGCCAGGGCCAGCATAAAGTTGTCGAGGTCCTCGGCCGAAAGGGACGTCGTGTGCCAGTTGATGCCGATGGAAAACACCGAGGGGTAGTTGAGGAGCATGGGCCTCGAGCTTGTGCACGTCTCCTTGCAGTAGGATGCTTTTTCGGGGCAGATCTTGGTCTCGTTTGTGAGCACGAGCCCCAACAGTTGGCCTGGAGTACTCTTTGTTTGCTTCTTCGACTTGGCATTTTCTTAAAAAGGGATACCAAAATCAACAATGTCATAGTTGAGCGACTGAGGCGTCTCGGGGGTCATGGTCGCGGTATCGCCCGAGGAGGGACTCTGGAGGTTGAGCGTGAAACCACTGATTGACTCGAGTTGTCTGACAGAGGGATATTCAATTAAAATAATGTATTATTTTCGGCCATGGCGCGTACCTCAGGGTGATGCGAGACTGCACTTGGAGGTCGTTCTGCAAGAGCATCGACGCAGGGACGTACTGGATAAACTTGTCAAACTTGATCGGTTGGCTCTTTGCGCCGCATCCACAGGTGAACTGTCCAACCAGAACGCTTTACTAAATTCGTTCGCACATCGCCTCGGCTATACCTGCTCCTGGACAGACATGGCCATGACCTCGTGCACGAGGCATGCGGGCTGGCACACGTTGCTCGCCTCCTTTGTTGCGTTTATCGTGCCAGACTTTTTCGGGGGCTGGGTCGCGTTCAGCATGCTCATTCGTCTAGTGACCATCGCTGATGCCTGTGCGCCCTTCTCGCCCTCGTGCAAGCTGCGGAGGACCTGTTGTTTACGTTGGTTTTTTTAGAATTGTGGCACATCCAAAAACAATAATATAAGGGATGACGGGGGGGGAAACCACGTACCTCTTCGTAGCACTCGACCGCGTCGTCCATCTGGTTGAGTTGGAAAAAACGCCCGTCCTTGTCCTCCTCGCTGAGTGCGATACGCAGCGGGTGGCACTCGACGACGGTGTTCGGGTCCTCCGACTCGAACGCCTTGAACACGTCGGCCAACGCTGCAACGACGTTGCCCGCACGCGACTAGTGTGGCAGCAGTCGTTCAGTTCAGTTGCTTTTAGTTGGAGCAAAACAGCGTCACCTTGGCAGCCTCGCCGTTGGTCGTGGCAGCCCCGTTGGCGCCCTGATGATTGTGTTGGCCGGGCGTGCTGTTGCCGTGGCCGTGTCGCTCGTTGAACTGATCGCGGAACTGCTTGAGATGCCAGAGGATCTGGACGACGCAGTTGATGAAGCAGTGGTTATCGCCGGGCCGGTTGACCATGCCCTTGTGCTGCTGCTGCTGCTGCTGGTGCGAGGCCAGCAAGAGCGACACGAGACGCAAACCGTCCGACGAGTTCGTCGTTCCAGGCGACACAACCGACGCCGAAACAGCGCTCAGCGGCGGTGGCGAGGGACCCAGCGGCGTCGACGCTCCTGCGGCCTCGGTCGCCATTTCTTGTTCGGCCGTGGAGGTCAGGGTTGGTGGGGGGGCGGGGTCCAAGAGCTAAAAACACAAATAGACGCGCCCACGTATCACGTCCACTCGATGTGAACTTGGTACTTTACGTATTGCGTATGGCGCACCTTCCCCTCGCCCCGGCGTACAGGCCGCAGGTCCTGTGCGTGGCCCTGGTCGGGAAGAATGTAAGACGCCCGGCCCCGGTGTGCTTGTATTCTAACGGAGCAAGCAACGATGCAGGACAATCCGCTGTATGTGCGCACGTTCAGCCAGCTGCAAGCACAACAACAGGCATCACAGCAGCAGGACCTGCGGTTCATGTACATGGTGCACACGAGTCTGGATATTGTCGAGGAGCGAGGTACGTGTGTTTTGTGCGTTCTTGGCTGCGTAAGTGACTGGCTGCTTGTCCAAGTCGCATCGGGGTCTAAAGCGAGCGAAATGTACCTGGGTCTGCTGTACACGATCGAGGACATCCGCATGTAAGCACAAAGGACAACGGCTGGACTAACTGCCGGACGATAGATACGGCTACATGACCAACACCAAGATCAAGTTTATCGTCATCATCCAGGGAGGGCAGACCAACGAGGGCCCGCTCAAGGAGAGCGAGTTGCGGCTGCTGTTCAACCGCCTGCACACCGAGTACACCAATCTGATCTACAACCCGTTCTACGATGTCAGTGCCACCAAGGTCGTCTCGCCTCTGTTTGATAGCTCGGTCGAGTCGTTGGTGATCAACTCTGGATTGTAACGACATGATTATTTTGTTTCTATTTTATTTCTTTTGTGGGAAGGGGGGGGACGGCCCAGGACGCCTTTTCTTCCGACGTCCTGGGGCACTCGAGAAATTAAAATTTCAAACTTTTTGGCCCTCCCGAGGGAGAAACCAGGGAGACGCGAACAGAGATCGCAGATTTTCATGAGGTGTCTATAAAGTCGGTTGCTCCATTGTGGGACCGCCCCGTTCGATTTTTTTTTTTTTCAGTCTGGCCGAGCGCAAAATGTCGTCGTTGACTGCTCAGGGCATCAAGCTCGTCGTGTTTGACATGGCCGGCACCGTGGTCGACGAGGGCGGTGTCGTGTACGTGACGCTCAAGAAGGCGCTGCGCGATGGCGGCCTGTCGTTCACCGAGGAGCAGTTTGACAAGTTCCATGGCGCCAACAAAAAGGAGGCGATCGCGTAACCCCCACGACAGAGCTGGCGATTTCGGTTGTCTCATGCGCGATTACACCTAGGCACTTTGTCAATCTGGCACAGCTGCCCAACGCCGACGAGGTCACGGAGTTAATCTTTAAAAACTTTACCACCGCAATCGAGGAGGCCTACTTTGGCCCCACTTCCACCGTCAAGCCCATCCCCGGCGTGATCAAGTTCTTCGAGGAGGTATGTCCCGTCCGTCCCCCCTTTCAGTTGACAGACTAAGCGTCCGTCCGTCCGTCCGTCCGTCGGCTTTGTATTTTAGCTCAATGCCGCGGGCATCAAGGTCGCCCTCGACACAGGATACCCACGATCGATCGCCGGCCATCTCATCACCACCCTGGGCTTTACCGACTACATCCACGCCTCCACTGTGGCCGAGGAGGTTGGCTTTGGTGCGTTGTGCACGCTCTTGCTCGCGTTTTAAATTGATTTTCTTACGATTATAGGGCGCCCGTACCCCTACATGATCCACGACATCATGCGCAAACTCCAGATCCAGGACGTGCGATCGGTGGCCAAGGTCGGCGACACGGCCCTCGACATGCAGGAGGGCAAGAACGCCGGCTGCGTCGCCGTCTATGGCGTGCTCACGGGAGCCGACAATGCCGAGACCCTTCACAAGAACGGTGCCTCTGCCGTCGTCAACACGGTCACCGACATCCCTATTTGAGATCGCACATCAGCACATGCATTTTGATAGACGGAGAGAAAAAAAAAAAAACATTATCATATTTCTACAGAGGCAAGGCAGGAAGAAAGGGAAGTGAGGGACAGCAAGGGGGGGAAAAACATCTTCCTTTCTTTGAGGAGAACAAAAAAAATCAATAGTTCTTCTTGTCCTCGAATTGCCCGACGACGAGACGAAGAAGCATGGCCTTGGCATAGGACGAGTGGATGTGGTCATTTGTGCTCTCGCCGTGGAAAATGGCAGAGACGTCCTCGCCTGCCCTCTTGAGGATGGTGTCACGGCCACCGGGGTGGATGTCGACAAAGCTGGTCACGTCGTACACTTTTCCATCAATGACGAGGAGAGCCTGTAGTGCGATTTCATGCATGTTTTTAATCAGAAAACAAAGAAAATAATGGTCTACCTCGCCCTTGTCGAGCGCCACCTGGATGTCGCGTTCGGTGTAGACCTTCATGTGCTGTGTCTTGTCAAGCTTGGAGCCAAAATCGAGCGAATTGCGCCACTCGGCGAGGCGGGCTTGCTTCATCTGGATGGTGGCCTTCTGGACTTCGTTCTGGGGGATCCAGCGGAGGTCGTAGGCGAGGCCGAGGTGGTAGAGCAGCTCGATGGTCCACTTGGTGGGATCGTACTGGTACCAGTGGATGCCGTTGCGGTAGTCCTGGGGGAACTCGTGGTGGTAGTTGTGGTAGCCCTCGCCGAGGGTGAGGAGCGCGGTGATCCACGAGTCGAACGCGGTGTGCAGGTCCGAGTAGGCCTGGTCACCGAGGTAATGGGCCAGCGAGTTGACAAAGAAGGTGGCGTGGTGGACAAAGACAATGCGGCACAGCGAGGCGTAGAAATACCCGCCGCGCCAGTCTCCCCAACCGAGACCAGCGATGAGCGTGGGCAAGATGATGCTGGTGAACACGGCAATAAGTCCATAGTTGCGGTGCTGCCACACAATCGTCCAGTCGGCGTTCAGGTCGTCAATGTTGGCACGCCCGACCTCCTTGGGGTCTTGCTTCCAGCACATCCATCCAAAGTGGGCGTACCAGAAGCCGCGGCGCACATTGTAGGGGTCCTAGGGTGTAATTAAAAATTATATTTTTGTGGGCGTGAGAAAATTGCAACAGTGTTGTTGTTGCTGGCTGGATACGCACGCACCTTGGTTGTGTCGGTAAACTTGTGGTGAGCACGGTGGTTGCGGCACCACCAGCGGGCAGAGCCCTGGAAGGCGGCGGCGCCAAACATGAGGACCATGAAGCGGACCGGGGCGACGGCGTTCCAGCCTTTGTGTGACCAAAGACGGTGGTAGCCTGGAAGTGGTGCGTGACGCAGGCCGAGGAATGAGCGAATAAAAAAAAGAACGTGGAAAGGTGGTGTTGTTTACCGCCAGTGATGCCAAAACCAGTGAGGAAGTAGAAAATGGCAGCAAGAACGAGGGTCTTGGTCTGCAGCTCGGTCGTGAGAGCGCCGTAGAGGGCTGCAATGGGCATGCCCGCAATGATGACCAGGTTGACCCTACAAAGCAAGCGGTCAGCCTCTGTTGTTTGATATATTCTGTTTGCAGGACAGAAGGGAAGAGGGGTGGGGAGGGCGATTCCTTACCAGTTCAATTGGGGCTTCATTGCATTGGGGTCGACCACAAGGCGCTTGAAGCCTTGTCCTTTAATTAGGTTTTCCCCACGAAATAAAAAGTAGAGCCAGGTGAGGCTTTGTATCAATGCAAAACTAGCTTACCGGGGATGTAGGTAACGTCGCCCCTGACCGCGGGGGCCTCTGCCGCCACGACAGGTTCAGAACCGCTCGGCATACTTTTGCGTTGGGGTTGAACGTGAAAGTGCAGTAATGCGGGAGGAGTTTTTTTGCCAGGACCCACGTGCTTTATATCTTTTTTTTTTCCCAATGAAAAAAATTCCTGCGCTCTTTCTGTTTCTCTTGTTAGTCATCCTCGTCCTCGTCCTCGTCGTTCTCGGCGACGAGGGTGGCGATGGTCTGGTCGGCCGTGTTGTCTTGGTGCCAGCGCTTGGACAGGAAGAACCCGCCAAAGTCACTGTCGTAGCCGTACTCGTCGACGCCTGTCACAGGCAGGTTGGGCGGGATGTGGGCCTCGCAGCTGCGCGTGGTGTAGACCATTTGGACATTTGGCAGGGCCTTGACAAAAAGAAATTCTTTTTGTTAAAAACGATCGCATCGATTGACAAAAACAAACGCACCTGCCAGACGGCGGGGTTTGGGGCGGTGCCGTGCACAAAGATGGCGTCGACCTGGGAGATGGCCGAGAGGAGTTCGGGGGACATGCAGCTGGGGTCGTCGTTCTCGTAGAAAAAGTGGATCTGGTGGACGAGGACGGAGGGGCCGAAACGGGGCTTTGTGGCGGTGAATATGTCGTAGCCGGCCGTGACCGTGCGCTGGTTGAGTCGCCAGTCGCACTCGCGCATGACATGCTCAAACTGGGAGATGAAGCGGTCGCGAGTGGCAAACTCGCCCAGCTTGCCCGACTCGACCAAGATAAACTCGCTCGTCTTGCGAAACTCGTCCAGAATGTGCCCGTCCGTCCCGCAGTTAAAGTAGGCGATGCAGCGGTGCTGCGGGTGGTGGCCCGTGCCCACGATGAGGTCCGACGGGTCCGCATCGTCCACCGAGACGTCGATACGTCGCTCCTTTTTAGCGCCACCACCGCTTTTCCGTCTGTTGCTGTTGCTGCTGCTACTCCTGCTACCGTTACCGTCCATCATATGCTGCTGCTGCTGCTGCTGCTGTGGCGAACCCGAACCCACGGCCGCTGCGTCTGCTCCTATTCCCGCTGCTGCTGCTGCTGCAGGTGTTGTCTGTGCTGCAGGTGTTGTCTGTGCTGAGGTGGCCGTTGCGTAGGATGGCAAGGCCGCAGGGATGTTGCGGCGCCGTGGCAGTTCGTCGCCGCTGCTGCTGTTGTTGTCGTCGTCGTCCGTAAAGTCGTCGTCGTCCTCGTCGCTGCCGCGGTGCACGGGAGGGCCGCGTTTGCGGGCCGGTGCGGCGTCCATGTCAACAGTCGCTCGGCTCGGGAAAAGAAGAGCGAAATTTCAGTGTTTTTTTTTTTTTTTTTTGAATCGTCAGCTTTGATGTCTGTAAACTTGGTACGCACCGATTGCGCACTCTTCCTCCTCCCCAACTTGACAGTCGCACGCCGCAGATACACGTCAAGGCCAGCTACAAGAATGAGCTACGACGGCTGCACTTTGCGTCCAACACGTCGCTCATGGGCTTTGTGGTACCCTGTGTGCGTTGATTACCGTGCTCTGAAAAGAACGAGCAACCCATCCTAGGACATGCTCCAGCACGAGTACGGCGTGCCGGTGGTCGTGGCATACAAGGGCGAGGGCAGCGAGGACCTGCTCACGATCACCACCGAGGTCGACTACAGGCGGTTTATCCTGTACAGCGAGCGGCAGCAGCTCGTGCGCCTGATCGTGACCGAGGCAACGCCAGAAAACCTGGCCTACGTCCCGGCTGCCCACGTGCCCATGGCGCCAAGGGGCCTCGGCAAGAACGTGCTCGATCTCAAGATCTCGCTTGGTGGAGGCAGTGCTGCTGAGCCGCACGCAAGGCAGCATCAGCCCCTGCGGCTACCGATTGCGATGCCCGCTCCGATCCACCACCCACCCACTCAGGCTCCCAAGCAGCCCCTCCTCCCTCCGCCTCCCCCGCCGGCCGTGAGGATGGAGCAGTTTACCGGCGGACTCACCGAGCTGGATGTAAAACTACTCGATATCGTCGGCAATGGCGCGTTCGGCGTCGTGCACAGGGCCCTGCGCTGCCGCGACGGGCTCGACATGGCCGTGAAGACGATGCTCGTGGACGTCAAGCCAGAGGGGCAGAAGCAGATCCTGATCGAGCTGCACGTGCTGCACCAGTGCCACTCGCCGTTCATCGTCGGCTTTTTCGGCGCCTACTTTTCGCGCGACATTATCTGCATCTGCACAGAGTGGATGGACTGCGGGTCACTCGACGCCGTCGCCAAGGCAGGCCTCGCCATCCCTGAACCAATCCTCGGCTACATCTCTTTTAGCGTCCTGAGCGGCCTCGTTTACCTGATGGAGAGCCTCCACGTTATGCACCGCGACATCAAGCCCTCAAACATCCTCCTCAACAGCCGGGGGAATGTCCGCCTCTGCGACTTTGGCGTCAGCACCATGCTCACCAACTCGCTCCGCCACGCCGTGACCTACATCGGCACCAACGCCTACATGGCCGTAAATGATTCTCGAAACCAAAATTATTACTTTAATCCTTGTTGTTCACAGCCTGAAAAAATAACGGGAGAAGAGTACACCATCCTGTCGGACGTGTGGTCTCTCGGCATCAGCCTCGTCGAACTTGCCATGGGCAAGTTCCCCTTTGGTATCATAGACGATGCATCTCATTTTCGTTGTGCTCACTATTTTTCTTTTTTTGGGGGGGTGGGGGTGGGGGTAGATGTCGTCATGGCCGCCCCGTTCGAACTGCTGACTCTCATCGTGAACACGCCCTCGCCCAGCCTGCCCGCCGACTCCTTCTCGGCGCACGCCTGTAGTTTCGTGCAACAGTGCGTAATCAAGGACACCAACTTTCGTCCTGGCCCTCAGCAGCTCTTGGTAATTTAGTATTTCTTCACCCCAATCACCTAACAGGACACTCCAGGCGCATCCGTTTGTCAGTCCAACGTCGATCGCGTCGCAGCAAACTGTTGCTCAATTTGCTCAAAGTTATCTTAAACTAAAACAGTTGTAGCGTGTCGCTTTGCATTCATTTCACAGCAATACATGATCATTCAGCGGCAGCACGCAGGTTCGCAACAACGCTCTTGGTGCCTTCCAGAGTCACGAGCGACTCGTTCACATTGCGCGGAGTGGGCACCGAGGCGAGCGCTTCGTCAAATCTGTCACAAGAAAAACGTTATACAACCAAAAAAAAACACAGCCCTACTTTTGAAGCTTGCCCAGATAGACTTCACACTGCTCCTCCAAACGCGCCATCTCGGTCTGGAGATCCTTGGTCTGCTGCTGCAGATGCTCGACAGCATCGTTCAACG
>Ga0302227_10001324_pt1 | contig 18619 bp, 19 predicted proteins | sample II_Palsa_N1_1_FD_193525 | JGI IMG/M metagenome (GOLD analysis project Ga0302227, IMG submission 193525) | Peat permafrost microbial communities from Stordalen Mire near Abisko, Sweden - II_Palsa_N1_1 | ecosystem: Environmental > Terrestrial > Soil > Palsa > Peat permafrost | place: Sweden... | reverse complement strand
GGTGTTGTAGACAAAGAGATTGTTGAGCTTGCCCAGCCCTTGGACGTAGACCTCCCATTGGAAGGGAATGACATCGTCTGCACCGCCCATTTTTTTTTTAATCTAGCCAAAAAAAAAAAAAAAAAACATACGGATGTTGTGGTAGTAGTAGTCGCGCTTCCAGGTGGGCTGCTGCATGCTCCAGTCGCCAAAGGCCTTCTGCTTGTTGATCTTCTCGTCAAAGATGACTTGCTGCTTCTGTAGCTCGACGCGCATCTGCTCGAGCTCGTACTCCTTTTGCTGCAGGGATGACGAGAACGACTTGAGCTCCTTCTCCTTCAGGCCGAGCTGGTACTTGAGGAAATCTTGCTGCTTCTGGAGCTCAAACTCGAGTTGGTGCTCGCGCTGGTCCTTGCGCTGGAGGAGATCCTGGAGCTTGTGCTGCTGCGCCTCGTGCTCCTGGAGGAGCTGTTGCTGTTGGTTGCGCTGGCCTTGGAACTGAATCTCGAGCTGGCGCATCTCGGCCTCCTTTTGGCGCACGACCTGCTCGAGCTTGACGCGCTGCTGCTGGAGCTCGATCTCGAGCTGGCGTTGCATCGTGTCCTTGTTGCGCAGCTGCTCCTGGAGGACGCCGATCTGCTTCATCTGCTCGGTCTGATACTGCACGCGCTGGGCCTGGATCTGGGCGAGCTGAGCCTCCTTGGCCTTGAGCTGCTCCTGGATCGAGGCCTGCTGCTGCTGCAGTTGGAACGAGAGGCCCTGGTACTCGCGCTCCTTGACTTGCAGCTGCTGCTGGAGGCGGATAAACTCGCCGTCCTTGAGGTTGAGCTGCTGCTGGAGCTTGGACTGCTTGTTGGCAAAGTCGCTCTCGAGCTGGTTGGTCTGCTCGTTCTTGCGCGCGAGCTGGTCCTGGAGGGCGAGCTTCTCCTTGGAAAAGGTGTCGAGCTGCATCTGGAGAGTCGACTGCTGGTACTCGAGCTGGGTGCGCAGGCCGATGTACTCTTGCTCCTTGGCGAGGAGGAGGTTCTGGAGCTGCTTCTGCTGCTCGACCAGGTCGTGCTCGAGCGAGAGCTGCAGGTTGTCCTTGTTGAGGAGTTGCTGCTGCAGGATCTGTTGCTGCTCCATGACCTTGGACTGGAGGATGGAGCGCTCCTTCTGGATGTCGATCAGCTGCTGCTCGGTCGCCTTGTAGCGCTGGAACTGGGACTCGTCGACCTTGATGTTGCTGCTGATGCCGCTGACGGGGAGCATGGACACGGGCACGAGGCTCAGGGTCATCGGTTGCTGCGCCGCGACTGCGCCGGTACTGCCGCTGCTGACAGCACCAGTTGACTGGACAATGTTGACGGGGATCTGCTGGCCGATCGATGGCGCGGTGCCGATGTTGCTGGGCACGGCAGTGGCGGCAGCGGCAACGGGCGCGTACGGAACCGATGTGGCTGAGACGCCGCTGTAGGCCAGGGCAGGCGAGGGGGGCATGATGCGCACACCGGGTTTGTTGGCATCCTTGATCTCCTTGTCGTGGGCCTTCTTGATATCCTTGGCATACTGCTTCTCGTCCTTTTCCGCGAGCTTCTCCTCCTTGACGTGCTCCTTGGCGACCTGCTTCTCCTCCTTGGCATGCATCTTGGCCTCCTTCTTGTTCACGACGGGGCCCGCGGTCTCGCTCGGGTGCTTGTGGAAGTGGCGATCAAACCAGCTCTCCTTCTTGGACGGCGACAGAGGGGCGACAGCCTCGTAGCCCGATGCGGGCGTCACGGGCGCGGACTCGACAATCGCGTACGTTCCGGTCATAGGCGTCGTAACAGGAAGGCCAGTGGACGACGTCGCGGTCACGGTCGCGTAGACCGGTTGCTGGACAGGCGCAATGTTGCTTGCGGGCATCTAACATTTTATGCACGATTGAGTAAATAATAAATAAAAGAACTTGGTTTTTTTTATTTTTATTTACGGCAAGGACATTGACCGGTGCAGTCGACTGCGTAGGAACCCTACTCAACCAAAAAAAAAAATTTTTTTTTTGTGAGAATGGGGAGGTGAAACACATCAAAAACCGTACCAGGTGCTGGTCGTGGTGGTGGCAGGGACTGTCACCTTGTTGAGCTTCTCCAATCGCTGTGCCAGTCGTTCTTGCTCGCGTTGAGTCAGGATGTCAGCCGACAGCTGGTCGTATCGACCTTGAACCATCTTTGGGAAGTGTTGTTTGGGTGGTGGTGAATGTTTGTTGGTTTCTAATTCAGGTTTGGGGGGAGTCTGTTTTAGCAACTCGGGGAACGCAACCCGCAACCGCAGCCACAAAACAACATAAAATAATAAATGCGGGGAGTGTCCGAGGGCGCCCTTTATACCTCATGTCAGCACTTGCTCTCCGAGTGTCTGTCGATTGCAAAAGATGTCGTAGTTTGGTTGTCGAGCGAACACACGTCACTTTTCTGCTCGACGCTGATTGGTCGATCAGTTCACACAGCCCCGCATTTTTTTGTGCAGCAAACGTTCGCTTGAACGTGGTGGGGAGGACGAGGGGAGGAGGGCAAGATAGATAGGGAGGGCCCACAGCTCTCACGGCGCGCCTCTCCCCCCTCAGTTCTCCCAACACGGAACGTGGTATTTTTAGATCCCCGTCTCAGTCCGTTCCACCCCCTTTTGTGCTCGGTTTTTTTTATTTTCCTCGACTCACGCTTTTGCTCTTCACTTTCTTGGGAAGAAGACCGCCTTTGTTCTGTGAGGGCTGTCACACTTTGGTGGGGGCCGTCTCTCTGGCGCTCCGGGCCGTAAAATTACGACGCCTGGTGCATTGTTTAGCCTAGCCCCCCCCGTTTTTTTTTTTTTTTTCCCAGTTTCGACTTGGTACTTTTTCTCGCTCGTGCGTCTTTTTTTGCGTGCTGCTGTTTCTGTCTCTCCGTCTCGTCCTGGGGGCTTATTCCAGATTTGACAGAAACAGAAGGACAAAGGCGCAAGCAAGGGATGGAGGTCTTGCACTCACACCACGCCAGGCCCTTGTCAACGCACGTTGCGCCGCACGAGGACGGCGCCCAGGACGACCACGCCAGCTTGAGCCCTTCAAAGCGTATGACAACACGGACGTCGGTTCGAATGGGCGGCAACGGAGACTTTTCCGTGGTCCCCGAGGGGGGCAGCGTGTCGCCAACTTCACCAGCAGTCCGCACCGTGACTACTAAATCAGCCGGCACGGGTCCTGACCACAGCAGCCGCCCCCAGCGGCCCAGACGTGGCGTATCGTCATCGGACAACAGCAACGGTCTATCGATCCTCGTTCCCGGTGCCAACGGCAGCGGCAGCGGCGGCAACAACAAGCACTCTGCTGGGACCAGGTATGGTGGTGGCCGTCGCAATAGCACGCAAAAGAACTCGAGTGACGAGTCAGAGCCATCGAGCCCCTCGGACAGGAGTGGTGGTGGCAGCGGCAGTGGCAGCAATGGCGGTAGCAGCCCGTCAGACTCGGAGGAGGACGATTTCCGCTACAAGGATGTCAAGCCGCCATACTCGTACGCGTCCCTGATTGCCCAAGCGATCAACAGCACCAAGGACAAGCGTCTCACTCTCAGCAGCATCTACGCATGGATCATGGCGACCTACCCGTTCTACACGACCAAGGACAACGGATGGCAGGTAAGAAGAAGAAGAAAGAAAAAAAAGCACAAAACTATTTTTCTATTTTTTTATTTATTTTAATTTTAATAAAAATAAATAGAACTCGATCCGGCACAACCTCTCGCTCAACAAGTGCTTTATCAAGATCCCCCGCACCGAGAACGAACCTGGGAAGGGCGCTTTTTGGGGAATCGATCAAACCCTCGGCAGCCAGTTTGTCAAGGGCGTCATGCGCAAGCGCCGGTCTCGCACGGACGACGGCAACTCGGAAGACGCGGCTGCTGAACCGATGGCGTCGGTGGCAAGTGGGACCACTGCCGCAGAAGCATCGGCGACAGGAATCGGCCTTCGTCGGAGGTCGTCCACATCTGGCGGCTCTGATGTGGCGATGGTGCCCAGTGTGGACGAGAGCGGAGCCTCCCCACCCACCAAACGCCTTCGTCGCGCGTCGTCCTCGACGGCCCCGAGCGACAACAGCATGGACGAGGTGACATCTGCCGCAAGCAACGGGAGCGATGCCAGGTCTGTGCCAAAGATCGTCCTCCGCCGAAACAGCTTCCACGCCGCCAACGACAGCGACAGTTCCGACAGCGTCATCACCAACGCCGGTGCTCGAGAGCCCAATCCAGTGAGCGTGGACAAACCTGGGAGCAACAAGGACGACGAGGGCGTGTTCCGTGTACCCACGTCACCCTTTATCGCCAATCGCCAACAGCAGCAACAGCAACAGCAACGTCCACGACGAGCCGGCCAGGGCGGTAAGCACTTTGTGCCGCGGACCGGCTTTGCCCTCTTGGAGCACGCCAACGCCCGCTCGTGGGGAGTACGGCCCTCGACCAGTGGTACCGCAACGCCCGACATCCCCGATTTTGATTACCACGACGGTGCTGCCAACAGCAATGCCCACGACGAGATCTTTTTTGTCAACGATTGCACCGACTTCTTCGAGCCTACCCCTTCTGCGCCCGTGGACCACTGGGATAGCCACACCACCGCCGCTGTAGCAGCAACGGCCACCTCCGACCCTTTGACGTCGACTGAAGCTACCGAGCTAGCAGCCGGCCAACCGCCTTCTCTGTCCTCATCTCTTCAACAACTGCACGAGCAGCACCAACAGCATCAATCGCAAGAACACGAACACCAAAAGCAACTAGACGGAGTTCCAGCGGATGGCAAACAGTTGGACGACGGCCCGATCGTAAACGCGCTGGTCGCGGACACGAGGTCCCTCGCACAACAGCAGCATCAGCAACGCCAAGTTCATCCTCCGCATGCTCATTTCACCGCCAACGATGCGACTCAGCACCACCTGCAGTTGCAGCTCCAGCAGCAACAGTTCCAAAACTACCTGCAACAACAGCAACAGCAACAACAACTGTTTGACACGTTCCCAACGTTCAAATCAGCCAGTGTTGCCTACGGGCCTGCGCTGAGCACAGCCGTGGCGCCATCGCCTGCCAAGTTCGCGTTCATCGAGCACGGAATGCAAGGAGGCGGAATGCTGTAATAAAAATTTTTTTTTCTTTTGTAACCAATCGCGCAGTTAAATGTGGTGTTTTTTCTCCTTCATCAGTTGCCTTGTCTTTTTCTTGTATTGTTAATCCAGAAGTGAAAGCCCCCAGCTTGTTTTGAATATATCGTTTACAGCAAATCAAAGTCATCCAACTATTAGCCAAAAAAAACAAAACAAAAAAATATGAATGAGAACTCGTTGGAAAAAAAAAAAAACTTATTCCGATTACCTTGTCATTGTACTTGAGGATTTTGCGCTTGATCTTGGACGTATCAACCCATGTCACAAAGTCCTCCATGCTGCGAGTGACCAGGAAGGCCGGGTCGGTGACGACCTCAGGGCCCACGCGGATATGGCCTTGCTCGACAAACGTGACAGCCTCCTTGACCGTCTCGGCCATCTTGAGACGGACCATTACAATTGGCAATCTTCGTCTAGGGCACGCGCCGATTGCAAAAACAGGTTAGCATGAGAATGCACGCAAGAGCAGAACACACCGACAAAACGCGGACACTGTAATGTTGTCGCAGTCCGTCGTCTTGGCGTTGGAAATAACGCCCATCGCATACAGTTTGTTGCAGAGCAGCTCAGACACCTCTTTCTTTGCAGGGTCGTTGATGGGCAGGTTGGCCATCTCCGCAACGATCTTGCGCACGGCACCACACAGCCGGTTGTACCTGTGTCAAAGAGGCAATGTTGGTTTCGATGAATGGATGGTTTGCTGTTATGTACCTTGTGTAGTCCTCGCGGTTTTGCACATGGTACCGCCGCATAACCTGAATCTCGCGCAGATTGTTCTCGTGCTTCCATTGCAGGAAGTCGACCTTCTTGAGGAGCTTCTTCTCCGGGAACGTGAGCTGGCGCATTGTCAAGGGAAAACGCAAATAAAACCGAGACCGCGTGGTCGACGCCACATTTGCATCTTGTGCGTTCCATATGTCAGGTATGTTCTGAGAGAGCCAACAATAGACTGACCCAACCCAAGGAGACGCAAACAAGCAAGTGCAACTGCCGCCGCCACCCGCCGTGGACGACGACCTCGTGCGTCGCCTGATGGACGAGAACGAGCGGCTAAAGGTACGAAGGAATACCAGCAAAAACACCGCAGCAACACTCATTACTGCGACCCCCAACTCTGCAGCGGCAGTTGCAGCTGTCAGGACTGCAAGTAACCCCGCCACCGCCGCTAGCACCACCGCCATCGTCAAACAGGAAGAAGAGCGGCGAACGACACAGCAAGGCGGCGTCCAAGATCATTGCTGCACGACTGTCAATGGTCGACACGGTACGCCCTTGATTGTTCCGTGCAATAATTCAACAGGGGTTGCCTGTATGCAGAGCTCGATGTCGCGACAACATGTCGAAGAGCTCATCGAAAACATGTTTACGTTTGACCAGCTCACAGATCTCGACGCGGAGATGCTCGATACGGTCGGTGCAGCAAACACCGTGGCCGCCGCCGCGGCGGCTGTGGCCGCAAATGGAAACGACGACGGCTCGTACGACGGCTCTTCGGAAGAGCCTTCCCCGATCACCGCTGCTGCAGCAGAGACAGCAGTGTTCAGCCACCACAGCAGTGGTCGTCACAAACACAAGTCCATGGCCGTGATGCGCGATAAACTAGCGATCGAGGTGTCTGACGCCTTGAACAGTGCCGACGACGCCGAAGCAGCTCTCAAGTCGACCCTCGATAAGCGGTCCGGTACAACACTGCAACCCCAAGCGGTGGTGGCCACTGTCGCGCCTGGATCTGTGGCAGGGGCATCCCAGAAGTCCTCGAGTCGTCTCTCTACAGGGTCGACTGTCTCGTACGATGATGATGACGACGACGACAACGACGACGACGACGAGTCTCCCCTGGAAGGCAATGACGGGCGTGAACATGCCGACGACGATGATGACGACGAACGACCCGTCCAACGCATCGCAATGTCTCCTGGATCAGCCTCTGTGTCGGCTGGATTGCTGTCTCCGAAAGGGTAACGTGTTGCAAATATGAGGGAACTTCTGCCCCTCACCTTTTTTAAAAAAAAATAAAACAAGCTCCAAGTCTCCCAAGTTACGCCCATCCTCTGACAATCCTTCCGCAACTCTTCGGGATCGAGTCAAGTTCGTCGCCTTGGCTAGAATTTTCGTCTAAATCAATTTTCCTCTCCCTCAAAAATAGGTCAATCAACATCGAGCTTCTTGGTTTGGATGACGACAAGCCAGACGCCGAGTCGACTGCAACCAAGCAGCAAGCCATTGTGACCGTCGAAGAGGCAGCACTCAGTCTTGAGGAGCGTGTGATCAACGACATGAGAGATGCACTGGAAGACGAGATCAACAGCAGGCCGTCCTCAGAGTCGCTAGCCAATGCCGCGTCTCCACGCCCTCTGTCTGTGCAACTCACAGAATCCACGCGAGGATCTGGTAAAGAGCAAGTATGATAAGTTTTGGTATTTAATAATGCTCTGTTCCCAAAGTGGATCTCCTGAAAAACAAGTCTGTTCCGTCGTGGTTGGTGTATACCTGGTGCACCATGCAACCCCGTCCGGGTGTACTCCGCAGCATCCACCCACTGGTAGAGGTTTTGTCGATGGAGGAATACGCCATCACGAAAGCACTAGGTAAAGTAACGCCGCTGCAGGACATGGATGAGGTCGTCCGGCAGGTGATGCGTGCCTTTGAGGGTTCTGGGCTAGCCCTTGAGCTCTTGGACCGCATGATCAAGCAGGAAGTCAACGATACGAGTGCGTCAACAGGACGTGACACTTTGTTTTTTCACCAATGGCCTTTTTTTTATTTTTTTTACGCAGAGGAGCCCTCGACGCTGTTCCGTCTCAACAGTATTGCGAGCAAGCTACTATCTGTGTATGCTCGCATGGTGGGCAAGAGCTTTTTGCAGCGCGTTCTTTGGCCAGTCATGCGAGATATCAAGGCGCTGGGACGGCTGGAAATCGATCCCATCAGGAACGAAAACGAGCTTTCGGTCGCCAACAACCTTTCCAAGCTCACGCAAGCCTGCACCCAGGTCCTGGAAACACTCTTTTCGACTGTGTCTTCGTGCCCCCTCTCGCTTCGCATGCTCAGCTGCACCATTAAGCAGCACGTCGAGCTCAAGTATGTAAAATAATCGATTTCAGGAAAAACACCTAAAAACTACTCGCCTCAGATTTCCAGGCTTTGGCAATGTTGGCATTTCCGGATTCTTGTTTCTGCGCTTTATCTGTGCCGCGATCGCCGCCCCAGAAGCCTTTGGTTTTCAGAAGGAACCACTGACGTCGGATGAGCGGCGCAGCTATGTCCTCGTTTCCAAGATTCTTCAGAACCTCGCCAACGGAGTCAAGTTTGGTCACAAGGAGTCGTACATGCTTGCGTTCAATTCGTTCCTCGAAGTCTACGAGCCCAAGCTGTTTGCATATTTTGATGTCGTCTCCGCACCGGTTCAAGTCAACCCGGCGTCCCTACCGATGGTTACGCCACGATCCATGGTGGAAGAGGCCACGATGCGTCTTGGTGCCTACATCGAGACCATCCTTGATAAACTGCTAGTTGAGGTCCCCAACGTGACGGCGCAGGTATGGAGAACGAAAAGATTTTTAATGGAATGAATTTTATTTTTTATTTTCAAAATGTAGGAAATCACACACTCGCTCCTGGATCAACTGAAGGCAGTTTTGCGAGAATTCCCGCAAGAGATCAGCGGCCAGGATCTGTCCCTCATTGCCAACGATTTTGCACTCATGAGCCGCTTTGAGGAGGTCTTGATCGCCAAACATGCGCTCCTCTTTAAACTACTCCTCGCCAACGTTGTGTCTTCCAAGGACTTGGATTGGGTACGAGGCGTTTGGAAAGAAAAAAAATTTTTTTTACCTCCACCCCCGCACAAAAACAAAAACAAACAAACAAAAAAAAGGTCTGCAAAACGGCGGTTCACGTTCTTTCGCCACGCAATCGAACAGTCGACTTTGTGGGCGACGTCTTGGCCGACGAGCTGAAATCATTCGAAACGATCAACAAGTTTTGCGAAAGCCAGTCCCTTAGCTTCCGACTCATCGCGGGATACATTTCGACCATTGCGTACCCTTATTTGAAACGCACGCTTGTTGAGGTACGTGATCGCTCTTCTAGAAATCGCCTTCTTAAAAAAGAAAAAAATTTATTTGCTCGACAGGTCGTGGCAGACGTTTGTGCTACTGGACATCTCTTTGAGAGCACGCACCTAGGGTCCAAGAACGTTGTGCGCAACATGGACGCTTTGCTCAATGCGTCATTCAAGTTTTTCGGCTGCATCGTCAACTCGCTGTTCCATTGCCCACTGTACTATAAAGAAAAAAACAAAAATTTTTTTTTTGTGTGTGTGAGGGATCTGAAGAGATGTAAAATATAATAGACCGCTCCGTCAGCTTTGCACGCGTATCTTTGGAGTTGTGAGTGCGCATTTCAAGTCCCATCAAGCGGGTCTTGTAGTTCTTTCTCAGATCCTTTTTTTGCGGTTCTTTTGCCCTGCAATTGCTTCACCGCAGGCGTTCCAACTCGTGGATACAGCCCCTTCCGAAAAGGCTCACCGCGCACTTGTGGTGATCTCTTACTCGCTCAAGCACTTGGCAGCCGGCACTTATTTCAAGGTGTGCATCCTATTTATCATTTCCTGTGCAAAAATAAAAATAAATAAATAAAAACACCGCCTGCAGGATCCGCAGCTGGTGGAACTAAACACGTTCCTTCGCGACCATTCTGACTTGTTGCAAGAGTTTATTGCCAAGATTGCAACTATTCCCGTGAACGGCCCGATCGAAGCCGAAGTCATCCAGGCTGTGCCTTTTGATGTGCGAGTCCGTGCTCTCCTTGGAGTACGCGTCTTGTTTTCCAAGGACGTCCTGGACAAGCTAAAAACTGGTGTTGAGCATACCCAAAGGACGCAGGTAACGCAACTTAAGTATAAAAGGAAGTGTTTAAACATTTTTTTTATTTGAAAAAGACTGTGCGCTACAAAGTAGTCGATCGACTGGCCATTGTATTGGCTGACCGATATCCGCGCATCGTACTCTAAAGCTTTATAAATTTTCTTTTTTTTTTTTTTTTCCCTCATAACATTTGTTATTTCTACCCCTCACGCATTGTAATCCAAACAAGTTACATCAGAGTATTTTCTTCTCACCATCCGTTTGAGGTGGGGGGTGATAAGGTGCAACGGGTTTGCCGAAAAACTCGAATAAGAGTGCGAGACCAAAGATGACTAATCGAGCATTTGTTTTCGAGAGGACAAATAATGTCGTTGTGGGCAACAGGCGATGCGGATTTATTAGACAGTAGTATGTGATCGATGCCAAGAGGCCACGCTGAAGACAGAGCCCTATTTTTTAAAACAATAAATCATATCTAGTTTTTAGATTGTTTATGCAGAACAAACACTCAAAGTCGGGCGCGATCTTGAACGGCAGAGGACTGTACTTTGTCTCTGTGCGTGAAGTCCATGCAAGCCAAAAGACCGTGGCAACGACGTTTCCAGCACATACAACGAGAGTTGCATGGAGGATGGCGCCGACAGGGCTCTCGCTGAGTGCGTAGTTTTTGCTGGCGAGGACAAGGTCGACGCCAAAGGAGGTGATTGCGAGGGTCATGCCGACCGAGAATATAATGCGCGTGAGCACCTTGACGGGCGCAAACTCGAGAATGTTTTGCACAAAGGGGAGTGAGACAGACACAAAGTAGGCCGCCACAAACGCCGGCACCATCGTACTCACTTCCATGAACGGAGGCGGGGTTGCCAGCAGGAAGGCTGCATCGGGGGACATATCAGCGAGAGCCTTGTCTCCTAGAAAAGAGTACTGCTCCGTCCGTACCAGAAAAAAACTGACCGGCCAAGTTGAACATGAGGTGCATGGCCATCAGGAACGCCTCCGAGCGCTGGTGAGCTGAAACGTTGGGCCCTGTCTTGTTGTTGCTTGTGTGTGGATGTGGCACAAAGAACTGCGACAGGAGGACTCCGTTGACGACCTTTTTTGATGGGCGATTGCGGTTCAAGTGGACAACAACACGCATTTGATACCACCAGGTAAGGTAGCGGCCCCATCGGCGTCGGGTACGAGCCGGTCTCCAGTGTCGTCAGCAAGACACTGACAGTGTCGATGGCGTCCCTCACGATCTTGCTCGCAAACTAAATACTCTGCAATGAAGCGCAGCTCTGTTTTCACAGTCAGCACGTACCTCGGCCATATTCATTGTGAAGTGTCCTCCACGGGTGTTCGTCAGTGCATGCTTGTTCGTCGCCTGTTTGCCTCGGCCGCCTCGGCCGCCTCGGCCGGCGCCCAGTTCGATCTGGCGAGACCGATCGTCAACACTAAGGTGCACTGGGTGGGCGGCGCCAACTTTGAGGGCACGGACAACGACGGGCGCACGGTCAAGATCAGCGGCGGGTCTGGGGATGGCGTGAGCCCAATGAACATGCTGCTGCTGGCGCTGGGGAGCTGTGCATCGGTGGATCTAGTCAGCGTACTCAAGAAACAGCGGACAGAGCTCGAACGGCTCGACATTGCCGTGCAAGGACAACGCGGGACGCGGGCTCCAAAACCCTATGAGAAGGCGCACATGACCTTCACCGTCGCGGGCAAAGGCGTGACCAAGGAGCAGGTCGAGTATGCCCTCGCACTGTCAATGGAAAAGTACTGCGGCGTCCATGGCACGCTGCACAACGCAGTCGACATCACTTGGGAGGCGGATGTGGAGGATACGGCCGCCGCACTGCCAAAGGAAGCCGTTTCTGCGTGACAAACCCTTTTTCGTTGTTAGGATATTTCAACTGGGTTGAACTGATCTTTAAGACAATTACAAACTGTGACGAGAAAAAGCGTCCCCATCGCGGCTCTGATTGGAAAAAGAGAGATGTGTGGGGGGGGGAAAAAAAAAACAAAGAGAAGAAAACTGAGGAACAGGTATCATGAGGTAGAATCAGAGGACGCGAGCCTTTGATGGAGAGGGCCCTGCTGTGCAGCCGGATCCTCAAAGTCGGAGAGATGGAGCTTGAAATCGTCGAGGAGGAGGGACTTGTAGTGCTCGTGAACGGCCATGACCATCTGGGGTCGCGGCACAGCCTCGCCGATGGGAGACAGTAGGTTATCGTTGGACTCGTCCTTGAAGAATCGTACTGCTGAAGCCGCCGCCGCCGCCGCCGGGCCGCCTTGAGTAGCAGCAGCAGCCGCTGCCCTCGGAGACGCAACAAAGTCCTTTGGAAGTGTCGCGGACTTGGAGGCAGCAGACGTATCCACCTCCAGGTGCTTGGGCAAAGCCTTTCGCTGCATAGGGGCCGACTCCGAGTCTTTGGACTTGTGGCTGCGAAATACAGCCAAACAGTTAGCAAATTGGCAAGATGGTCAAAAGTAAAAAGATAAGTCATACAATCGCATCGTGCTCGTCGACTGGCCAGGCTCCTTCAGCATGGACTCGACCAAGTATGTCACCAGTCCTTCACGCGCACGTTCGTGAGGATCACGGAACTTGGGTGCCTTGTACGCTGCATTCTCCCCGTTGATCACTGCGTTTTTCGTTTTCGTTTTTTTTTTTTTTTGGGTGGGGGGTTATTTTTTATTTCAGTAAAAGAGGTCTTACTCTTTGCAAACAAAAAGTGGCGGAACTCGTCCGTCTCATCAAACTCGGCGGGCTTGGGGACCCAGGGGCCAAACTCGGGGACATCTTCATTGCTGCCGACTGCAACCCTGTAGCGCGCCACACCAGGTGTGGTGGACTTGATGCGCTGGATGGCGATGAAGACGTGCAGGAATTGAGACTTGATCGTGCGAGGGTCGTACTGGCCATAGCCGTCGATAAACACGAGCGTGACAATGTCGTTGCCAATGTGGCGCTTGCGCTGGATCTGCTGGCGATCCTCCGTGCTATGAGAGAATGGCATGAGCGTGGACACGTGGAACATGACCTGAAAGTTTCGCCACTCCCGGTAGACCGAATGGGAGCCTGTGGACTCGTCTAAAGAGCGCACAACGAATTCAGAAACACGAAAAAAACAAATCAAACTGATTTCATACTCGACGTCGACAAGCCTCCAGCATACTTGGTGTGCTCGGTAAGTTTGACACGATCACCCAGAAAGTCGAGGAAGGACTCGAACGCCTCAGAGCCGTGCTCATTGCCAAACATTTCCTCCTCGGTCACCTGCCCGCCCTTCATGTACATTACGCCAAACTTGTACTTGGTCACCATTCTGTGCTCGTCAAACTTGGCCAATTCGTCCTCCAACTTGGGGCTGTCGAGGACTTTCTTCAGACGGGCCGGGTTCACGCTAGGGTTGATCGTCTGGATCACGTCTGTCCAGGACGGTTTGGCCCTCATCTATTTTTAAAAATCATACGTATATGGTTAGGATGTTTGACACTTGATCAATGGCGTACCCTCGAATTGACGATGACAGAAGACTCGGAAAAAATAGCACGCATGTCGGCACCTTCCCTTGTGCGGAAGATGCATCGGTACTGGAACTCATCCTTTTGGAAGGGTGGTGTTTAATGAAAGACACACAAGAACAACACTACCGCGTGGTTCGGCAATGGTTCTTTCTTGATCGACACGGCAACTGGTCCAATCTTCTCGTCGATGCCGAGGTAGTTGCGATGATCTTAAAATTTTGTTGTGTAAGTTTTTTGTTTGTTTGTTTGTTTGTTTGTTTGTTGTTCAATTTGCTTTTACCTTGACGAAAGAAAAACTTGCGGTAAAAAGTGGCATTGTCATCAATGTGCTCGAGAACCACGTCCTTTCCAGGTGAATAACCAAAAAAAAAAAAAAAAAAAAAATTTAACTTCCTGAAATAAGTAAATAAAAAGATGTCATACTGCATATGCGGTCTGCTCCTCTGCGGGCGCAGTACTCTTGTTTCTCATCATGGATGCCGACGTGGAGAACGAATACGACATGCGGTTCTTGATGCTCTTCATGACAGACTGGCTCAGCCGACCAAGCTCGAGACGGAAGCCAGGGACAGCGACCAGGAGTGGCGGTGGCGCCTACTTGGAATATTTTAGACATGCTTTTCAATTAGAGCGGCACCTTGGCAACCGCCATCATATAGTCGATCGCGGCCTTCTTGGCTGCACTGAGAAGCCCCAGTAGATTTTGTTTGAGGGGTTCTCCAAAAATGGGCTTTGGAAAAATTATAATTAATACTGAGCATTAAAAAGGTTGCAACAAACACACCTTCATGCCACTGCGCCTGAGCTCGTCGAGGCCTGCAAGTACCCACTTTTCCGACTCGGCCAATTTGATGGATGTTTCGATCACAGGCGAGACGTCGACCTGCGAGCTGAGTCGATGCATGAGGTCAAGGACAAACGTAGAGATATCCTGCAAAGCAAACAAAGAAATGTAGCGGGGGAAAAAAAAAAGCAAAATTTTCAAGGGGGGGAAAAAAATATATAGAATACCTTGAACTGGAAGACAATGTTGTTGTTTCGGAACTGGATTGCGTCTTGTTTGGTCTTTACTGTACATAACATGGAGAGCTCTCGGGACTTTTGGACGAGCGTGTCGATGGCTTTCTCGAGGTCCTCTTTGGTCATGATTTCGGTCTCGTCGTTGCCAGTGATGGGGGCTTGCATGCCTGACTTTCGGGGCAGGGTGAGGCTGTTGCGGCGGCGGCGTGTCACAGGGGCGTCAGATGAATCGACCGGCGAGGATACGGATGCCACATCTGGGGCCGAGGCTGATGCCTCACCATCATTGTTCGCCTCCGCACCAGACGTAGGCGTAATTGCAAGAGGCAATGGCGATGAGGCCAACGCTGACGAGGTTGGCGTGGACACTTGCGCAGCAGCGACGGCAGCAGCGACACCTTCCGACGACGTTCGCTTGGCGGCTGTAGCTGCACGCTTGAGCTCGGACGATCCGGATTTTGGCATGATTGATTGTGGTGGAGGAGGCGGACGCGACAAGAGCTCCTCCTCGTCTGCAACAAAGATCGAGTACCGCAGCTTTGCGCGCATTTGCTTCTCGGCGATTTCCGTTGGGGACACTGCAGGAGTTGTTGGTGCTATCAGTTAAAAGGCCCACCTTTTGTCTTTCGAGTCACCTTGTTCGTTGGAGAAATCGCTGGTGTTGCTCGGGTCACCACTCGATCCGCCTTCGGTGTTGTCTTCGGTGCTAATCCTCGCGGCCTCGGACGACGAGGACAACTTTTTCGTCGAAGAGGACGTCGTCTGCCGAGGGAGGCTGTCGTACTTGCGGGGCACTGACCGCATGAGCGACGTGCCTGAAGGATGGTCCTTGAGCCATGGCGCGCTTGCCTGACCACTCCGCAAGGCACTTGGTTTGACAAAATCGGGTTTGCTCTCTGCCGCGGTCGCCGGAGGGGCCGCGTTCATAGGAACGGTGGACGTCGGTGGCGACGTGGGAGGGCTGATCGACGTCTCACCAGAGGCTGCACTCATGCTCCCTGAGCGTCCTCGCAACTGGACCGCCTGCAGATCGGTTGGGAACAGGCGCTTGGGCATGCCAGGGCTCGTAGTCCCTGCCCTTGGCGTTGTTGGGGAGGCAGGCATGCTGGCGCTGTTAGTGGTGGTGTTCTTGCTGAGCCCCCCTAGCCCTGTTTAATGGCACCACGCGAAGACGTTAGCACCTCGTGCACGTGAACCCAACCCAGCCCCTCAAGAGGGAAAGGCGGACGTTACCCAGAAAGAGGTTCTTGTGAGAGGCCATCGTAGGTGCAAGAATGGAGTTGGCTGGGGCGCTCCTCTCACCGTCTCACAGGAAAGGTTGGAGGCAGCCCACGTCTCGAGTGAGAAAAACAAAAACAAATGGGGACGTGCATGGAGCAGTGAGATTTCATTTTTTCTTTCTTTTTTTGTTTGTGCGTGTTTTCAGGCGGACGCGCGCAAACGCAGCAGGCCGTTTGCCCGGGCCAGGCAGGGCGCTTGGCTTTTGGGGGTGGGTGGGTGGGTGGGGTGCTGTCTTCTGACCTCGGAGCTTCTGCAGAAACCGATAACAGTCGCAGCAATCATGAGCGGTCCCCTGACGACGGCAGAGTCGTTCACCCACGAAGAGGACGTGGACGAGGACTTTGACGAGGAGCTGAGCGACTCCGAAGTCGGCGTGACGGGCAGGGCCGGGGCTGCGGGCGCTGGCAGCTCTGCCCCTGGTGTGTTGACAGGTGCTGATTCCGACGACGAGGACGATGGCGACGAGACGGACGTGATCAAGGAGGAGGCGACGCTGCGCCAAGGGTGGCTGATGAAGCGGAGCAAGAACAGGATGGTAGGGTGTGAACCGGGAAGGTATCTACTGACCTGGCATGACACAGGTCTGGAAGAAGCGCTGGTGTGTCCTCCGCAAGTCGCGTCTGTGTCTGTACAAGGACGAGGAGGTGATTGTCCGACGCCTCTTCTTGCATCGGTCTTACTGCGTGTGCTTTGGGGATGGGTGAACAGGAGTACAAGGCACTCAAGATCATCAAGATGTCGGATGCGCAGGCACAGCAGGTGTTCAAGCACAAGGACCGTGTGTTCAAGCTCGTGACCCCCAAGCGAAAGATTTTTTTCAAGGTGTGTATTGGTTTTCGATCCTGCGGACAAACACATCAATCAACCAGGCGGGCTCCTCGGACGAGATGCACGCTTGGGTAGGTGCTCTCAACGTCGGACGTAACATCCGGAGCTCAAGTAAACTTTACAGGCCGCGCCATTTTATAGTATCGTAAAATTATTCTTCTAGGTAACATTGCGGATGACGACGAGGAGGACGAAGAGGTCGAGACGCAAATACCACTGTCCGACTCGCCTCCTCGAGCCTTCAAGCACCTCAAGCAATTGTATTTTTTTATTTCGTTTTCCCGTTTTGCTGAATTTTTTTTTTTTTCCTTGTTGCATTCTTGCTAGGTCGCACGACGAGTCGCACTCAGAGGGCGAGTACGATTCAGACACTGGCGTCACCCCTAGTTCCGCGACAGCTCCAAAGGTTTGTCTCCTTTGCATTGCATCGTGCTCATGCCAACGGTCAATACAGCCTCCAGCCGCAGCCACAGACACGGACACAGTGATCAAGGCTGGCTACCTCTTCAAAAAAGGTCATGTGAACAAACGATGGAAGAAACGGTGGTTTGTGTTGCGATCGTCGGGTCAGCTGTGCTACTACAAAACAGAAGAGGTGTTTAATAGTTATTTTTATTTTATTTTTATTTTGTCTTTTTTCGCAGGAGTATGAATTGCTGCAGATCCTCAAGCTGAAGGACTGTGTTGAGATTGGGCAATTGTCTCAACACAAGCGACTATTTGCCTTCCAAATCAACACGCACAAACGCGAGTACACTATCAGTGCCCAAAACGAGGACGAATTGACGATATGGCTCCAGGCCCTCCAAACCGAGTTTTCAAAAGCAGGAGTAGTTGCAAAATAGTGAAATGCCCTTTCTTTTCTCTTCCACTAAAATATCCTCCTTCCACAAAAAAAAAAAAATTTAGCAATGATCGGACTGAAAATATATACAAAAAAAAAAAACGAAAAATTTACTACTCGCGGCGAAGATTTTCCAGACGGGCTTGCAGCTGCGCATCCATATCATCCTCTTCCGCACTTGCGCCAGCGCCAGTCTTTGCCTTCCCAGCGGGCGTGTTTTGCGGAGGGTTGATCATCTGCAAAAAAAAAGTGTTTTTTTTTTCTTAACAAACCATTCGCTCGTTTGAGCGGGCATATTCAATACCTGTCCCTCCAAGTTAATGCCAATCTCCTCGAGAACCTGGTTGACAATTTGCTCCGACTCCTCCTCGTCATCGCCCTCATCCATGGCATCGTCGATTGCATCGCTCATCATCTCCTCCTTCATGTTCATGACCTCGGACTCGCGGTCAAAATCTTGCATGATCTTCTGGATCTCGGGCAGCTTGAGCTGGTTGTTCATCTTGCGCATCGCCTTGGTTACACCTCTCATCGCGTCCGCCATCGCCTGTGTCGACCGGAGCGTCTGCATCTTGAGGCTGACGGCTTGCAGCTGGGTCTTCATGCCGTAAAACTTTTCAACGTAGCGCTTTGTTCGCACGAGGTCCTTGGCCATGATCTTGACCGCGTTCTGTGGCAACGCCGCTGGTCAGTGACGCAAGGGTAAACATGACCAAAAAAAAAAAAAAGAAACCGTACAATCTGACCGTTCTTGGCCATCTTCTTAATGTCCACAACGAGCTTCTTCTCCTGCTGCTCCAACCGTGTTCGCTCGCGGTCAAGGTCGCGAATGGCCTTGTTAATGGCACGCTGCTGCTGACGCAGCATTTCTGCGGGCGTCTTCGACGACCCAAAGAGCCAAGACATGGGGCAGACACTTGAAAACGGCCATATTTAGTTGCTTCCATGATTGGCAACAGCGCGTTTTGCGCGCAGTCGACGCCCGCTCACATACTTGGCAGCAGCACGTCGTGGGTTGCGAGAAAAATAAAAATTTTTTTTTGGGGGGGAAGGTGGTGCGAGATTCGCGTTCTTTTTTTGGGGGGCGTTTATTTTTGAGATTGTGTGCGATTTTTTTTTTCTACCTTTTGTTTTTCTTTC